>Ga0209801_1001472_pt1 | contig 14447 bp, 11 predicted proteins | sample GraSoiAngelo_127_FD_185884 | JGI IMG/M metagenome (GOLD analysis project Ga0209801, IMG submission 185884) | Grasslands soil microbial communities from the Angelo Coastal Reserve, California, USA - 14_0927_09_40cm (SPAdes) (version 2) | ecosystem: Environmental > Terrestrial > Soil > Grasslands ... | reverse complement strand
ACGAATGCGGAGCACTTAGGGACTCACGGCGACACGCCGGTTCCGAATGGCGCGTGCACCGGGCAGGCCTGCGACGGCTCCGTGCCGGGATAGAACCAATCCCAGTGCCGCACTTCCTGCGGGCAGAACGGCGTCGCGAGATAGCCGTTCGACCAGTCCACTTCGCGCGTGACCAGCGAGTCGGGGCGCACCCAATCCGGAGGTGCCGGCCGGCGGTCGTACACGTCGCGCATGAACGCGGTCCAGGCGGGCGCGACGACGCGGCCGCCGCCCGCGTTGTGCTCGAGGATCCGCTGCTGGATGTCGTAGCCGACCCAGATCCCGGTCACCAGCTCGGGCGTGTATCCGATGAACCAGGCGTCGGTGTAGTCGTCGGTGGTGCCGGTCTTCCCGGCCGCGGGGAGCGTGAAGCCGCCCTTCCAGACGGCCGTGAACGCGGTCCCACGGCGGATCACGTCTTTCATCATGTCGACCATCAGCCAGGCGTGCGACGAGTCGATCACGGTCTCGCGACGGATCGCGGGCTGCCACAGGATGTTCCCCTGGCGGTCCTCCACGCGGAGAATGCCAACGGGCTCGGCGCGGGTGCCGAGCGTCGCGAACGCGGTGTAGGCGCCGATGATCTCGATCGGCTTGACCCCCTTCGCCCCGATGAAGATGGATGGGTACGGCGGGAGCGGCGTGGTGATGCCGTAGTTGCGTGCTTCGCCGATGACCGTCTGCTCGCCCAGCGTCATGCCGAGCTTGATGGTGGCGAGGTTGCGCGAGAGGTAGAGCGCCTCGCGCATCGGGATCATCCCCAGCGTGGTGTCGTCGTCGTCCTTCGGCTGCCACAGCGTGGAGTCGAGCTGGATCACCGGCGGGTTGAGCGGCGAGTCGTCCAGGATTTCGGTCACGGGGTGGCCGGCGCGGACGGCCGCGGAATAGACGAACGGCTTGAACGTCGAGCCCGGCTGCCGGATCGCCTGGGTGGCGCGGTTGTACTTCGAGTCGTCGAAGTCGCGGCCGCCGATCATGGCGCGGATGTAGCCGGTATTCGCTTCCAGTGAGACGAGCGCGCCCTGGAGGTAGCGGGTGAAGTCGCCGTGATCTTCCCCCGACGCCTTGGACGACTCGAGGTATTCGCGGTAGGTGATGCGCCCGGGGAACTTGCCGTTCGAGTACACGCCCGCCTCGATGGCATCGAGCTGCGACTGCAGGGCGCGCTCCGCTGCCTCCTGCATGTCCAAGTCCAGCGTGGTGTAGATGCGCAGGCCGCCCTCGTACAAGTCACGCCCGAACTTCGCGTCCAGCTGCACGCGCAGCCATTCGACGAAGTACGGGGCCACGTCGCCGTAGTTGGTGCGGTTGCCCGTGAGCACGAGGGGGTAGGAGCGCCACAGCTCGCACTCCTCTGGCGAGAGAAAGCCCTGATCGCGCATCAGGCCCAGCACGACATTGCGCCGGCGCACGGCCCGGTCGGGGTGGGTGCGCGGGTTGTAGAACGCGGGCAGCTTGGGGAGCGCCGCCAGCATCGCGGCCTCCGCGACGTTGAGCTGGCGCGCCGACTTGCCGAAGTAGATCAGCGCCGCGGCCTCCACGCCGTGTGCCCCCGCGCCCAGGTTGATCTGGTTCAGATAGAGCTGGAGGATCGTGTCCTTGACGAAGTTGCGCTCGATCTCCACGGCCACGCGCGCTTCCTTGAGCTTGCGCGTGAGCGTCTTCTCACGGCTGATGTCGTCGGGAAAGATGTTGCGCGCCAGCTGCATCGTGATGGTCGAGAAGCCCTGCGCAAAGCTGATCGACAGGATGTCATTCTTGATGGCGCCGAGGATGCGCCAGAAGTCGATCCCGTGATGCTCGTAGAAGCGCTTGTCCTCGGTGGCGATGAAGGCCTGGCGCACCGGCACGGGAATGGCGCTGAGCGGCAGCACCGTGCGTCGCTCGGCGCCGAGCTCGCTGATCAGGCGGCCATCCGCGGCGTACACCTTGGAGGTCTGCACCTGGTGGTTCGGATTCGCCACCAGGCGTGAGATGCTGGGGCAGTGCTCCCCGGCGCACACGCGGGTCCACGCGCCATATGCCAGTCCAAAGCCGTAGGCGCTCGCGAGCACCGCGCCCGCGATCACGCGGCGGCGGATCTTGGGATTGTGCCACCAGGAGAGCGGTCCGGGCAGGCTGGCGGGTGCGGGTGCGGGGATGGACGCCATCGGGTTACAACCTAGTGAGGTCGCCGGGCGCTTGCCAGCGGTTGGGGGTTCTCGTACGATTCCGCGCCATGTCGGACGTTGTTGCCGAGCTCGAGTGGCGCGGCCTCGTGCACCACGCCACGCGCGACCTGCACGCCTACCTCGCGGCTGGTCGCCGCACCGTCTACTGCGGGTTCGATCCCACCGCTCCCAGCCTGCAGCTCGGCAATCTCATGCCGGTCATGCTGCTGCGGCATTTCCAGCTGGCCGGTCACCGACCGATCGCGCTGATGGGCGGCGGCACCGGCCTCATCGGGGACCCGAGCGGCAAACCCGGTGAACGCCCCCTGCTCTCGAAGGAGCAGGCGCGCGAACACGTGCACCTCCAGCGCGACCAGATGGCACGGCTGCTCGACTTCGATCCGGGGCCCGCCCAGGCGTTGGTCCTGAACAACGCCGACTGGCTCGTCGAACAGCGCCTCGTGGACTTCCTGCGCGACATCGGGAAGCATTTCACGGTCAACATCATGCTGCAGAAGGAATCGGTCCAGGCGCGGCTCGACGGCGGCATTTCCTACACCGAGTTCAGCTACATGTTGCTGCAGGCGTACGACTTCCTCCATCTGTTCCGCGGCAAGCAGTGCAGCATCCAGGTGGGCGGCAGCGATCAGTGGGGCAACATCACGGCAGGCATCGACCTGATTCGGCGGGTCGAGGGCGGCGAAGCACACGGGCTCGTCGGACCGCTCGTCACCACCGCGTCGGGTGCCAAGTTCGGCAAGAGCGAAGCCGGCGCCCTCTGGCTCGACCCGACGCTCACCTCGCCGTACCGGTTCTACCAGTTCTGGATCAACACGGACGACCGGGACGTGGAGCGCTATCTGAAGGTGTTTACGCTGCTCTCGCAGGACGAGATCAAGGCCCTGCTCAAGTCGCATCACAAGGATCCGGGCCGGCGCGAGGCGCAAAAGAAGCTCGCGATCGAGGTCACCAAGCTCGTGCACGGCGACGCCTGTTATAGCGCGGTCGCCGCGAGCGCGATCCTGTTCGACGAATTCAGCCCGCGTGAGGTCGAACCTAGTGCATTCGACGCCCTCGCGCAGGAAATCCCCACGATCGCCCTCGAGAGCTCCGGCGGGCTGACGCTCGTCGATGCCGTCGTCCGGGCAGGCCTGGCGAAGTCGAAGAGCGAGGCGCGACGCGCGATCGAGCAGGGCGGGATCTACGTGAACCAGGAGCGCGCGAAAGACCCGGCGCGGACGCTCGGGCCCGCGGATTGGCTCGGGGGCGGCAACCTGCTGCTGCGCAAGGGGAAGAGAGACTACGCCCTGCTGCGCGTGGCGCGCTAGACATGTTCACCGGCCGCTACGCCTTCTCTGGCAACGTGCCGTCGTGGCGTCGTGTAACGCTTTACTCTAACTGATCAAGCACATCCAGCACCCGCTCCATCTCCTCGACCGTGTTGTAGCAGTGCGGGGCCAGCCGGATGGCGCCCTCGCGCAGGGAGCACACGACGTGCGCGCGCTTGAGGGCATGATACGCCTCGGCGGGATGCGCGGGCGCGAGGCAGACGATGGCCGAGCGGTGCGCATCGTCCGAGGGTGAGACGACGCGAATGCCGTTCTCCTCGGCCCACTGCAGCACCGGCTCGTGCAGCGTGCGGGCGTATTGCGCGATGTCGTCGACGCCCAGCCCGGCGAGCATCCCGACCGAAGTGGTCATGCCGTGGAAGTCCTGGAACGGCAAGGTGACCATTTCGAAGCGGCGGGCGTCGGCGCGGAAGGTGGGGTTGTACTCGGTGAGGCGGGAGAAGTCGTCGGTGCCTTCGAACGCCATCCAGCCGGTGACGGCGGGCTCGAGCGCCGAGATGAGCTCGCGTCGCACGTACACGAAGCCCGAGCCCCAGGGGGAGAGCAGCCACTTCTGGCCGCCGCACGCGAGGATGTCCACCGGCGTCTCGCGTACGTCGAGCGTCGAGTTCCCCACGCCCTGAATCCCGTCCACCACGAGAAACGTCCCGTTGGCGCGGCACGCGGCCCCGAGGCGCCCCAGGTCGGCGCGGTAGCCGTTGGAGAACTGGACGAAGGACACGGCGAGCACGCGCACGCGGGGGTCGTGCAGGCGCTCGACCAGATAGTCCTCGTCGGGCCAGCCCTCGCTGGCGCACGGCGCGAGCTCCACCTCGATCCCTTGGTTCTTGAGCAGCAGCCACGGGTACACGTTGGCGGGGAACTCGCGATCGGACACGAGCACCACGTCGCGGCGCTTGAGCGGCAGGGCGCGGGCGGCGAGGTTCAGCCCGTGACTGGTGTTGGTGGCGAGCGCGATCTCGGCGGGCTCCGCATTGAGCAGGCGGGCGACCGCCACCCGTGCCGCCTGCAGCCCCGCCTGCAGCTCGCGGTCGGGGAGCAGGTGCGGGGCCGTGCGTTTGGCGGTGAACTCGTCGAGCACGCGGCGCGTGCGCTCCGGGATGGGCCCGATCGACGCGTTGTTCAGATAGACGGTGTCCGCCGTCCAGGGGAACTCGGCGGCCCGCAACGCGCGGAACTGGTCGCGCAAGGCGCGCAGGCGCGTCGGGTGATAGGCGATGTCGGTCACGTTTCCCCCGCGCCCTGAGAGGGCGCGCTCGGCTCACGGTGCGCCCTTATAGGGCGCACTCCACGCCGAGCCGGGGCTCTCAGCCCCGGGTTCGACGTCATGCTGCTCCTCCCCGCACGTCCAGCGCGTCGCGTAACCCGTCCCCGACGACGTTGACGGCTGCCACCGTCAGGCCGATCGCGAGCCCGGGAAAGAGCGACACCCACGGCGCCACCCGCAGCAGGTCGCGGCCCTCGGCCACCATCGCGCCCCAGGAGGGCGTGGGCGGCGGCGCCCCCAGTCCCACGAACGAGAGCGCGGCTTCGGCCATGATGGCGCCGCCGACACCGAGCGTGGCGGCGACGATCACCGGCCCGAGGACGTTGGGGAGCACGTGGCGCGTGGCGAGCCGTGCGTCGGAGGCGCCGAACGCGCGCGCCGCGTGGACGTAGTCGAGACGACGCACCACGAGCACCTGGCCGCGCACCAGACGCGCCATGCCCGCCCAGCCCACGACGCCGATCACCACGCACACGACCGGCAGCGTGGGCTTCACGGCGGCGGCGACGGCGATGAGCAGGAGCAGGGACGGGAAGGCGAGGGTCACATCGGCGGCGCGCATCACCACGGCGTCCACGGAGCGGCCGTAGAAGCGGGCGGCCAGGCCGAGCGTGAGCCCGACCGCGAGGGCGATCAGCTGGCTCGCGAGTCCGACGGCGAGCGACAGCCGGGCGCCGAACAGCAGCCGACTGAGGATGTCGCGCCCCTGCGCGTCGGTGCCGAGCGGGAATGCGCGCGACGGCGCCTGCAACGCGGCGGCGAGGCGTCCGTGATAGGGATCGCCCGGCGCGATGAGCGGCGCCGCGAGCGCCGCGAGCGCGAGTGCGACAACGACGGCGAGACCGGTCAAAGTCCAGCGACTGCGTACGACGTGATGGCGCATGAGTAGCGCGGGGCTGGGGATCACGACTACGTTACTCGGAGGCTCACCTTCCGGGCAAGCGGCGGGTCACGTGAACAGCCAAACGCGATTCACCCTCGTGTTGGGCGGCGGCGGTATGAAGGGCGTCGCCCACATCGGCGTGCTGCAGGCGCTCACCGAGCGCGGCCTCGTGCCGGCGCAGATCGTCGGCTCGAGCGTAGGCGCGCTGGTGGGCGCCGCCTGGTCCGTCGGCCGGAGCATCGCCGAGCTGCGCGACGTGGCGATCAAGCTGCGCCGCAAAGACGTGTTCGTGGTCGCCCACGCGGACATGGCCTTCAAGCGAATGCGCTCCCCCGCCCTGTTCCGCCGTGAGCCCCTCGACCTCCTGATCCACCGCCTCGTCGGCGACGCCACCTTCCAAGACCTCCACCATCCCCTCACCGTGAACACCGTGGACGTGAACTCGGGGATGCAGGTCTTCTGGGGGCTCGAGGGACTGGACGAGGTGCCGGTGAAAGACGCCGTGTTCGCGTCGTGCGCCATCCCCGGCTTCCTGCCGCCGCGCGAGATCCGGGGACGCTTCTACGTGGACGGCGCCACGGTGGACAACCTGCCCGTCGGCACGGCGCGCATCCTCGGCGCCGACGTGATCCTCGCGGTCGACGTGTCCGCGTCGAACGCGTTCCGCGCCGACACGCAGGAAGACGGGTTCTCGGCGGTGTTCGCGCGCGCCACCGAGATCGCGATGCAGTCGCTGCTCGAGCTGCGAATGCGCGAGTGGACTACACCGCCGATCTATTACATCCACCCGCGCGTCGAGCACATCTCCGCCTTCGACTTCGACCACCTGCGTGAGATCGTCGAAGAAGGATATCGCGCCACCGTGGCCGGGCTCGATCGTCCGGCCGAGTGGCCGGTGCCGGGGGACACGGGGGTGTATCCGCGCCGGGCCGTGACCATTCGCGTCCAGCGGGAGCGCTGCATCGGGTGCGGGGCGTGCCTGGTGCAGGCACCGCCAGGGATGTTCGTGCTCGACGCGCAGGGCAAGGCGGTCGTCACGCGGCCCGAGCAAGAGTGGTCGCCCATCGACGGCGAGTTCATCCGCCATTGCCCCACGTACGCGATCAGCGCACGTCCCGCGGCCGCGCCCAAGGCGGCTGACGCGGCGGGCTAGCTAGCGCATCCGATAGCGGTACAGCGACGCATCCTGCGCCTGACGCTCGTAGACTCTCTCCCACCGAGCCGACTCCAGGCCCGCCAACAGGTCGTCCGCCTCGTGCGAGAATGCGAAGCCGAGGACCACCCAGACCTCGTGATCCCCACTCGCCGTGATGCGTGCCACCTCCTCCCCCACCCAGCCCGAGTCGGGGCGCGATCGTGCGAGACCGGCGAGGTCGCGCTTCTGCATCCCGGTAGCGAGGCCGATGATTTCCGTGCGAGCGCCCCAGTGCCCGACCAGCGTGGCTGCCTCGTCCGCGCGCGGGCGTCCGCGGGCTGGCGCGTTGTGAAAGGCCGGGCCGCCGGGGCCCGCGAGCCGCGCCAGCCACCGGAGGCGGCTCGTGTCGGGCGCCGCCCAGTCGGTCGAGTAAAACGCCCACATGGGAAGCGCATTGGCCAGGACGTAGACCGGTGTCGCGGGAGGTGGCGCGCGCCGCAACAGCGGCACGAGCGACGGCACATCGGGCGCCAGGCGCCGTCGCGTCGCCGCGGCCTCGGCCACCACCGCGAGCCACGCGACGACGACGACCCACGCTACGCGTGCCGCCTCCGGACGTCGCAGCCAGCCGATCCCCCTGACCACGCCTTCCGCCAGCATCAGCATGAGCAGAGGAGCGGCGTAGAGCATCAAGCGCGCGGAGATGGGATAACCATGGACCGCCGAGGCCGCAAGCGCCACGACCACCGGCCCGGCCACGAGCACCATGGCCCAGCGCCCTAACCGTCTGCCCAGCCCTACTGCCCCGACGCCCCAGAAGGCGAGCACGACGACGATCACGGCGAGCGTGTGAGGCCGCGACCCGATGAAAAACGGGAACAACGTCTCTCGCGCGATGAGCGGCAGGCGCTCGACCAAGGACGGCGAGCCAGGGGACAGGAAACTCCAGGCCCAGAACTGCCGCATGTAGCCGTCCGTCGCCACCCTCCGATACTGCGTGAAGTAGAGGGTTGCAAACAGCCCGCTCCAGGCGGCGCCGGCGGTGGCAAGACGCCACATCCATCCCGGGACACGCCGCACCCGCGGGTCCAGGGCCAGCGCTGCGGTGAGGCCGGCCAGCACGAAGAGCGCCGGTTGGGACGCGAGCAGAGCCACCACTCCCGCCCCGAGCAGCCGCCACCAGATCCGCGCTCGCTCGGGCTGATTGGCTGTGTCGAGCGCGAGCCCGACGAGCATGACGGTGACGAGCGCGTCCACGGCGTACGGCTTCGCGACGCTCGAGTAACGCACCAGGATCGGCGCGCACGCCGTGAACGCCGCCGCGAACACGGCCGCCCGGGGCTCGAGCAGGCGCGTCGCCAGTTTCCAGGTCGCCCAGGGGAGTACCACACCAGCGATGAAAGGCAATACCCGCAGGGCCACCTCGCCCACGCCGACGAGCCGAGTCGCCAGGTGCGTACCCCACAGAAACAGGACGGGCGCCGTTTGACCGAAATCGAGCGGCTGGAGCAGGCCGGCATAGCCACGCGCGGCGATGTCGAGTCCCAGCATCGCCTCGTCGACGTCGAGCGGCGTCAGCGCCGCGAATTCGGCCAGCCGCAGTGCCGCGCCGACACCGAGGGCCAGTCCGAGCGCGAACCAGAGACGAGGGGAGAGGGAAGATTGGTCTGCGTTCATTCCCGCGTGTGCGAAGATTGCGGGCTGTGTGCGTGATCGGCAAGTTGCAGCCGATGAGGCGAGCCACCTGGATCGTCGCGTTCGCGGTCTACGCGGCCGTCGCCATCGAAGTCGGCGTCCGGCGAGGAAGTGATTTCGAGGCGGAGTTGGGCCAGAGCGAACGGTTGCTGCACGGCACTCCGCTCTTCTCCGGAGTGAGCACGCGGATCGGCCTCCCCTGGCCACCCTTCAGCGCGGTTGCCCTCACCCCATTCGCCCTGGTCGCCCGCGCCAATCTGGGACTGTCGAAAGCGATGTGGGCCGCCCTGAGCCTCGCCTGCCTCGTCTGGAGCCTGTGCCGAGTCCCGTCGCAGCACCGCTGGGCAGTGGGCTGGGCAGTTGCCGCCGTGGCTGTGCCTCTGCATCGCAACTTCGAGGACTTGAACATCAACTGCGTGCTGCTCGCGTTGACCATCGCGGCCGTCGTGGCGCTCGACCGCGAACGCGAGGGGCGCGGCGGCGGCTGGATCGGCATCGCGACGGCGCTCAAGGCCTTCCCGGGCCTGCTGCTCGGCTACCTCGCCTACCAACGGCGCTGGCGTGCGCTCGCGCTCGGCGGGGCAGTGGCCGCGGGCCTCACCATCGGAGCCCTCTTGCCCTACGGGCTCTCCGGGGTGTGGGCCGGGTTGCGCGACTGGCTCACGCTGTCGGCGCCGGGCAATTGGAGCTGGTCGGGCGAGAGCAATCAGTCGCTCGCGGCCCTCGTGGCGCGGCTGCATGGTCCACCACTCCTGCTGGTCGCGCTGGACCTGCTGTGCCTGGGCGCCGCAGCGATGGTGCTGCGCCGGCAGCGGGCGGCCAGCGGGACGGTACTGCCCGAGATCGCTGTGGTAACGGTCGTAGCGGTACTGCTTTCACCGATCGCGCACACGCACTACTTCCTGCTGGCGCTCCCAGCATGGGTCGTGGTGCTGCAACATCCTCCGCTGCCCGGAGGTCGAGGCGCATGGATCGCCCCGCGGCTCGCGGCCGGGTTGGCATCGTCGGGTCTCCTCACGGTGGGGTCACTCGAGCTGCGACGCACACTGCTCACGCACTCCATCTATACCTGGGGAGCACTGCTCCTGCTGTGCCTGCTGGCGTTGGAGCGGCCGCGTGAGGTCGTGGCGACCCCGCGCGCTAGGACACCTGTCCCCCTGTGACCTCCGCTTCGATGGCGCGCAGGTCGCGAACGACACGGTCCCAATTGTAGTAGGTCTCGACCGCCCTTCGTCCCGCCGCGCCGACGCGGCGCGCGAGCTCGGTGTCCGCGAGCAGGCGCGAGATCGCCCCCGCCAGGGCGGCGGGGTCCTCGGGCGGCACGAGGAAACCGGTCTCGCCTTCGCGCACGGCGTCCGGTATTCCGCCGGAGTTGCCTGCCACCACCGGCAGTCCGCACGCCGACGCTTCCACGAGCGAGATGCCGAATCCTTCAACGCCCAGGCGCCCCGCCCGACGCGAGGCGCCCACGTACACCGACGCGAGGTTGTAGAACGCCGGGAGGTCTTGATCGCCGACCCCGCCGAGGAACCGCACGCGGTCGCCCACGCCGAGCTCCTGCGCCAGCTGCTCTAACCGGTCGCGATCGGGCCCGGTCCCGGCCACGGCGTAGCGCACGTCCGGCGCGCCGGCCAGGATGGCCGGGAGCGCCCGGATCACCGTGTCCATCCCCTTGTGTTCCTGGAGCCGCGCCACGGTCACGAGCCAACGCCCGCCGCGGTCGGGCAGGGCGAACCGCTCCCGCACGGCCGTCACGTCGACTCCCGGGCGAAACCACGTGGGGTCGGTGCCGAGGTGCACGACGCGGACCCGCCGGCCGTGCCCGTCGAGCCCGAGGTCACCCAACAGGGACAGCGCGAGATCGCGCGTCCAGGCGCTGATGGTCATGAGGACCGCTGCGCCACCCATGATGACGCGGGCCGTGCGCCGCTTGAGTCGCGAGTGCCGGACCTTGTGTTGCTCGCTCAGCAGGTCGGCCCCGTAAAAGAAGATTCCGTAGGGGATGTGCTGGCGCTCGTACACCCAGCGTGCCGGATATCCCGCGGGCTTCACGTTGCCACAATGCACGAACGCGACGCGATGCTGTCGCGCCAGGGTGGCCGCGCGCCGCGCCCAGAACAGCACCGCCGGCAGTGTCTTGGTGCGCCGCGCGCCGAACGGAAGCCGGTCCACCACGGCGGGCAGCGCGCCGTCGACTTCGGGCGCATCGGGGTCGGCGGGAGTGGAGACGACGAGGTCGCCGCGCGGGAACCGCTTCGCCAGCTCACCGTGTAATCGGGCGATGCCGCCGCCCATCGGAGGGAAGTCCTGCGCCAGGAGGAGCGTCGTCATCGTGAACAATCTAGGGTCACGGTCGGCGGAATTCCCGGTCGATCCGGATCAAGTCGGCCGTGACGCGGTCCCAATTGTAGTAGCCCTCGACCGCCGCGCGCCCGGCGGCGCCCAGGCGACGGCGCAGCGCGTCATCCTCGAGCACGGTCACGACCGCCGCCGCCACCGCGGCTGGATCGTCCGGATCGACGAGCAGCCCGGTTTCGCCCTCGCGGATCGCCTCGGGGATGCCCCCGGAGCGGCTGCCGATCACCGCAAGACCGCACGCAGAAGCCTCCACACAAGCGATTCCGAATCCCTCCACCAGCAGGTCGTGGCGCCGGGACGCCAGCACGAACAGGTCCGCCGCGTTGTACAACGCCGGTAGGTCGGTGTCGGGAACGAAGCCGAGCAGGCGCACCGCATCGCCCAAGCCGAGCTCCGTGACGAGCGCCTCGAGTGCGTCGCGCCGGCTTCCCACGCCGGCGACGGCGTAGCGCGCGCCCGGAACCGCGGCCCGGATCGCGGGGAGCGCCCGGATGACGGTGTCGATCCCCTTATGGAAGTCGAGCCGGGCGACCGTGAGCAGCCACGGGCCTCTGTCCAGCCCGTATCGGCGCCGCATCGGCCCGGAGTCGATGCCGGGGCGAAAACGGGAGGGCGTGGTGCCCAGGTGGACGACCCGGACGTCGGCGGCGAGGGCGCGGCAGCCGAGCGAGTCGAGCACCTCGCGGGCGAGATTCGCGGTCCAGCCGCTGTTGGCGACGACGACCGCGCAACCCTGGAAGATCCGTCGCGCCGTCCACTGTTTGAAGCGGGAGCGTCGGATCTTCTTCTGGAGCAGCAGGAGGTCCGCTCCGTGGGCGAGCACCCCGAACCGGAGATCGCGGCGCGCGTGCAGCCAGGCCGCGGCGTAGCCCGCGGGCTTGACCTCGTCGCACCACGCAAACGCCGGCTCGGCCCGCCGCGTCAGCGCCGCGGCGCGCCTGGTCCACCGGAGGAGCCCGTTTAACGTGCGCAGCCGCTTCGCGCCCACTGGCACACGGTCGATGGTCTGGCGGAAGCGGGGGTCGCTGGCATCGCTCCCGGGCCAGGTTCCCGTGGAGACGAGCAGACCGTGGTCCGGATAGCGCAGCGCGACTTCGCCCATCATGCGGGCGATGCCGCCGCCGAACGGCGGGAAGTTGAGGGCGAGGAGGAGCGTCGGGCTCAACCGTGCCGCCGCTCCACGGCCTCACGGTAGACCGCCTCGGCCCGCTCGGCGGTCCGCTCCAGGGTGAACTCACGCCGCACGAGGTCGCGGCCGGCGCGTGCGATCCGCCGCGCGAATTCCCGATCGCCCAGCACGCGCTCGAGCGCGCCGGCCCAGGCGAGGGGATCGAGCGGGGGCACCAGCACACCGGTCTCTCCCGACGTGATGACGTCCGGGTTGCCCCCGGCCCGCGACGCCACGGCGGGCAATCCCAGGGCCATCGTCTCGAGCAGCGCGATGGAGAGCCCCTCGATGCGCGACGGCAGGGCCGAAACGGTCGCGAGGCGGCAAAAGGCGAGGGGCCGGTCGGTGAACGGCACGTACACTACGCGGTGGCGCTCGGGCACGCTGCGCTCGATCGCGCGCAGCTGGTCGTCGGCTTCGATCCCGACGCACGCGACGACCACCGGCCGCTCGAGCGCGCCCAGTCCCGCGAGCAGGATGTCCTGGTCCTTGCGGCGCGCCAACACGAGCACCACCGGCCTGCCCCCGAGGTCACCGAGGGCCGCCCGCGCGGTGGCGACGTCGGCGGCGGACGGCGGCGCGTCGACCCGCTCGCAGTCGATGCCGTTGGGCACCACGCGGAGGCGGCCGCGCGGATGCAGGCGGCGCCGCAACGCGCGCGCGACCGCCGGGCTCACGGCGATGGTACGATCGGCCGAGACCGCCACGGCGATCAGCGCGGGCGCCAGCGTGAGGGGCATGGTGTGGCGCGTGACGACGAAGGCATGCGGCAGTCGCCGCTGCCACCGCAGCCACGTGAGCGCGCGGCGGTCGCGCGTGGCGTTGCTGTTCGCCACGTCCACGCCCGCGCCCGCCATTACGTCGCCGAGCGCAGTGGCGAGCGGACCCAGGCGACGGAAGTCCAGGGGCACGAGCTCGAGCCCCGCGTCCGCCGTAAGCCCTGCGAGCATCGTCCCGGGCCGACAGCCGATCAGCACGCGATGCCCGCGCCGGGCAAGCTGGCGACTCAGGTTCGCGATCGCCACGGTCGAGCCGGACCCGCCGCCCTGGTGCGTCAGCTGCAGGATCGTGAGCGGCCGGCCTGACATGCGACAAAGGTAGTTATACTATTTCGCCCATGCACATCGCGGTCGCCTCCCATCAGCCGCTGCCGGCGAAGGGTTACGGCGGTCCGCAACGGGTGATCATGGCGCTGGTGCGCGGGCTCGCGACGCTTGGCGCCCGCGTCACGCTGCTCGCGCCCCCCGGCACGCGCGTCTCGGAGGCAACGGTCGTGGAGGTGCCGCCTCGCAAGTTCGGCGACGGCACCACGCTCGCGCCCTACATCCCGCGCGACGCCGACCTGGTACACGTGCACTCCCCGCTGCGCCACGCGCCCCGCTCCCCGCCGTTCGTTCAGACGGTGCACGGCAACCTGAAGGGAGGCGCGCCTCCCTCCCCCAATAGCATTTTTCTCTCCCACGATCACGCGCCCCGCTCCCCGCCGTTCGTTCAGACGGTGCACGGCAACCTGAAGGGAGGCGCGCCTCCCTCCCCCAATAGCATTTTTCTCTCCCACGATCACGCGCGCCGCCACAAGAGCGAGACCTTCGTGTACAACGGGCTCGATCCCGCCGACTACGTGTTCCGTCGTTTTGCGAAGCGCGCCGAGCAGTACGACCTGTTCCTCGGTAAGCTGCACAGCGCCAAGGGCTACCACTGGGCGGTCGAAGCCGCGAAGCGCACCGGGCATCGCCTGATCGTCGCCGGCGGCTGGCGTCCGAGCTTCACGGGGTCCGTGAAGTACGTCGGTGAGGTGGACGGGACCACGAAGGCGGCGCTGCTGGCGCGCGCGCGCTGCCTCTGGAACCCGGCGCAGTGGGACGAGCCATTCGGCCTCGTCAGCGTCGAAGCGCTGCTCTCGGGCACGCCCGTGTTGGGAACGCGGCGCGGCGCGCTGCCCGAGCTGGTCACGCCCGCCGTCGGGGCGTTGTGCGACACGATGGACGAGATCATCGCCGCCGCCGACCGGATCCAGACGCGCGACCCGGCGGCGTGCCGGGCACATGCCGAGCGGTTCTTCACCCACCTCGTGATGGCGGGTGAATACCTGCGCATGTACCAGCACGTGCTCGAGACGGGCACGCTGCCCGCCGGAAGAGCGACGCCGTCCGTTCCGGCATGACGCCGCTCCACGTCGTGGTCGCCTCGCACTACCGGCTGCCGGTGAAGGGATACGGCGGCACGGAGCGGGTGGTGGTCGCGCTGGTTCGCGGGCTGGCGGCGTTGGGCCACCGCGTCACCCTGCTCGCGTCGCCAGGCACTCGCGTGCCCGAAGCGACGGTCGTCGAGGTGCCGCCGGACCGCATCCGACACCCGGCCCTGGACCTCGCGACGCTGCTCCCGCCAGGCGCGGACATCCTC
>Ga0209801_1001464_pt1 | contig 14502 bp, 17 predicted proteins | sample GraSoiAngelo_127_FD_185884 | JGI IMG/M metagenome (GOLD analysis project Ga0209801, IMG submission 185884) | Grasslands soil microbial communities from the Angelo Coastal Reserve, California, USA - 14_0927_09_40cm (SPAdes) (version 2) | ecosystem: Environmental > Terrestrial > Soil > Grasslands ... | reverse complement strand
CGTGGCGCTCCTGGTACGCGAGCTCGGGATGTCCGTGGATGTCCCGCGAGAGCAGAGTCAGGTCGGCAATCTGCCCCGTGGTGAGCGTCGGCATGCCGCTGTATACTGTCTTAAGCAACCTTTCCCCTTCTCACCAGCCGGATGCGCGCGCATCTAATGCGCCCACCGGACCCACGAAGCCAGAGACCTGGGCGACAAGGCCGCAGGCAAACTAAGGAGCGAACACACCGCTTGGACAATCCAGAACCCACCCCATCGGAGACACCCACGACCAAAGACACCCCCGCCACAAACGCATCGAACGGCCCCGCCACGAACGGTCCCACCACGAACGGAGGCACCGCCACAGCGACGGCCACACGGCGCGAGGCTCCGCCTCCCGCACCAAGTCGCAAGTACTACACGATCACCGAGCTCAACGAAAAGAAGCCCAAAGAGCTCACCGAGATTGCCAAAGAATTCAACGTCGATGGCGCGGCCGGGCTCGGCCAGCAAGACCTCATCACCCGCATCCTGCAAGCCCAGACCGAGGCGCAGGGCGCGATATTCGCGCAGGGCATCCTTGAGATCGTCGAAGACGGTTTCGGCTTCCTCCGGCGCCGCTCGCTCCTGCCCTCACCCGAGGACGTGTATGTCGGCTCGAGCCAGGTCCGCCGTCTCGGTCTTCGCACCGGCGACTTCATCACCGGTCAAACGAGACCGCCGAAGGACAGCGAGAAATACTTCAGCCTGCTGCGCGTCGAAGCGGTCAACGGCATCGACCCAGAGCAGGCGAAGCGCCGACCCGTTTTCGAGAACCTTGTCCCGGTCTTTCCGGACGAGATGTTCGACCTCGAGGTCGACAGCGCGAACCTCAGCCAGCGCCTCATCAACCTCGTAAATCCCCTCGGCTACGGGCAGCGCGCGCTCATCGTGTCGCCGCCGAAGGCCGGCAAGACGCAGCTGCTGAAGGACATCGCAAACGGTATCTCTGGAAATCACCAGGACGTCCACATCATGGTCGTCCTCGTCGGCGAGCGACCCGAGGAAGTGACGGACATTCGCCGATCCATCAAAGGCGAAGTGTTCTCGTCCACGTTCGATGAGCCGACCGAGAACCACACGCGCGTCGCGGAGCTCGCCCTCGAGCGCGCCAAGCGCCTCGTCGAGACCGGCCGCGACGTGGTCATTCTCCTCGACTCGATCACCCGTCTCGCGCGGGCGTATAACCTCGCGGTTCCGCCGTCCGGCCGGACGCTGTCCGGTGGCATGGATCCCGTCGCGCTCTACCCGCCCAAGCGTTTCTTCGGCGCCGCGCGAAACATCGAAGGCGGCGGATCGCTCTCGATCTTCGCGACGTGCCTCGTCGACACCGGGTCCCGCATGGACGACGTGATCTACGAGGAGTTCAAGGGGACCGGCAACTCGGAGATGATCCTGGACCGCAAGCTCCAGGAGCGGCGCACCTTCCCCGCCATCAACATCCCGGCGTCGGGCACCCGCCGCGAGGAGATGCTGCTCGCCCCCGAGGTCATGCGACAGGTCATCCTGCTCCGAAAGATGCTGTCAGCCGTTGGCCAGATCGAAGGCACCGAGCTTCTCCTGCAGCGTCTCGGCAAGACCAAGACGAACAAGGAGTTCCTCGCAGCCATCGCGAAGTCGATGGAGGAGAAGTAACAGGCGAAACGCGTTAGGGACGACAGCACCCACGTCCGGAACACGGCGTTCCTGTTCTGGATCTTCGCCTTCTTCGTCTGTCTGGCTGTGTTCGGCTTCATCGCATTCGGGTACATCGGCCACGCGCTCGACGGTCTGCCGAAGCTCGGTTAACTGAGACCTTCGCCCTGTAGCCACGGGAGCCGCAGCAATCGTTCGCGCACGTAACGATCCGGCGGTATGAACTGCGGGTTCTCGCGCAGGACCCCGTCGCACAGCACGAAGGGGTGGGTCTCGAGGGCCCCGTACGCGATCCCCCGAGCTGGTATGCGCGCGAGGTCATAGGGGCAGAGGCCGACCACCGGTAATTCGGCGATGACCTCGTTCATCTTCGACTCGAACCAGAGGAAATCCTCTGGTGGCGGGAAATGCCGAACGTCCCAGGCGACGACGCCGACGAACCGCACGAGCGCGAATCCACGCGCGCGGAGCTCTTCGAGCGGGGCGATGAAGTTCTCGAGCTGCTGGTCCACGTCCGAGTGGGCCTCACCGACCATGATTCGGCCCGCTCGGCGATCGGCGGTGAACTCGTGACCCATGTGCGCTTCGAGGTCGCGCAACAGGCGTTCGCCCACGCCGGGCTCGCCGAAACAGAGGAGGGCTTCGTTCGGACGATCCACCGCCTCCCGCATGAACTCCAGAACCGCGGGCCGCATCTCCGCTTCGCCATGATGGAGAAGGCAGACGTGACTCGGAACCGGGTACACCGGTGCGGCGCGCTCGTCTCTTCCGATACTCACCCCTTCGGCACCCAGCCGTTCCGATACGCACGAGCGACCGCCTCCAGGCGCGAGCGCGCCCCGAGCTTCTCGATCACAGCCCGGACGTGGCCGCGAACGGTCGTGTACTCGATCCGTAGCTTCGCTGCGATCGCCCGGTTGTCGAGCCCCATCGCCATCAGATCGAGCACTTCGCGCTCTCGCGGCGTGAGCCGTTCGCCTTCGTGGCCGAAGGGCGCCCCTCCGCTAGCCCTTACCACCGTCGGTCGATGACGCTCAGACGGCTCGCGTCCACCGACGACTTTGTCGATCACCACCGCGCCGGCACCGCTGCCGCGAAGGGCCGCCACCGACGTGAGAAAAGAGGGGCTGTCAGGGTCCGAGCGGTGCTCGATTTCGAAATAGGTCACCTTTCCCTCGAGGACGGCCGCGATCGCGTTGGCGATCGCCTGCGCTCTCGGGTCGGAGTACTCGCGATAGGCCTCGAGAAGATTTGCGCCAATTGGCACTCGCGGGAGGCTGGCTTCGCCGTCATCGGCAGCCCACGCTTCGTCGGTCCACGTGACGGTGCCGTCGGAGTCCACGACGGCGATGCCGGCGCGCTGTTGATCGATGGCCGACCGGGCCACCACTTCGCCCCCCATAGTGCGAGTCTGCGCTCCCCTTCCAAAACTGCCGTTGCACGGGCGCGACTCCCCTACAAATGAACGGGGCAACACGGAGGTTGCGCGCTACGTTCGGTCCCTACACATTTGAACCATTGGCCGAACGACTCACCGGACGCTCGCAGAGGCGCCCTGCAGAAAAGCGCGCACGGCTCCTAGCCGCCGGGCGGACCGCGTTCAGCCAGACCGGCTACGGGGCCAGCGTCCACGAGATCTGTCGGGCGGCAGGCGTGGGCATCGGCACCTTCTACCAGCAGTTTCCGGACAAATCCGACCTGATGCGACTTCTGATGGACGACGAACACCAGTACCGCGTGAGCGCGTTCGATGCGCTCGCGGCGAAGCCGCCCGGCGACCTCGCATCCGAGGTTTCCCGTGTCCTTGCGGGATCTGACCCCGCGTTATTGCGAGCGATGATCGAAGGGTGTGAGACCGACGGCCGGCTTCGCGATTTCGGACGCGATCTGCGGAAAGAGACGCATGAACGGCTGGTGGCCGCGCTCGCGCGGGCTCGCGAGTCGCGCAAGATTCGGCGCCCGGCGCTCGACGCGAAAACGGCCTCCTGGGCGATGCTCTTGATGGGCGACGCAGCGAAGGACCCGGCACAGAGCGACGACGTTCGCAAGGTGATTGACATCCTCGCGTTCGCCGGGGACGACACGATAGAGCCGGGTCGGGCCTGAAATCCTGGCGGCACGCGAACTGCCGCACACGCGCTTCATGGATCGCATACGGCTCGACATGCACATGCACACCGAGTATTCGCGCGACAGCCGGGTCGCTCTCGCAAGCTTCGCCGAGCTCGCTCGGAAGGCGGAGCTCGGCGCGGTCTGCATCACCGATCACGACACGATCGAGGGTGGACTTCGGCTTCGCGAGATGAACACTGGTCTTCAGGTCATCGTTGGAGAAGAAATCACGACCGCCGACGGAGAGCTCGTTGGCCTCTACCTCGAGAAGAGGGTCGCGCCGGGTCTCACCGCCGATCACACCATCGACCTGATCCACGAGCAGGGCGGCCTCGCGTATGTCCCTCATCCCTTCAGCCGGAACCGGCGCCGGCACCTTCGCCGGCCGGTCCTCGAGCGCGTCGCGCCGATGCTCGACGTTGTGGAGGTATTCAACGCCCGCGAGGTCGCATCGTCGAGCAACGTGCGGGCCCTCGAATTCGCGCGCGTGCATGACCTCCCCGGCGGTGTCGGCAGCGATTCGCACCGCTCGATCGAGATCGGGCGGGCCTACGTCGACGTCGCGCCGTTCGTCGGGCCGGAGGAGCTGCTGGTCGCGCTCCGGGAGGGCAAGGTGACAGGAACGCTCTCCGGCTTCGCGATCCACGTGCGCACGTGGGTCGACATCGGCCGCAAGTTCATGCGAACACGCGTAGCGCGCCTTCGCAGCACCGCACGGTGACAGGAAGCCTGCCCGCGATCTGACCGTCGGCGTGGACCGGAAGGGCCTCGGACGACGCGATCTCGATGACTTTTCCACGCAGCACTCGGGGCGGCCTGCCGGGACGGCCGGTGTGCCAGATGGTCGCCATCCATCTGAAGAGGTCGAGCCTTCCTTTTCGCGGGAAGATCGCCACGTCGAGCAGGCCGTCGGTCATGTCCGCCTTCGGCACGACTGGCAGCGCCCACCCGTAGTACGGGCTGTTGACGACGAGGATCTGAAGCACACGATGGCGCTCTGTCTTTCCGTCGACGGTGATGTCAACGCGATGCGAGCTCGCCGTGGCCCAGCGCACGATGCGCCGGAACGCGGGCCCCCACCGTCCCCGCTCCGCCAGTCGCGCGGCGCCGAACATGTCCGCGTCGATCCCGATGCCGCACGTTTCGAAGAACACCTTTCCCGCGACCTCGCCGACGTCCGAACGCTTTACCTTTCGCTCGGCGATGACCCGCGCGGCGTCGATCGGCTTGAGCGGGATCCCGAGGCCGTTCGCGATATTCATGTAGCTTCCGAACGGAAGGATTCCCAGCGTCGCGTCGGTGCCTAGGAGAGCGATCGCGGCCGGCGCGACCGTGCCGTCGCCGCCGGCGACGAGGACCACACGAAAGCCCTCGGCGAGCGCGCTCTTCGCGAGGTCGGCTGAGGTCGGGCCCTCTGTACCGGTCTGGCGACGATCGATATCAAAGCCCGCGGCGGTGAGCAGGCGGACGCAGTCCGCGAGGTCGCCGTCCTCGGCGTGCCGCTGGCCGGCCGCGGGGTTGACGATCAGGACCGCGCGCTCCGGTGCGCCCATCGCCGCGCTTCATGGCACGTGACGGGCCATCTCAAGGGGGAGTCGCTCTTTCTTGTGCCTTCGGAGGGGAGATGGTCCGCCCCAGCTCGACCGGCCTCGCGACCGCGTTCTTCCGTCTGTATCTCTTGGAAAGCCTCGTCTCGGGTCCGGCTCGGCCGGCGGCGCTCCTTGCCGCGATCGCGGCGGAGCGGCTGCCCTTTGCCTCGGGCGCGTTCGGTCGCGCGCTGCAGTCCCTGATCGAGGGCGGCTATCTCGCACCGGCTGCCGCGGCGACGGTCTGCCTCACGGCGCTCGGCGCAGCCGAACGAACCGCGGAGCGCGAACGATGGTCGACCATGCTGCCGACGCTCGTCCGGCTCCTGGGAAACACCGAGCCACGACCGTTTCCGATCGTCGCAGAGGTGCCGCCGCCTCGCGAGCGTCCGGTCGCCGAGGCCTATCTCGATCGTGTCCTCGTAGCGTCGGTACGCGAGCGGATCGCTGCCGCCCGCGATGGGGGCCCGGCCTTCGCCGTCGTGCTTGCCCAAGTCGATGTCGATGCGGTTGGCGAGGCCACCCGCCGTGCGATGGTCCATCGCGCGATCCGCGCGACGCTGGGAGCGACAGCGACTTTGTTCGGCGGCGACGTCTCCGCCTACCGCTACGGCGAGTGCGGCGTAGCGGCGATCGCCCCAGTCGGGCGCGACACCGATCGGGGAGAGCGGCTCGCCGCGCTCGTCCGGTCCCGACTCGACGAGCTCATGCGCACGATGACCTCCACCGTCCGCGCCTTCGGAAACGCCCGGTGGCACGTTAGGGCCGGCGCGGCCGCGTGGACCGCGGAGCTGGCGACGACCACCGTGCTGCTTCGACGCGCGGAGGAGGCCCTTTCGATGGATGGCGATCGACGCGACGCCGCCTAATACAGCGTCATTGCGGAGCCTGCCTAGAATATCTAGGTAACCGTGGTCAAAGCCGTCAATAAACATAGGAATTCGGCGCTGCGAGTTGGCGAAGCGGCGGAGCTTCTCGGGGTATCAGTCGACACGCTGCGGCGCTGGGAAGCCGAGGGCCGACTGCCGGTACGTAGGTCGCGCGGCGGACAGCGCCTCGTGAGCCTCGCCGATGTCCGCCGATTGCAGGCAAAGAGGCGAAAGCGCGATCAGAGGACCGTCACCCAATCCGCGCGGAATCGCTTTCCCGGAGTCGTAACCCGCGTCGAAAAGGACCGCGTCGCGGCCGTCGTCGAGGTCCAGGCGGGGCCGCACCGACTCGTGAGCCTCATGACGGCGGAGGCCGCGACCGAGCTGGCCCTGGCGCCTGGCGCCGCGGTCGTGTGCGTGGTGAAGGCAACGAACGTGGTGGTCGAGATCGCGCAGCGCACTCGTGGCTCGACGTAGCGTGCGCGCGGTCCTCGCGCTTGGCCTCGCGGCGATCTTCGTAGTTGGCGCGTGCTCTCAGAGCTCGACGGGCGTCGATGCGCCACTCGCCGGCGAGGTGACGGTCTTCGCGGCCTCTTCGCTCGTCGACGCCTTCGGAAGGATCGGGAACGAGCTGAGAGAGGCGAACCCGGACGCGCGAATCAATCTCAACTTCGGCTCGTCCTCTACCCTCGCGACGCAGATCACGAACGGCGCGCCTGCGGATGTATTCGCGTCCGCCGACGAGATCAACATGCAGAAGATCGTCAACGCGAGCCTGGCCAACGGGGCTCCCACCGAATTTGCCAGCAATCGGCTCGAGATCGCGGTAGCGGCCGGCAATCCGAAGAAGGTCTCTACCCTCGCCGACCTCGCGCGCCGGGATGTGGTCCTAGTGATCGCGGCGCCGTCCGTACCCGCGGGGCAGTACGCGCTCCAAGCGCTGGCCAAGGCCGGCGTCGCGGCGAATCCGGTGAGCCAGGAGATCGACGTCCGCGCGGTGCTGAACAAAGTGATCCTGGGTGAGGCAGACGCGGGGATCGTCTACGTGAGCGACGTCAAGTCCGCCGGAGCTCGCGTGACGGGAGTGGACATACCGGATCAGCACCAGGTCATAGCGCACTACCCGATCATTGTGGTCAAGGGATCGAGGAACGCCGCGCTGGCGTATCGGTTCGTCGACTACGTCACCTCGCCCGCGGGGCAGCAAGCGCTCGGGGACTTTGGTTTCTCGCGGCCGTGAGACCCGAGCGCCCGCCGATTCTCATAGCGACGCTCGCGATCGTTGCGGTCGGCTTCTTCGTCCTGCCGCTCGTCGGGCTTCTCGCGAGGGCGCCCTGGCAGACGGCCATCAGCGATCTCACCACGACCGAGGCGCTGACCGCGCTGCGACTCTCGTTCGTCGTCTCCCTCGCAGCGACGGCTCTGGCCCTCGTGCTCGGCGTGCCGCTCGCGTGGGTCTACGCCCGCGTGCCATTTCCTGGGCGCGACGTCGTGCGAGCGCTGACGACCCTCCCCATGATCCTGCCGCCGGTCGTCGGCGGTTCGGACGGCGCGGCCTCTTTGGTCCCGTACTCGAGGCGATAGGTATCCGCGTCCCCTTCACGACTTTCGGGGCGATCCTCGCGGCAACGTTCGTGGCGATGCCTTTCCTCGTCCTCACGGTGGAGGCCGGGCTGCGGTCGATGGATCGGCGGTATGAAGACGCCGCGCGGACCCTCGGCGCAGGCCGGTGGCTCGTGTTCCGGAGGGTGACCTTGCCGCTGATCGCACCGTCGGTCTTCGCCGGTGCCGTGCTGTCCTGGGCACGAGCCCTCGGAGAGTTCGGGGCGACGATCACGTTCGCGGGGAACCTTCCGGGGACCACGCAGACCCTTCCGCTCGCCGTGTACATCGCCCTCGAGACGCGTCCCGAGGTCGCGATCATGCTGAGCCTCGTCCTGCTCGCGGTGGCGCTCGCGATCCTCGTCGTCATGCGCGACCGGTACCTGCGCGCGTTCTGATGTTGACGGCCAGAGTCGCGGTTCGGCTCGGCACGCTCGACCTTGACGTCGCGGTCGACGCCGCGCCCGGGGAGATCGTGGCTCTGCTCGGGCCGAACGGCGCTGGTAAGACAACGTTTCTTCGTGCGGTCGCGGGACTCGTCGCGCTGGACCGCGGACGTGTCGAGCTCGACGACGTCGTCCTCGAAGATGCGTCGCGCGGCTTCCGTGTGCCGCCGGAACGCCGGCCGATCGGCGTGGTCTTCCAGGACTACCTGCTGTTTCCCCATCTCACCGCGCTCGAGAACGTGGCGTTCGGCCTTCGCGCGCGCGGGGCTTCGGGGCCCGAGGCGCGGGTGCGGGCGGCATCCTGGCTCGATCGGCTGGGCCTCGGCGACTACGGGGAGTCGAAACCGCGGGGTCTTTCCGGCGGCCAGGCGCAACGCGTCGCGCTCGCACGAGCTCTGGCCATCGACCCGCGCGTGCTTCTGCTCGACGAGCCGCTGGCGGCGCTCGACGCGTCCGCGCGCGGATCGGTCCGGCGTGACCTACGGCGCCACCTCGGGTCGTTCGCCGGGATCCGCATCGTCGTCACCCACGATCCGCTCGAAGCCGTCGCACTCGCCGACCGTCTGGTGATCCTCGAAGGCGGTCGTGTCGTTCAAACGGGTTCTGCAGCCGAAGTCACGCAGCGGCCACGGTCGCGATACGTCGCCGATCTTGTCGGCGTGAACCTCTTTCGGGGAGTCGCGACAGCCGGGCACGTCGCGTTGGTCGGAGGCGCCGTGGTCCAATCTGCCGACGGGGTCGAGGGCGAGGTCTTCGCCACGATCCATCCGCGCGCTGTCGCGCTCCATCGCACGCGCCCGGAAGGCTCACCGCGAAACGTCTGGCGCGGTCGTGCGTCGGCGCTCGACTTTCAGGGCGACCGCGTACGCGTGGGTGTCGAAGGCGAGATGTCGATCGTCGCCGAGGTCACGCCGGCCGCGGTTCACGACCTCGATCTCGCCGAGGGCGGCGAGGTCTGGGTCAGCGTGAAGGCAACCGAGATCGGCGTCTACCCGGCCTAAACTCGCGCCATGCCGAAGAGCGCGACGAGCGCGAGGCCCGCGCCGAACCTCATGAGCGCCGACGACGCGCTCGCGCGCATCCTTGATGGAGTACCGCGGGTTCCCGCGGTCCAGACACCGCTCCTCGATGCGCTCGGCCTCGTGCTCGCCGAGGACATCGCGGCCGACCGCGACGTGCCGCCATTTCGCAACTCCGCAATGGATGGGTACGCGGTTCGCGGTGATGACGTCGCGTCGGCTCCGGTCGAGCTGCGGGTGGTCGGCGAGGTTGCGGCGGGAGGCTTCCCCGATCGGGAGGTCGGACCCGGCGAAGCGATGCGCATCATGACCGGCGCGCCGATGCCCGATGGCGCGGACACCGTGGTCCGGGTCGAGGACACCGACAATGCGAGCGACGTCGTCACGATCGGGGCCGCGACCCCGAAGGGGATGTCCATCCGTCAGGCCGGCGAGGATCTGAGGAAAGGCGAGCGCGTCCTCGAGGCGGGGACCGTCCTGCGCGCCGCCGAGATCGGTCTTCTCGCATCGGTCGGGCGCGCTCGCGTCCGGGTGCGCAAGCGTCCGCGGGTTGCGGTGTTCTCGACGGGCGATGAGATCGTTGACCTCGACGCGCCACTCGAGCGCGGACAGATCCGCGACTCAAATCGCTACACGCTCGCGTCGGCGGTCCGCGCGGCCGGCGCCGAGGCGTGGGTCCGTGGCATCGTCCCCGATTCGCCCGACGCGTTGCGGACAGCGCTGCGCGAGGGGCTCGCGGCGGACGCGATCGTGACAAGCGGCGGGGTCTCGGTCGGCGATCATGACCATCTGAAGCCGGTCCTCGCCGAGCTCGGAACGATCGACTTCTGGGCGATCGCCATCCGTCCGGGACGTCCCCTCGCGTTCGGCGAGCTGACAGACGGCGACCGTCGTGTGCCGATCTTCGGACTGCCGGGCAACACCGTGTCCGCCCTCGTGACGTTCGAGCTCTTCGTCCGCCCGGCGCTGCTTCGGATGCAGGGACGCGCGAACGTCGCGCGGCCGAGGGCCAAGGCGCGACTGGACGAGCCCGTCGACAAGTTGGGATCGCTTCGCTTCTTCGCTCGTGGCATTCACGACCCAGAGGGGGGCACCGTCCGGCTCACCGGACCGCAGGGCTCGGGAATCCTTCGCTCGATGTCGCTTGCGAACTGCCTCATCGATCTGCCGGTCGGGCCATCGCGCTTCGAGAAGGGCGAGGTCGTCGACGTGATCCTGACGGAGCAGCCGGAAGCGACAAGATGAGCGAGGAGCGATTCAGTCGCGACGAGCGAAAACAGCAGCGTGAGCATTTCTCCGCGGGTCGCTCTGCGCCCAGGGGCCCCTGCCCCTGGCCGCGAGATTGAGCAAGATGACCGCAAGAAAAAAGCTCACGCACCTCGACCGCAAGGGTGCCGCTCGCATGGTCGACGTCGGCGCGAAGGCGGTGACCGAGCGGCGCGCCGTCGCGCGCGGGCTCCTCCGCGTGTCGGCCTCGACGATCGCTCTCGTGCGCGACGGTGCGACGCCGAAAGGCGACGTGCTCGCGGCCGCGCGCCTCGCGGGGATCATGGCCGCGAAACGCACGAGCGACCTCATTCCACTCACCCACCCGCTGCCGCTCACGCACGCCTCGGTCGAGCTCGTCCTCGGTAAGGAGGCGATCGAGATCGAGGCGACGGTCGCCACGAGCGCGCGGACCGGCGTGGAGATGGAAGCGCTCACCGCGGTCTCGGTCGCCGGGCTCACGCTCTACGACATGCTCAAGTCCGTCGAGCGCGGAGCGATCCTGACGGATGTGCGTCTCGTCGAGAAGACCGGTGGAAAGTCGGGGACGTACCGAGCTTCGTGACTCTCCGCGCGGGGATCATCACCGTGAGCACGAGGGGCGCGGCCGGCGAACGTGCCGACGAGAGCGGCCCCGCCATGCGCGAGGCTCTCGTGGCCGCGGGAGCCGAAGTCGTCCACGAGTCTGTTGTGCCGGACGATGTGGAACGCGTGGCCACCGCGATCCTCGGCGCGGTGCGGGCCGGCGCCAACGTCGTCCTCACGACCGGGGGCACCGGCCTCTCGCCGAATGACGTCACGCCGGAAGCGACGCGGCGCGTGATCGATCGCGAGATCCCTGGGATCGCCGAGGCCCTGCGCGCGAAGTCGCTCGAGAAGACCCCGCACGGGATGCTCTCGCGCGGCGTCGCAGGCGCGGTGGGGTCGGCGCTCGTCGTGAACCTCCCCGGCTCGCCACGCGCAGTCCGGGAATCGCTCGAGGTCCTGCTGCCGGTCGTCCCCCATGCCGTCGAGCTCCTCGCGGGAGCAAGCGGCGAGCAGGGTCACGCCTCGGGCCGGCGATGAAGCTCTCGGTCGCACCCGAGGTCGCGAAAGCGCTCGAAGCAAATGCGCCGGTGGTCGCGCTCGAATCGACCGTCATCGCGCACGGGTTGCCGCGCCCGCGCAACCTGACCACCGCGAGGGCGCTCGAGACGGAGATCCGCGCACTCGGGGTGGTGCCCGCAACGATCGCGCTGCACGACGGTGTCGCGGTCGTCGGCGCGGGCGATGTGCTTCTCGAGCGGCTCGCGAACGAGACCGGGGTGGCCAAGGTCTCGATCCGCGACATCGCGCCCGTCCTGGCCGCGCGTTCGCTCGGCGGAACGACCGTCGCCGCCACCGTCGAGATCGCGGCGGCCGCCGGCATCCAGGTCCTGGCGACCGGCGGCATCGGCGGGGTCCACCGCGGGGCCGAGCAGAGCTTCGATGAGTCCGCGGACCTCGAAGCGATCGCCCGGCACGCGGTCGTGGTGGTAAGCGCCGGCGCAAAGTTCGTGCTCGACCTTGCCCTGACCTTGGAGCGGCTCGAGACGCTCGGCGTACCCGTCCTCGGGTACGGCACCGACGAGTTTCCCGCGTTCTACGTACGGTCGAGCGGCCTTCGGCTGCAGTACCGCGTCAACGACGCCCTCGGCGCGGCACGCATCGCGACGGAGCAGCTCGCGCGCGGCGCGGGCATGCTCCTCTGCGTACCCGTGCCCGCCGAATCCGCGCTCGAACGAGACGAGGTCGAGGACCAGGTCCGCGCAGCGATCGCCGCATCCGACCGCGACGGCATCCGTGGCGCCGACCTCACCCCGTATCTGTTGCGCGCACTCGGCGAGGCTACGAACTACCGCGCGCTCGACGCGAACATCGCGCTCCTGCGTGCCAACGCTCAGGTCGCCGCGCAGCTCGCATTGACTCTCTGCGCGTAGGGGCCCGCGCCGCTAGATTCGTCGCCGCCATGCGCACGCTCACCGTCCCGCCATCGCAGGACGAGGTGGCTCAGGCGGCCGATGAGATCTCGGGCGGCGCGCTCGCCCGCGTTCGCGTCGAGTCCTGGCCGCGCGGGCGCTCGCATCACGCGTACCTGCTCACGACACCCGGCGGGGAGCAATTCCTTTTCAAGGTCCACCGCCGCCCGCATCCGGGCCGGATGCGCCGGTTCCTGCACCTCGCCGAGCTCCTGCAGGAGAAACACGTCCCTCATCCGGCGGTGCGCTGGTACGACGTCGAGAAGCGCACGCTCGACGTTCCCTATTACATCCAGGACTTCATTTCAGGCGAGGATGCCGCGCGCTCGCTCAGCGCGCTCTCCTTCACCGACCAACACCGGGTTGGCGAGGAGCTCGGGGCGGGCCTTCGGGTGATGCATCGCGTCGAGTACGTCGACACGCCGATGCCGTGGTCGACCGAGCTCGACGACCGGCTCCGCACGCGCGCCGCGGAGTGCCGCTTCCTCGACGCGCTCGATCAGGGATCACACGAGACCGTGATCCAGCATTACGAAGAGCGGCGCAGCTCCCTCGAAGGCGTCGAGCGACGTCTCACGCATGACGACTTGAACCTCGCCAACCTGCTGCTCCAGCGGCGATCCGACGGCTGGCACTTCGTCGCGTTCCTCGATTTCGAGCGCGCGCGCGGCCGCGATCCGCTGCTCGACCTCGTACGCATCGAGAGCTGGACGCTGCCCGCCTGTCCGGCGATGATCGCGCCGTTCCGCGATTCGTACGCGCGCGTCGAGGACGACGCGAGCCGTCGTCGCGCCGAGATCTACGAGATCTACCTGCTCCTCGCGGGCATCGTCTGGTACCGCTCGAACGAGCTGCCGGAGCGCGAGCGCTTCTGCCGCGAACGCCTGGTGGGGTGGCTCGCGCAGCACGCCTGACGTTTCAGCACGCGGTCCTACGCCGCGACGTCCGCTGGTCGACCACTCTCGAACGACGCGACTCCAGCGAGCGCGGCTGCGACGGCTGCTCGACCATCCCGTCCGGTGACCGCCGGGGGGCGGCGCTCGAGGGCGCCGTCGATAAAGTCCGCAAGCTCCGCGCGGTAGGCCTCGGCGAATCGCTCGAGGAACCCCGGAAACAGGTCGTGCGTCGCGCCGGCCGGCGTGTAGACGGCGAGTCGGCTGCGCTGCTGATGCCCGATCAGCACGGCGCCGTTGGCGCAGACGATCTCTGTTCGAACGTCGTACGCGTACCGCGCTCCCCAGTACGTCTCGATGTCCGCGAGCGCCCCACCCGCGAACCGCACCGCGTTCAGCGCGGCATTCGGCGCGTGTCCGTGCGCGCCGCGCGTGTGACAGAGCACGGCAGCCGTCGTCGTGACACTCGCGATGTCGTCGCCGAGGAGGAACCGAGAGAGGTCGAAGTCGTGGATCGTCGACTCGAGCATCATGTCCGTGACGCCGCGCGATTCGGGCAGGTCCGGCGCCTCGCGGTCGCGATGGACCGCCCGGACGAGGAGCGGTTCGCCGAGCACGCCGGAGACGACGAGTCGTTTTGCTTCGGCGTACGCAGGGTCATAGCGCCGCATGAAGCCGATCTGAAGCCGGGCCGATCCGCGCTCCGCCGTGGCGAGGACGCGATCGCAGTCGGCGAGCGAGAGCCCCATCGGTTTCTCAAGCAACACGTCCCTGCCGCGGGAGAGCGCCGCTACCGCTTGCTCGGCGTGGAACTCTCTGGGCGAGGCAATGACGACGACCAGGATGTCGTCGCGGCCGAGTAGCTCCTCGAGCGATCCGCACGTGTCGGCGTCGAGGTCGCGGCCGACGCGCGCGGCGAGAGCGCGATCGGCATCGAAGACGGCTGCGAGGCGTGCGCCGGGGATCCACTGAGCGGCGTTCTCAGCGTGCCGGCGGCCCATCATGCCCACGCCCACGACGCCGACACCGATGCGGTCGCGGGTCATCCGATCGCCG
>Ga0209801_1001463_pt1 | contig 14512 bp, 11 predicted proteins | sample GraSoiAngelo_127_FD_185884 | JGI IMG/M metagenome (GOLD analysis project Ga0209801, IMG submission 185884) | Grasslands soil microbial communities from the Angelo Coastal Reserve, California, USA - 14_0927_09_40cm (SPAdes) (version 2) | ecosystem: Environmental > Terrestrial > Soil > Grasslands ... | reverse complement strand
CATCGCAGGTGCTGCCGCTGTAGTGCTTGCCCACGCTGATGTGCTGCGAGTCGACGCACACGATGCCGTTGCGGGCCACTCGCCGCGACACCCACTGCTCTCCGTTGCGCTGCGGCGGTCGAGCTAGCTCCCGCGGGGTGTCCTGGCGGCTGCAAAACCGGCTCTCTGGAGTCGCGTCCTCGAGCGCCTGGTGCGGACGCTGAGTGTTGTAGTAGGCCACCCACTCATCGAGAGCCTCCTGCGCTGTCTTCAAGTTTCGGAACACTTGCCTGGTGTTGAACTCGATGCGCAGGCTGCGGTGGAAACGCTCGATCTTGCCCGTCGTGGTCGGCGAGCGGGGCTGGGTGAGGATGTGGTCAATGCCGTTCTCCCGGCAGATGCGGTCGAACAGCACTTCGACCGGCGGCTGAGCAAAGCGCCCAGTGAACACCATGCCGTTGTCCGTCAGGACCTGCGCCGGTACTCCATATTCGCGCAGCGCTGAACTGAAGCCGTCGCAGACCGCCTGAGTCCGTTCCCGAACCATGAGACGAGCTGAGACGCAGAACCTGGAGTGGTCGTCGATGCCCGTCAGCGCCTTCGCGGCCGTGCCGTCGGAGAGCGCGAAGCCATGGACGACGTCCAGCTGCCAGAGCTCCATGGGTACCGCGCGCTCCCAGCGCTTCCAATGCTCCCGCCGCCGGCGTCGGCTGTTGGGGTCGATGACCGCGGACCGAACCAGACAGCGATAGACGGCTGACTCGGAGGGCGACGACTGCAGACCTTTGCGGGCCAGCTCAAAGGCGATTCGGCGCGCTCCCCAGTAAGGATGGGCTCGACGCATTTCCAGCACCATGGCCTCCACTTCGGGAGGCGTTTGATGCGGGCAATTTGCGGGACGAGACGACCGATTGCCAAGGCCCTCCAGACCGTCGCCCTCGTAGCGCGCCAACCATCGGTGCATGGTCTGCCGGCACACGCACCACTCGCTTGCCACCTCGCTCACCGTCCGACCGTCGGCGATTACCGCCAAGACCGCTTTGTACCTTTGCTCAGTCACGCTCATCTCCCTCATGGCCGGGGAGTGTCGCGTAGGTACCGAAGTAGCTGTAGCGAACCTGCCGAAGGTCTGTCGTGCAGGAGCCGAAGGCGTTTTGTCGCCTAGGAGGCGAACTTGCACACCTCGTTGGAGCCGCCGACAGGAATCGAACCCGTAACCTGCTGTTTACAAAACAGCTGCTCTGCCAATTGAGCTACGGCGGCGTCGTGAAAAAAGAGCGTAGCGGAACTCTGACGGACCGGCCTGAGGCCCTTTCTTGATTCTGTAACAATCCCGGTACTATTTCCTGAAGCTCGCGCCGAGCACGCAGGGCGGTGTGCCGTAGGACCTTTGAAAAGGGGTGTGTATGACGTACCGCAGATTCGGCATTCCCAGCGGTGCCCTCGCGGCATTGATATTCGCCGCCACCGTGGCGATCGCACCGACCGTCGGTGCGTCGACAGGGAGTGGCGGAGTCACGCGGCAGGTCGGCGCCGTCGGTTCGACTTCTTTCAAACCGCAGTCCGAAGGCGCTGACACAGGCCTGCAGGAGATCGGCTTACCGGCGACCGGCGGCAACGCAAGCTCCCACAACCAGCATGGTGTCAATCGCAGCCGTTCGATCGAACACACGGCACCCCGCGTCAACACCGCGCCGATCGCGGCGGGGGTTGGTGTTTCGAGCCAGGGTCCCCTGAGCGTGGTGGCTTCGTTCGACGGGCTCAACCACCGCCAACAGCGCCTCGCCAACGGCGGCAATCAATTCTCACTCGAGCCGCCCGACCAGGGGCTTTGCGTGGGCAACGGATTCAAGATGGAAGTCATCAACGACGTCATGACGATCTGGCGTCCTGACGGCACGGCTACTGGCGTGGAGGATCTCAACACTTTCCTCGGCTACCCGGCGCAGTTTGATCGCACCAACTTCATCATCGGTCCCGAGGTGACCGATCCGAGCTGCTATTACGACGCCGCCACCAATCGCTGGTTCGCGGATGTGCTCACCCTCGAGGTGTTCCCGGCGACCGGCGATTTCACCGGTCAGAACCACCTTGACCTCGCGGTCAGCAACGGTGGCGATCCGACCACCGCGACATGGACCGTATATCGCGTAGAGGTTCAGGACGATGGCAACCTCGGCACCCCAGACCACGGATGCACTGGAATTCCACCGTTTGGCGTCATACCGCCGACGTTTCCGCCGACGTACACAGACGCCTGCATCGGTGACTACCCGCACCTGGGCGCTGACGCGAACGGAATCTACTTGACGACCAACGAATACTCCTTTTTCGGCAATGACTTCCACGGAGCGCAGATCTATGCGTTCTCGAAGGCAGCCCTTGCCGCCAACGCGGCGACGGTGGCGGTCACGCAGCTGGACACCCATGGCATGGACGCGGGTAACTCAGGCTTCACAATCTGGCCTGCGACCTCGCCAGCCGGTCAGAGCTCCTCCGCCAACGGCGGAACCGAGTATTTCCTGAGCTCGAACGCCGCCGATGAAGCGCATGGAAACGGGGCCAGCGTCGGCCCGAGGCGATCCAATCAGCTGCTGGTTTGGTCGCTGACCCACACGTCCACACTCGACGCGACTGTGAACCTGTCGCTGTCCCACAGCACTCTGACGGTCGGGCTGTATGTTGTCCCGGCATTTTCTGAACAGAAGGTCGGGTCGACGCCTTTGATCGCGTGCTTGAACAAGCACGCGTGCGCAACCAGCATCTTCGGCGCGCGGGATCCGTTCGCTCCCGAGCACGAGGCGGCGATCGACAGCAATGACACACGCATGCAGCAAGTTGTCTTTGCAAATGGGCGTCTTTGGGGCGCACTCGACACCGCCGTCAACTCGTCGGCCAACACGCGGGCCGGCATTGAGTGGTTCGTTGTCAACCCGGTCGGTGCCGGATCGATCGTCAAGCGGGGTTACCTGGCGGTCAGCCAGAACAACGTTACCTATCCGGCGATCGCGGTCACCTCGAACGGCAAGGGCGTGATGGCGTTCACCCTGGTCGGCAGGGACTTCTATCCGAGCGCAGCCTTCGTCTCGATCGACGCCAACGGGGTGGGACCCGTCCAGGTCGCGGCGATGGGGCTAGGCCCCGACGACGGGTTCACCGGCACCGTGGGCCTGACCGCCCCCTTCCCCTTCCGCCCTCGCTGGGGCGATTACGGCGCAGCCGCCGTTGAAGGCACCCATATCTGGATCGGATCGGAGTACATCGGGCAAACATGCACCCTCCGCACGTTCATCGCCACGGCGGCCAGCTGCGGTGGCACCCGGACGCTGCTGGGCAACTGGGACACGAGGATCACGGAGGTCAACACCGGGAGCTAAGCCTCCGGAAGCAGCCCCACCAAAGGGAGGCCCGGGGAACCGGGCCTCCTTTTTCATCTTGAGAAGTGGTGCGTTTTGAGTAGAAAACCGACTAATTCGAATGACTTGACAGAAATTTTTCGTTAATTTGGGTAACCGCAACCGGGTCTCGCTACTATCCCAAACAGCCCGCCAGAGATGGCGGGCTTTGCCGTCAAAAGAGGTTTCTGAAGAGGGCGTTTTTCTTACATGTGGTACGGGTCGTTCCGGCGTCCGCTCGCCGCTGTCTCAGCCGCCATCAGCGCCGTTCTCCTCACCTCGGCAGGGGTGGCGGCCGGCTCGTCTGAACCCCCCGTCGACGAATCCTCCATCCAGCCGACGACGGCGAGTTTCGGTGGCGCGTCGCCGCTGGCGACCACCCGGACGGTTCAACACTGGTCCGGCCAGACCGTGAACGGGGTGGACGGAGTGACCTACCGCTACAACCTGGTCGGGGCCGACCCGGGCAGTGAAACATCGGCGACCATCGGGGTCGACATCATCCCGCTCGACGTCACGGTCGACGGCGTGCCTTTCAACGGCTCGGCCAGCGTCGACGGCGTGGTCGCATCGCCGCTCTTCCAGTCCGGAGATTATTCGGGGACGCCGGCGACTACCTTCAACCCCCACGGGGGCCATCTGTCCGCGGGCAACACGGACGCCCAGCTGCTCGACGCCACGATGCGCTCCCAGTTCGACAAAGTCGGGACCGGCTACCACCTCGTCCTGGAGACACCGGTGGTCCTGGATCCCATCGCCGTGCACATCCCGCACGGAAAAGCGCAGGTGATGGTGAACTCGCGCGGAGTGGCCATGGCCTTCGTCGACCAGGGCTGGTTCCAGACCCGCGTTCAGAAAGAGCTCGGGCGTCTTCACCTCGATCCGACGCGGCTGGCGATCTTCCTGACCAAAGATGTGATGCTCTACGCCGACCACAACGTCACGCACTGCTGCGCGCTCGGGGCGCACGGCGCGGGCCATGTGACCGGAGGCCTCGGCGGCCCGGTGAACGGCCACGGAAACCAGCCGGTCCACACCTTCGTCTGGGCGTCCTGGTTCACGGCGGGGTTCTTCCTGCCGTCGGCGTGGATCGCTCGAGACATCTTCGCTCTGAGCCACGAAGTGACCGAGTGGGCGAACGACCCGTTCAACACCAACGCCGTCCAGCCGTGGCAAAGCCCCATGAACGCCCTGCAGTACGGATGTGGCGATCTCCTCGAGACCGGCGATCCGACATTCGGGCTCGGTTTTGCGGCCGGGAGCAACACATTCGACCCGCACAGCGGTGGCTACTTCCACATCCAGGACGAAGCCCTCCTCCCGTGGTTCATGCGCACGGCGTCCACATCACAGCCTCTTCAGGTGCCCTCGCTCGGCGGTCGCTACACCTTCATGGGGCTGCTGAACCCACTGCCGTGGTTCCACGCCCCGGCGAGTCCCTGCTGACGTAAGACAACCTCAAGGGTCAGGGGTGGGGGCGTGGCCGGTACCACGCCCTCTTTTATTCTTGGCGGAACTTTGATCGAGCCCAAAGACGTGGTCCTCGCCGTCCTGGGCGCCGCCGCGGCGCTCGCCGGCTTCGTGCTCGTCTTCCTGGGCATCGTCATCGCCTCCTACCAGTCCTACCCAGGCAGGGTGCCGGATAAGGTGGTGCGGCCCTACCGGATCAGCGGCGCCGCGCTGCTCGGGACGTTCGGCCTCAGCCTGATCACGGTGGCGATCAGCCTGCTCTGGCTCATCAACGGTGGCTCGGCCGCCCTCTACGGATGGTCGATCGCCCTCTTTGCGCTCCTGCTGGTCGCTGTATTTGCGGCGGCCGCGTGGACCACGCGCATGGTGCTCTGGCCCTAGGCTTGGCACTCACGCAGAAGAAGCTGCAGGACCTGAAGGATGCGAGTCTGACCTCGCTCCTGCATGACGACGCCGCGGCCTGGAAGGCGAAAGCCAAGCACGCCTACGTCGCGACGCACGCGTACATCAAGGAGATCCGCCCCGACGATGTCACCGCGCTGCTGATCGCCGAGCTCGAGGTGACGCCCGAATTCAGGAACTACCTGGCGAAAAAGAAGCTGAAACAGAAATACTGGTCGGAGTGGTTCGCGGAGTTGATCATCGACCGATTTTGGTCAGAATTGAAGGGAGGCTGACGTTGGCGCAGGATCTAACCGACCAGGCAAAACGATTCATCGATGCGTCTCTGAAGGGGCGTTCGAAGCCGCCGAGCAAAGCCGCGTACGCGCGGGCCGTCAAGCTGGCCCGACTGGCGATCGAAGAGCTCACGCTGGTCGCGACCCGGGTCCGCAACTAGGAGCACTCCACCCAGGCGTCAACGGAACCTTCGTGTTTCATCTGCCGCGCGCGGCGATTGGCAGCCCGCCCGACGGCGCTCTGACCAGCACCTTCAGTAACGCACGCGTCGACCAGCTACCTGATCGGCGCTAAAGCTCTGCCCGAACCTTCTCCGCGGCCTGGGTCATCGCGGCCAGCTTGCCGAAAGCCGTGTCTCGCGGCAGGTACTTCATGCCGCAGTCGGGCGCCAGGACCAGGCGCTCCGCGTCGACGAATCGCAACGCGTTCTTGATCCGGTTGACCACGGTGTCGACGTCCTCGACCCGGCTGTTGTCGGCGAGATCGAGCACCCCGACGATCATCGTCTTGCCACCCAGCGACTTCAGGACGCCGAGATCCACGTTCTGCTGCGCGGACTCGATCGAGATCTGCTGGGCCTTCGTGTCGGCCAACTCCTCGAGAAACGGATACCCGCCCGGCCGGTTGTGGACGATGTGCGCGTAGCCGAAGCACGTATGCAGCGCGGTGGTGCCGTCGATTCCTTCGAGCGCACGGTTGATGGCCTTGATCGCGAAACGCGCCGCCTTCTCGGCGCGCGCCTGCAGGTAAGGCTCGTCGAGCTGCACGATGTCGGCGCCGGCGGCAAACAGATCGCGCACCTCTTCGTTCACCGCCTCGGCTAGCGCCATCGCCAGTGCTTCTTCGTCGCTGTAGTGATCGTCCTGCGCCTGCTGCGACATCGTGAAGGGCCCGGGCAGCGTGGCTTTGATCGGCCGGTCGGTGCTGGCGCGCAGGAACTCGATGTCGCGTTGCTCGACTGGGCGGGTGCGTCTGATCGGACCGACCACGCGTGGCACGGGGTTGGCGTGACCGGTCCGATCCAGCGCGGTGCCCGGGTTGTCGAGGTCCATGCCCTCGAGTGCGGTCGCAAACCGATTCGAGTAGCTCTCGCGGCGGATCTCGCCATCGGTGACGATGTCGATCCCCGCGCGCTCCATGTCGCGGATGGCGACGACGGTCGCGTCATCCTGTGCCTGCTCGAGAAATTCCGGTGGGATACGCCAGATCTCGCGAGCTCGGACGCGCGGGGGCAAGCGAGTGCCCAACATCTGCCGGTCGACGAGCCAGTCGGGCTGCGGATAGCTGCCGACCACGGTCGTCGGTAGAAGTCGCTGCACCGCGGCAAGGTTAATCTGTGCCTCGACATGGCGGTGACGACGAATAGGCTTCGCGGCGATAACTGCGAACGCGACTGGATCTGGGAGCGCGAGGTCGAGGCGGCGCCCTGGGAGGAAGCGAGGAGGCTTTCGGTCGGCGCGTGGGAGCGCCAGTACCGTCGCATCCGCGAGTCATCGCCCTTTTACGCGCGCAAGTTCCGTGAGGCGGGAATTGGAAATTCTTTCGTCAGCCTTGCCGACCTGAGCAACCTTCCCTTCACCACCAAGGACGAGCTGAGGCAGGCGCTCGACGAGGAGCCGCCCTTCGGCAGCAACCTCTGCGTCACCCCGGACCAGGTCAAGCGCGTCTATCAGACGAGCGGCACGACAGGGGCCCCCAGCGTGCTTGCGCTCACGCGCGGCGACATGGAGACGTGGACAGTGATGGGCACGCGCACGTACTACGCGACCGGCATCCATGAGCACAGCTCGGTGCTGACGACATTCGGTGCGGGACCATTCGTCGCGGGTCACACGCATTTCGTGCTGCTGCGCATCGGAACCCGATCGGTGCCGGTGGCACCGGGCGACACCGAGCGCGTCATCTTTGGACTGCGGGCAGGCCTGGCCGACACTCTGCTTTCGACTGCGTCTTTCGCGCAATACCTCGCCAACCGCCTGGAGAAGACCGATGCCGAGCCAAGCGCGATTCCTCTAACGCATGTGGTCACTGGCGGGGAGCCGGGAGGCGGCATCCCCGCGATCCGCGACCACATCCAACGCGTGCTTGACGTGACTGTCACCGAGGTGATGGGAATCGGCGACATCGCCCCGTCATTGTTCGGCGAGTGTCCGCACCAGCAAGGCATGCATTTCTGCGGTGCGGGACATGTATGGGTCGAGCTCATCGACCCTGAGACGCAAGAACCAATCGAGATCGAGACGGGCGCCGTCGGCGAGATGGTCTACACCACGCTGACGCGCGAGGCCATGCCTGTGGTGCGGTTCCGTGGCGGCGACATCGCGCGGATCGAGGGCACGTCGTGCGAGTGCGGGCGCACCAGCTTCAGGCAGCGCGTCATCGGGCGCCGGGACGATATGTTCATCGTCCGCGGCGTCAACGTCTATCCCACGGCGATCCTCGCGGTCGTCGGCGATTTCCGACCCCGAGTCACGGGGCGAGCGCGCGTGATCCGCCGAGGCAGCGAGACCTCGATCGAGCCTCCGATTCCGGTCGAGGTGGAGGTCACTGAACGACACGAGTCGGACCCCGCGCTCATCACCGACATCGAGAACGCGATCCACTCCAGGCTCATGTTCAAGAGCAAGGTCGAGCTCGTCCTGGAATCGGATTTTGGCGAGGCCGGCTACAAGACCCGACTCACGGTCGAGAAGTGAGCCGCAAGCTCAAGTCGGACCTTGGCAAAAGCACCGTCGACAAGATCTATGTCCGCGGCTACGACCTCACAGAGGAGCTGATCGGCAAGGTTTCGCTCGGCGACGTGGCGTTTCTCGAGCTGAAGGATCGCCTGCCGACGCCTCAGGAATCGGTGATGTTCAACGCTCTCGTCGTGACGCTGGTCGAGCACGGCCTTACGCCTAGCACGATCGCCGCACGACTGACGTATTTCGGCGCCCCCGAGGCGCTGCAGGCCGCGGTCGCCGCCGGCCTGCTCGGCATGGGCGATAGGTTTGGCGGTTCGATCGAGCAAGCGGCCAAAACCCTGCAGGAGGCGCCGGCGACCGGTGATCTGGACAAGATCGCCCGTCAGATCGTCGATTCGCACAAGGCGGCCAAGCACATCATCCCCGGCCTGGGGCATCCGGTCCACAAGCCGGCCGATCCTCGGACGACCAGGCTGTTCGCGCTTGCGGAGGAGAACGGCTTCGCCGGCCGCCACGTCAGGCTGATGGGGCTCATCGCGCAGCACGCGACTGAGGCGTACGGTCGCGAGCTGCCGGTCAACGCGACGGGGGCGATCGCCGCCATCGCCAGCGAGATGGAGATCCCCTGGCGCATCTGCCGCGGGCTGGCCGTGATGGCGCGCGCGATCGGCCTTGTGGCGCACCTGCAGGAGGAGATGGAGGAGCCCATGGCGCCTGAAATCTGGTCTCGCGCGGAAGGCGAAGCGTCTTCGGAAATGAATTCAGACCGGGTCTAATATGGGGGCAGCCGTGGCCGCCACCATTCCCGGCATCCACCACGTGACGTGCATCACGGGCGACGTCCAGAAGTGCGTCGACTTCTACGTCGGCGTGCTTGGGCTTCGCTTCGTCAAGAAGAGCATCAACCAGGACCTCCCCGACACCTATCACATCTACTTCGGCGACTACCTGGGCACGCCAGGTACGGCGATGACTTTCTTCGGCTGGCCGACGTGGCCTAAGCAGCGCGCCGGCAGCGGCCAGATCACCACGGTCTCGTTTCAGGTTCCGCCCGGATCACTCGGCTTCTGGAGCAACCGGCTGAAAGAGCTGAGGGTCGACCACCGGATGGTGACGACGTTCGAGACCGACGCGCTGATGCTGCGTGATGCTGACGGCATCGAGCTGGCGCTGGTCGCGCAAGCATCGGACGATCGCTGGAAACCCTGGCCGGACGGACCTGTTGACGAGGAGCACGCGATCCGCGGCTTCCACTCGGTGACCATGACCTTGGCCGAGATGGCGGCGACGTTCAACCTCCTGACCACGGCGATGGGTTTTCGCGTGGCCACCCAGGAGGGCAAAACGACCCGCTTCGAGACCGGACAGGGTGGCCCACACTCCGTCGTCGATGTCATCGAGGCCCCGGAGGGACCGGAAGGCGAAGAGTCGATCGGAACCGTTCATCACGTCGCCTGGCGGACGCCTGACCCGGATGCCCAGGTCGCGTGGCGAGACACGCTGCTGACAGCCGGCCGCAACGTGACCCCGGTGATCGACCGCTGGTACTTCAAGTCGATCTATTTCCGCGAGCCGGGTGGCGTCCTATTCGAGATCGCCACTGACGGTCCGGGCTTCACAGTCGACGAGTCGCCCGAGGAGCTCGGCACCGGATTGAGCCTGCCGCCCTGGTTCCAGGTGCGGCGCGACCGGCTGGACGAGATCCTGCCGCCGATTGTTGTGCCGACCACAGCAACAACCGGCGCTCATTAAGGTTCGTGGTCAACCAGACGAGACCTCGAGGAGGGGAAGCTGAATGAGCACCGCAGTTATCGCACCGGTCAACCCGATGTCGGCCGAAGGCAAGGACACGGTCATGACCGTCATGCGCCGAGACCGCGAAAAGTTCACGCGGATGGTCTCCGACCCGAAGAATTGGAACGTCGACACGCGCTGCACCGGCTGGCAGACACGCGACCTGGTCGGTCACATGATCGACGTGATGGAGGGTTACTTCAAGAACTGGGACGCGGCGGTGGCGGGCAAAGACGGAACGGCGCTTGGCCTGCCGGTGATGGGGGAGACCCTCAACGACCACGCTCTCGAGTTCCGCAAGCTCTCTCGCGAGGAGGCGCTCGACCGCTTCAAGAAGGATGCGCAAAAGCTCGACAAGATCCTCAACGACCTGACGCCGGAGCAGTGGACGAGCTTTCTCGTCTATCACCCGTTCGCGGGTCCAGTACCGGCCGGCTTCTACGGCACATTCCAGATCATGGACTACGGTGTGCACCCGTACGACATCGAGTACGGGCTCGGCAACAAGCTCGCCACGATCGACGAGGCGACAGCCGGCCTGATCTGGCCGTTCGCGTTCGTCTTCTGGCAGTACACGGTCGACGAGAAGGCGGCGAAGGGCCAGGACTTCACCTACGGGATCCAGGTCGACGGGCCGTGGGGCGGCAAGTGGCGCGCCACGGTGAAGGACGGCGCTTGGTCGGCTCAGCCGGAGAGCGGCAATTTCGAAGGCTGCGACGCGCTGATCCACTTCAACAATGCCGCCGACGCGGTGCTGACCTTCTTCCAGCGGTTCCCGGGCGGTTCGGCGAGCGGCGACGAAGAGGTCATCAAGGCGATCCGACAGCTGCACTTCCGCTTCTAGACCACCAATCCGAAGCACTTTCTGGGCGGCGGACCTGGCGCCTGCAGGTCCGCCGCTTTTTGCTGTCGAGGAGATCGACGCCACTCGCGCGCACCTCATCGAAACCGCGATGGGCCACGAAGCCGACCTCGTCGCTGCGCGATTCGCGCGAGGCTGCCGTTGCTTTGCCGTCATCAGCGATGGTGCAATCGCTGGTTACGGATGGCTTTCGACGGGACCTGAGTGGGTAGGTGAGCTGCAGCTCGAGATCCGCCCTGGTGCCGGCGAAGGCTACATCTGGAACTGCGCTACGGTCCACGAGCACCGCCGAAGGGGCATCTTTCGTGCGCTCCTCGTCGGCATCTCCGAGATCGCCTTTCGTGAAGGGATCCGGCGTCTGTGGATCGGAAGCGTTGATATCCCTGCAGAAAGAGCGGTTGAACCTTCGGGGTTCCAAGCCGCCTTGCATTTCGCGACGCTTTCCCTTGCCGGACTGCACTGTATGAGGGTTACTCCATCGGCAAAGGCAAATCCGAAAATGATTTTATCGGGCCGCGAAGTCTTGGGAAGCCCGCAGCAGCCATTGCGTCTGGGGTTGTCAATTCGCCCTGCACGGCACCGCAACCACTAGAGAGATTCGGAGCGTCAGTCGCGTATCGCTCTGCTTCCTTCCAATTGCGTTCCGCAAAACCTCGCAACTAATCAAGTTCTTCAGCGTTGCTTCACGACATGCGACAATCAGCCGCACCTTGTGAGCGAGTAAGTCACAAGTGATTCCAGGGGCGGCCCAACAGGCCTAGTTGTACAAAACCGACGCCAAGCCCTCGTGCTAGGCGTTGGCCATCCGAGGGGGCAGGCCAAGCATTTGGCAGTAGAAACAGCGCCGGCTAGAGAAGCATTCGGCGGCTGGCGCGAACCGACGCGCCTTTCGTTGACTGCACCCGTCCTGGGGCATGTCCAGGTCGACGGCAAACAGTTCAGCGCAAATGGCTCGCGCTTCATGTTCCGTGGCGTTACGTACGGGACATTCGCCAACCGAGGCGACGGTGCGCTGTTCCCGGAATCAACGCAGCTGCGCGCGGACCTCAAAGAAATCGCCCACGCCGGCTTTACCGTCGTGCGCACATACACCACACCACCCCCGGACATGGTGGAAGTTGCTGGCGAGCTGGGCCTGCGAATTCTGGCTGGTATCGATTATCGCGATTGGCGCTATCTGTTCGGAAGCAGTGCAGCGGACATCAAGGCGGTGCGCGGAGAAGCGCGCGATGCGGCGCTCAATTTTGCGAAGAGCATCATGGGCAACCCGGTGATCCTCGGCATCTCGGTCGGCAACGAAATTCCAGCTGACGTGATCCGATGGATCGGAACGAAGCCGGTCAGTCAGCTGCTTTCGGAGCTGTGTGCTCTCATCCACGACGTCGATCCGGAGCGGCTGGTGACATACGCGAACTACCCAACCGCTGAGTACCTGCATGGCGACGATTCCGACTTCCTCACCTTCAATGTTTTCCTGGAGTCGCGGCAGGCGTTCCATCGCTACCTGACGAAGATCCAACACGACGCCGCGGGAAGGCCTCTCGTACTCGGTGAAATCGGACTGGACAGCGGCGGCGACGCGCGTGGCGAAGCGCGCCAGGCCGAAGTACTCGACTGGCAGCTCGAAGTGGCTATGGAGCGCGGAGTCGCGGGCTGCTGCGTCTTCTCATGGACCGATTCGTGGACCGTAGGCGGGCGGCCGGTGGAAGACTGGCACTTTGGCCTGACCCGTTCGGACCGCTCACCCAAGCCCGCGCTTGAGGTGGCCACCGAATGGAACGGCCGTAACGTCCGCGATCTGAAATCGCGCTGGCCTTCGATGAGCGTGGTCATCTGCGCCCACAACGCCGAAGCGACGATCGACGAGTGCCTCGAGCACACGTGCTCCCTCGACTACCCCAACCTCGAGGTTCTGGTCGTCGATGACGGATCGTCGGACCTGACGGCGGAAATAGCCCGCCGTCATCCGAGAGCCACGGTGCTGTCAATACCTCATTCCGGCCTGGCGACCGCGCGGAACGAAGGTTTGCTCGCTACTGCAGGGGAGATCGTCGCCTACCTCGACAGCGACGCCTACCCGACGCCCGAGTGGCCGTACTACCTGGCCATGGGGTTCGAGAAGAACGATGTCGTTGGGGTCGGGGGCCCAAACGAGTGCCCGCCTGCCGACACCATGCGCGCGCAGCAGATCGCATCGGCGCCCGGCGGGCCGATTCATGTGCTGCTGTCGGACGATCTGGCGGAGCACATACCCGGATGCAACATGGCGTTCCGGCGCGCGACGCTGGAGGAACTGGGCGGTTTCGACCCGATCTACACGGTCGCCGGTGACGACGTCGACTTCTGCTGGCGGGTCCTCGATCGAGATTTGGAGATCGCCTTCCATCCGGCGGCGTTGGTCTGGCATCACCCGCGATCGGCGATAAAGGCGTACTTGCGCCAGCAGTGGGGCTATGGCCGGAGCGAGGCATTGGTCCAGGCGCGACACCCGGACCGGTTCTCGATGGTGGGTTCGGCAAAATGGCGCGGTCGCATCTACTCGGCGACGCCGTTCCGCGCGTGGCGCGAGCGAATCTACCGCGGCCTGTACGGCGCCGCGCCTTATCAGTCGGTGTATCGAGGCGGGGGCGAGCTGCGCGACATCGCGCACCAGGTAGGCGTCCCATCGGCGGCGATCGCGGTGCTTCTGACGCCGACTGTGCTCCTCGAGTGGCCGATGTTGGTCGTCCCGGTATTTGGCCTGGCGTTCCTGCTTGCGCTAGGAGCGTCCGACTTCGCGCGCATCAAGGTGCCACCGAAAGTCCAGGGCTCCCCGTTTCGTTTTCGTCTGAATCTCACACTTCTAAATCTGCTGCAGCCTGTGGCCAGGGCGTGGGGGAGAGCGCGTAACAGAGCGCTTGCGCGTCGCAACGCGATCGCCGTACAGCCGATCCCCGGGCCCATCCAGAAGCTGCCGCAAGGCGTGCTCCTGATTCCCGAGAAGCGCCCCCGACCGGAGCTCGCGGACAACATCGTGCAGTTACTGCGCCGCGCGGGCATGCGGGTAGTACCGCCAACAGGGTGGGAGTCTTACGACGCCTTGGTGATGGCTAGCACTTTGGTCGGCGCGGAAGTGGTGACGAGCGCCCATCCTCCAGGTTGGGTCCAGATCAGGGTCCACCGGTTCATCCGCTGGAAGCCGGCCCTGATCGCGGCAGCCGCTCTGATCTTTGGAGCCCTCGCCGACCCACGTCTCGAGGTAGCGATTGCACTGGCGTGTCTTGCCAATCTCGCAATCGGCGCCTGGCGCACCGGCCCTGGCGTGCGCCGCGCCCTGCTTTCAGGCGGTCGGGAACGATGACCAAAGGCGCGTGGGCCTACTGGCCGCTAATCCCGAAGCTGTTTCCCTACCTCAAGCCGTATCGCGGCCTCGTAGTCGTATCACTCCTCCTGAGTGCATTCGCGGTCGTCCTCGGCGTCTTGGAACCGTGGCCGCTCGCCTTCATAGTCGACACGGTGCTCGGCAACCATCCCGTACCAGACGTAATCCGGCACGCGATTGGCCCCCGTGATCGCACCACCCTGTTGGTCCTCGCCGCCTTGTCAGGTCTCGTGCTCGTTGCATCGCGCAACCTGATGGCCGTCGTTCATGAGTACGTGAACACCAGGCT
>Ga0209801_1001461_pt1 | contig 14520 bp, 14 predicted proteins | sample GraSoiAngelo_127_FD_185884 | JGI IMG/M metagenome (GOLD analysis project Ga0209801, IMG submission 185884) | Grasslands soil microbial communities from the Angelo Coastal Reserve, California, USA - 14_0927_09_40cm (SPAdes) (version 2) | ecosystem: Environmental > Terrestrial > Soil > Grasslands ... | reverse complement strand
GTCGAAGCCGGCATAGGTGAGCCGGCACAGGCCGTCGGTGCCGAGCGCGAGCGCCACCCGCGCCTCGCCGCGCCGGATCGTGTCGGCAGCGAGCGCCACCGCGAACGCGCTCGACGAGCACGCGGTCGAGAGCGTCGCCTGCGGCCCGTAGATGCCGAGCGCCTGGCTCACCGCCGCCGCCGCGGTCGAGAGCGGGGTGCCCAGCATGCGTGAGAGCCGGAAGCGGCGCTCCTCGCCCGCCCGCCGGCGCCGGTAGACCTCCTCGGTCTCGAACATGCCGCCCGTAGTCGCGCCGACCGCGAGGGCGGCCGCGCGCCGGAGGCCGGCGTCGAGGCCCGCCGCGCGGCAGGCCTCGGCCGCGGCGGCGAGCGCGAAGCGGTCCGGCCGCGAGAGGCGGCGCGCCGTGGCAAGCGGCAGCGCACCCAGCGCGGCCGGCACCGCCTCGGGCACCTGCGCCGCGCTCCGGCAGCGGCCCCGGTAGGGGAACAGCGTCAACGGCCCGATGCCGCAGCGCCCGTCGGCGAGCCCGGCCGCGAGCGCCGGCACGTCGCCCCCGAGCGCGCACACCACCCCGAGCCCCGTGATCACCACCCGGCGGGGCACGCGCCTCCTACCCCGGCCGCTCCGCGAGGATGAAGTCGACGAGCGCGTTCACCGAGCCGAAGGCGCGCCGCCCGACCTCCTCGTCGGGGATCGAGACGTGGAAGCGGTCCTCGACCAGCACCACCAGCTCGAGCGCGTCGATCGAGTCGAGGCCGAGCGTCTCGCCGAAGATGGGCGCGTCGTCGGGGATCTCGCCCGGGGCGATCTGGAGCCGGAGCCCGCTGGCGAGGAGGTCCTTCACCTCGCGGCGGAGGCTGTGACGATCCATGGCCGCCCCTGTTTAGAGCATCGCGAGGCCGCCGTCCACGTGAAGCGTCGTCCCGGTGACGTAGGAGGCGGCGGGCGAGGCGAGGAAGAGGATGGCGGCCGCGACCTCCTCGCGACGGGCGAGGCGGCCGAGCGGGATCTGGCGCGCAAGCTCGTCGCGCCGCGCCTCGGCCACGCCGGCGACGAGCTTCGTGTCGACCAGGCCCGGGGAGACCGCGTTCACCGTGATGCCGAAGCGCGCCACCTCGCGCGCCAGGGACTTCGTGAGCGCGACCAGCCCGCCCTTGGAGGCGGCGTAGCTCGACGCCCCCTCGTGCCCGAGGAAGGCGGCGGGCGAGACCACGTTCACGATGCGCCCGCCGCGCGCGGCGATCATGGCGCGGAGCGCGGCGCGCGAGCAGAGGTAGGCGCCCTTCAAGTTGGTCTCGATGACGCGGTCCCAGGCCTCGGGGGCGACCATCATCAGGGGCGCGTCGTGGGTGACGGCGGCGTTGTTGACGAGGATGTCGGGCGCGCCGCCGAGCGCCGCGCGCAGCTCGGCGAAGAGGCGCGTCACCGCCTCGGCGTCGGCCACGTCGGCGCGCGCGGCGTGCGCCGCCACGCCCGCGGCGCCGAGCGCGGCGAGCGTCTCCTCCGCCTCCGCCCCGTCCTCGGCGCGCGCGTAGTTGAAGCCGACGGCCGCGCCCGCGTGCGCGAACGCCTCCGCGGTCGCGCGCCCGATGCCGCGCGAGCCGCCGGTCACCAGCACGCGGCGGCCGGCGAAGCCTCTCACGCCACGTCCCCCGCGCGCGCCACCAGTGCGGCCACGTGACCGCTCGCGCACACGTCGAGCACGAGCAGCGCGGCCCCGGGCGGCGCCTCGGCGAGCGCGGCGAGCAGGCCGAGCGCGCCCGCCGCGCCGAAGGTCTCGCCGAGGGCGTCCTTCGGGCGGACGATGGTTTGCGGCTCGACGCCGCCGAGCGCCCGCGCCTCGAGGCCCGCGAGCGCGGGCGGCGCCGCCGAGACCAGCACGCGGATCTCCGACGGCGCCCGCCCGGCCTCCTCCAGCGCCGTCGCCACCGCGGCCGCGAGCCCGTCGCCGGCCCGCGCCCCGGCCGGGTCCGGCTCGAAGCCGGCCGCGACCCCCTCGACGCTGCCGAGGACGGGGCGGCCGCGCGCGTGCGCCCGGTCCGCACGCTCGAGGACGAGGACCGCCGCGCCCTCCGAGGGCGCGCGCCCGGGGTCGAGGCCGCCGGCGGCGAGCCAGCGGCGGAGGTCGTCATCGAGCGCGTCCGCGCCGCCCGCCACCAGCGCGTCGGCGCGGCCCGTGCGCACCAGGTCGGCGGCGTGGCCGACGGCCCCGAGCCCCGACGCGGCGCCGGCGGTGAGCGTGACCGACGGCCCGCCCAGGCGGTACGCGATCGCGAGCTCGCCCGCGGCCGCGTTCGACACCGTGGCCGCGAAGAGGCGCGGGCTGGCGGCCGCGGGCCCGCCCTCGCCGAGGCGCCGCTGGTAGGCCGCGTTGGTGAGGAAGCAGCCGAACGCCGTCCCGAGCACGACGCCGAGGCGCGGCCGCGGTGCTCCGTCGCTCGCCTCGAGGCCGGCCGCCGCCAGCGCGCGCCCCCCCGCGAGCAGCACGAGCTGCGTCACGCGCTCCGTGCGCGTCGCGCGCGCCCGCACCGCCTCCGGGAGCGCGGCCGTGGAGACGTCCCGCGACGTCACCGCGCCCGCGCCGGTGATGGCGACCGCCTCCCTCATGCGCGGCCGAGTACGAGCGTGGCGTTGGTGCCCGCGAACCCGGAGGAGCTCGAGACGGCGACCTCGACCGCCTGCGCGCGGGCCGTTCCCATGACGAGATCCAGGCCGTCGCACGCCGGATCGGGCGTGGCGAGCCCGGCGGTGGGCGGCATCCTGCCCTCCGCCAGCACCCGCGCGCAGAGGATCGCCTCGAACGCGCCCGCGGCGCCGAGGGTGTGGCCGATGGCGCCCTTGATCGAGTTGACGGGCACCGTGCGGCGGCCGAAGACGCGCGTGAGCGCGACCGCCTCCATGGCGTCGTTGTAGGGCGTGCCGGTGCCGTGCGCCGAGACGAAGCCGACGGCACGAGGCGGTCGCGCGGCGTCGGCCAGCGCCGCCTCCAGCGCCCGCGCCGCGCCGCCGCCCTCGCGGTCGGGCGCGGTCATGTGCGTGGCGTCCGCCGCGGCACCGACCCCCAGCACGCGGGCGCAAACCCGCGCGCCGCGCCGGCCGGCGTGCCCCGCCTCCTCCACCAGCACGAGCGCTGCGCCCTCGCCGAGGACGAGACCCCGCCGAGCCGCGTCGAAAGGCCGCGCCACGTCGGCGGTCGCCTTGAGGCAGTTGAATCCCGACACGACGAAACGGCAGAGGAGGTCCGTCCCGCCCGCGAGCACGACGTCGGCGCGCCCGGCGCGTACCCAGTCCGCGGCGAGCGCGATCGCGTGCGTGCCGGATGCGCACGCGAGTTGCGCCGTGGCGACCGGCCCGCGGCAGCCGAGCGTGCGCGCCAGACGGACGGCGGGTCCGTAGTACGGGATGGCCTCGATCCCCGCCCGGAGCGGCTCGCCGCCCGCCATCCAGCGCTCGAAGAGCTGCATGCCCCCGAGGGTCGTGCCGAGCGCGACGCCCACCCGGCGGGCGTCGAGCGTGCGCGTTTCGAGCGCCGCGTCGGCCAGGGCCTCGCTGGCCGCCGCGAGCGCGAAGGCCCCCGCCCGATCGGGGTCGGTGCGGGCGACGTGGCGCACCTCGGCCGCCGAGCGCGGGACCAGATCGTCCGCGGGAAAGCCGGTGATCGGCGCGATGGCCGTGCGGCCGGCGAGGAGCCCGTCCCAGAGCGCACGCACACCGACGCCGAGCGGTGAAACCGCTCCGCAGCCGGTGATCACCGCCGCGCGACTCGACACGGACCGGGCGGACTATTTCACGCCCGCCGCGCCAGGGTCAACGCGACTCAGCTTCCGCCGAGCGGACGCTCCTCGACCGAGCGCGTGTCGGCGGTGGCGTTCGTCCCGGACGGCGTGCCGGTGAAGACGATCGGCTCCTCGCCCTGGAGCATGCCGGGCGTCACCACGTAGGTGCCGCCCATGCTGGTGACCCACACCGTCTCCGCCGTCTGCAGATCGCCGCCCGTCAGCGCGAACGCGAAGCCGCCGGTCAGGCCACCGAGCGTCGCGTAGCCGAGCTTCGCCGGCATGTAGAAGACGTTGGTGAGCACGGTGAGCGCGCCCCACCCGGCGTCCTCGAGATAGCCGGCCTCGGCCGGCCGTGCGGCGGTGAGCGCAGCGACGAGCGCCAGCGCTCCGACGAGCATCCTCCACCCCTTCATGGCCCCTCCTCCTCCGAACCCTCGTGGATCCATCGCTGCCTCTTACCCCATCGCGCGACCCGACGCCACCGGGGCGGTGGAGGAGCGCCCGGCCGCGCGATTCCCCATGTCACGCTACGACCCTGCCGTCAGCGGCTCGCGGGTCGCGTACGCGAGCTGGGCCACCACCGCGACCAGCTCGGCCGGGTCGACCGGCTTGGCGAGATGGGCCTGGAAGCCGGCGGCCAGAGCGCGCGTGCGATCCGTCGCGCCGGCGTACGCGGTCAGCGCCGCCGCGGGAAGCTGGGCGCCTTGCAACCGCGCTCGCGCCTGGCCGAGAAGCGCGTAGCCGTCCAGGCCCGGCATCGCGATGTCGCTCAGCAGCACGTCGGGCGGCTCGCGCTCCAGGGTCTCGACCGCCTCCGCCGCCGACTCCACCGCGCGCACGCTGGCCCCGGACTGCTCGAGCACCGCCGTGACGGACTCGCGGGCGCCCGCGTCGTCGTCCACCAGGAGCACCCGCACGCCCTGAAGGCTGGGACCCGGGCGGAACTCCTCGCGGGGGAGCGCCGGCTGCCGCGCGACCCCGCGCGCCGCCTCTGACGGCGCCCCGACGAGCGGCAGCTTGACCGTGAACGTAGCCCCCTGCCCCTTGCCCTTGCTCTCGACCTCGATCGTGCCGCGGTGCAGCTCGACCACGTCGTGGACGATCGCGAGCCCGAGACCCAGGCCGCCGTACGCGCGCGTGCTCGTGCCGTCGGCCTGCCGGAAAGGCTCGAAGATGTGGGGCAGGAACTCGGCCGCGATCCCCTCGCCCTCGTCGCGGACGGAGATGATGGCCTGCCCGTCGGCACGGGCGAGCCGCAGGAGGACGCGGCCGCCCCGGGGGGAGAACTTGACTGCATTCGCGAGAAGGTTCCACACGACCTGCTGGAGGCGGGCCGGATCGCCCTGGATCCGCCCCTCTCCGAGCTCGAAGACCTGCTCGAGCCGGACCTGCTTCGCCTCGGCGTCGGTGCGCACCGCGTCGACCGCCGCCTCGGCGACGGCCGCGAGATCGATCGGCCGGGCGTCGAGGACGAGCTTCCCCGCCGTGATGCGAGACACGTCCAGGAGGTCCTCGACCAGCTGCCCCTGCGTGATCGCGCTCCGCTCGATCGCCTCGATCGCGCGCGCGGTCCGCTCCGCGTCGAGCTTGCCGCTGCGCAGCAGGCTCGCCCACATGCGAATCGCGCCGAGCGGCGAGCGCAGCTCGTGCGACAGCATCGCCATGAACTGGTCCTTCAGCCGATTGGCCTCGCGCAGCTCGCGCGTGCGCTCTTCGACGATCTTCTCCAGCAGCTCGGCGTGCTGCCCGAGGAACACCTGCTGCTCCTCGACCCGGCGCCGCCGCTCACGCTCCTCGATGGCACGGGTCAACGAGCCGACGATGTAGTCCCGGTCGATCGGCTTCTGCACGAAATCGTAGGCCCCACCGCGGAGCGCGAGCACCGCGAGGTCGTCGTGACCATGCCCCGTGATGAGCACCGTCGGCGTGTCCGGCCGCAGCGTCCGGATCTCGGCGAGGAGCGCGAGGCCGTCCATCCCGGGCATCTTGATGTCCGCGACGATCGCGTCGTAGTCGGTGCTGCCGATCTTGCCGAGCGCTTCCGCCGCCGAGTCGCACGTGTCCACGGCCACGTTCTTGAGGCGCAGCCGCACCGCTTCAGGAAGGGCCTTCAGCAAGGAGGGGTCGTCGTCGACGATGAGTATGCGGGCCATGTTCACCTCGCTGGCGCGGCCGGCTCCGCGGGCAGGGGCAGCCGGACGAGGAAGGTGGCGCCGGCGCCGCTCACGGCCGAGATCGTACCCCCGTGCTCCTTGACGATGCCGTAGGCGATGGAGAGACCGAGCCCCGTGCCGGCACCCACCTCCTTGGTCGTGAAGAACGGATCGAAGATGCGCTGCTGCAACTCCAACGGGATGCCCGGGCCGGTATCGCGGACGAGCAGGTCGACCACGCCTTGGTTGACCGCAGACTCGACGTGGATCAGCTTCCGCGGCGCGTCCGCCAGGGCGTCCCGGGCGTTGGTCAGGAGGTTGATGAACACCTGCTCGAGCTGAATCGGGTTGCCGACGATGACCGGATCCTCCGCGCAGAGATCCAGTCGCACCTCGATCTGGCGCAGGCGGAGCTGCTCGTAGAGCAGCGAGAAGGAGCGTCGCACCACGCCGTTGATCCGTACCGGCTCGGGGCTGACCGACGCCACCCGACCGAAGGTGCGGAGGTGCGAGATGATCGCCGTGGCCCGGCGCACCTCCCGCAGCGCGTGGCGCAGCTCGTCCAGGAGGCGCTCCCGGTCGGTCGCGTCGAGCTCGATGTGGTCGATCGCGTTCCCGACGAACAGGCCGATGTTGTTGAGCGGGTTGTTCAGCTCGTGGGCGATCCCGGTCGTCAGCTCGCCCACGGTGGCGAGCTTGCCCGCCTGCACGAGCTGATCCTGCTTGTCACGCAGTTCGTGCTCGCGGCGCCGGACCTCCTCGGTGGTCTCGCGCAGGTCGCCCATGATGTGGATCATCGCCTTGCGTCCATCCCCCAGCCGCTCGTTGGAGCGATGCACGTCCTGGAGGATGTGCAGCAGGGCGCGCCGCGAGTTGTCGAGCCGCTCGGACTGCCGCACGACCCGGCGGCGATCCTGCTCGTAGTCGACGAGGATGTGCATCATGGCCTTGCGTTGCTGGGCGAGCCGCTTGTTGAGCTCGTTCAGGTCGCCCATGATGTGGAGGAGCGCCCAGCGGCGCTCCTCGCCCCTGCGGACACGCTGCTCGAGCTTGTTCACCCGCTCGAGCAGGCGCGCGTGGGTCTCGAGGACGCTCGTCTCCGCCGGGGGCTCCGGACCGGCGCTGTCCGCGACCTCGGGGGGGGTCACGCCTGGTTCCTCTCCGTCTTCAGGCGTTCGAGCTGCTGGCGGAGGGACTCCACCTCCTTCTCCAAGGCGATCATCTTGAGCTCGCGACCCACGACCACCTCCTCGAACTTCTCGAGGTCGAGGATCTTCTCCTGCAGCTCCGCCTGCGAGGCCCGGAGGTCGCGCACGACGCGCTCGTAGGCGCGCATGTCGCGCAGGATGCCGATGGCGCCGATCAGCTTGCCGTCGGCGTCCCGCAGCGCCGAGGCGTTGAGCGTCGTCGGGATGATCTCCCCGGAGGCGCTGCGCGGATTCAAGCGCGCGTTCCGCGTCACGCCGCGCGCCACGACCTCGCGCATCGCGGCCGTGAACTCGCGCGTCTCCTCCGGGCTGATGAAGCGCGAGAGCGACTGCTCGAGCAGCTCGTCCTGGCGGAAGCCGAGGAGCTGGGAGACCGCGTCGTTGGCCTGCAGGATCTTCCCCTCGAGGTTGGAGACGAACACCGGGTCGGGCGCGTTCTGGATCAGGCTCTCCGCAAAGGTCCGCGCCTTGTCGAGCTCGCGCATGTCGCGCAGGATGCCGATCGTCCCGACCACCCGGCCTTCGGCGTCGCGCAGCGCGGAGGCATTCAGGCTGGTCGGGATGACCTCGCCCGACGCCGACCGCGGGTGGAGCATCGCGTTGCGCGTCACCCCGCGCTCCACCACCTCGCGCAGCGCAGCGGTGAACTCGCGCGCCTCCTCCGGGCCGATGAAGCGCGAGAGCGACTGCTCGAGCAGCTCGTCCTCGCGGAAGCCCAGCAGCTCGGAGACGGCATCGTTCGCCTGCAGGATCTTGCCCTCGAGGTCGGAGACAAACACCGGGTCGGGCGCGTTTTTGATCAGGCTCTCCGCGTACCGCCGCGCCTCGTCGAGCTCGCGCATGTCGCGCAGGATGCCGATCGCGCCGATCACCTTGCCGTCCGGGCCGCGCAGGGCGGAGGCGTTCAAGCTCGTCGGAATGACCTCGCCGCTGGCGCTCCGGGAATTGAGGCGCGCGTTCCGCGTGACGCCGCGCTCCACCACCTCGTCCAGGGCGTCCATGAACTCGCGCGTCTCCTCCGGGCTGATGAGGCGCGAGAGCGACTGCTCGAGCAGCTCGTCCTGGCGGAAGCCGAGAAGCTCCGACACCGCCTCGTTGGCCTGCAGGATACGACCCTCGAGGTCGGAGACGAACACCGGGTCGGGCGCGTTGGCGATGATGATGTTGGCGTCGAGCGCGCCGCGCGACCTGCGGTCGGTCCCCTTGGCCATGTGCTGGGTATCGGCCGGCGTCAGCGTCCCTGCCATGTCGCGGTCGCCTCCTCCTCGACTCGATGCACGTCGCGAGCGGAGCGACGCGCGCGGTTCACCCCTCCGAAGCACGGACATAAACCCCCCAGGGAGCCTAGCCGATCTGAGACTATGCCACGGTGTCGTGGGCCCCGCACTCCCCTGTGCACGTTAGAGATGCAGCCGGAGTTGCGGCAGGAACCCCGAACGCGGGGACGGAGCACACTCTCCCTCCCCCCGGCCCGCGGCGAACGCAATGGCACCTGCCTGCGATGTGGTTCGGCCAGACCCGGTCGCACACGGCTTCCCTGCCGCCGGCGGCAACCCAGAGTACCCGAGGAGATCCTGATCGCGCAAGGTTGCAGCGCGTGGGTGTCCGCCGTCACAGGGCGACCTCCGGGCGCCGGAGGGCGCTCATCGAGGACGGGCCGTAGTGAAGGAGCGTCGCCACTGGGGGGAACGACTGCGCAGCGGGAGTTCGCTCTCCCGCACCCTGCTATTGACGGAAGGGACCGCCCCGCAATTCGGCGAGCTTGCTATGTGCCCCACGTCGGCAGCGGGCGGGCAGGCATCGAGGGCGCCGCCTCCGGAGCCAGCCGCCCATCCTACTCGGTGCGCACGACCGTTTCCTCGGGCAGCAGGCCGAGGAGATGGGCGAGCGCCCGCTCCACGTACCCCTCGTCCTTCGACTCGAGCGTGAGCTTCACCGCATAGTCCGGGTCGCCGATCTTGGGGTACGACCCGAGCAGCAGCTCCGGGAACGCCGCCAGCGTCGCGTTCAGGTGCTCGGCGATTGCCCCCTCGCCCTCGCGCGTATAGACCACGCGCAGGAAGTAGGGCGAGACGGCGAAGCGGTCGCGCAGGGCCTGGAACTTCTGCTCCAGGATCTCGGGGATGCCGGGCAGGATGTAGATGTTCTCGCACTTGATGGTGGGAAAGCCGAGCCGGCCGTCGACGATCAGCTCCGCGCCCTCCGGCACCTCCGACATCTTGAGCCGCGCCTCGTTCACCTTGTCGCGGAAGTATTCGCGGATCTTGTCCGCGATGGCGGGGTGGCGGATGACTTTTCGCTCGAGCCCACGCGCGACCCCCTCCATGGTGACGTCGTCGTGTGTGGGGCCGACGCCCCCCGAGGTGAAGACGAGGTCGTAGTCGCGATGGAACTGGGCGACCGCCGCCGCGATCTCGTCGAGCTCGTCCGGGATGGTGAGGATGCGCCGGACGGTGACGCCGAGCGCCCGCAGCTCGCGGGTGAGAAACGGCGAGTTGGTGTCGACGACCTTCCCCGAGAGGATCTCGTTGCCGATGACGATGATGCCGGCGGTCCGGTCCACGGACGTCTCCTACACCGAGATCGCGTCCTTGCGGAAGTCGCTCGCGCCGATGCGGACGTTGACGAGCGCCGGCTCGCCGGCGCCCAGCGCGCGCTCGAGCGCGGGGCGGATCTGCTCCGGCCGCTCGACCCACTCGCCGTGCCCGCCGAGCGCCTCGACCATGAGATCGTAGCGGCTGGGCGCGAGCTTGCACGCGGGCGTGCGGTCGGGGCCGTACATCTGCACCTGGCCGCGCAGGATCTGGGTCCACGCCGCGTCGTTCCCGATCACGCCCACGATGTTGATCTTCTGCCGGATGCAGGCCTCGAACTCCATCATGTTGAGGCCGAAGGCCCCGTCGCCGTACATGATGATGACGTCGCTCTTGGGCGAGGCGAGCTTGGCCGCCATGGCGTAGCCGGGGCCGGCGCCGAGCGTGCCGAGCGGGCCCGCGTCGAGCCAGTGGCCGAATCCGCGCGGACGGAGCACGTTGGCGGCGGAGCCGACGAAGTCGCCGCCGTCGCCGATCACGATCGTGTCGGGCGTGAGCAGCCGGTCCACCTCGGCGCACAGGCGGAGCGGGTTGATCGGCGTTTCCTCGGAGGTGAGCTCGGGCGCGAGGGCCGCCCACTTCTGCTTCTCGAGCCCGCGCAGCTCGCCGAGCCAGCCGCGCGAGAGCTCGGGCTTCCAGCGGGCGGCGCGCGCGCATTCGGTGAGCGCCTCCATCACCAACCCCGTGTCGCCGATGATGCCCACGTCGCAGCTGCGGTTCTTGCCGAGCTCACGGCCGTCGAGGTCGACGTGGATCAGCTTGGCGGCCTCGTTGATGTGCGAGCCGCGGCCGTAGCCGATGCGGAAGTCGAGCGGCGTGCCGAAGATGAGGACCACGTCGGCGCGCTTGAGCGCGTCCTTCCGCGTCTGCAGGAACCAGTGCGGGTCCTCGGGGTCGAGCGAGCCGCGCGCCTGGCCGTTCACGTAGATCGGCATGCCGAAGGTGCGCACGAACTCCGCGTACGCCTCGCGCCGGCGCGACCAGAAGAGCTGGCTCCCGACCAGGCAGACCGGGCGCTGCGCCCCGCGCAGGAGGTCGAAGGCGCGCTCCACGTAACGCGGGTCGGGCGCCACCCCGGCCTCGGTGCGCGAGCCCTCGGGCACGACCACCTCGCTCTCCTCGAGGTTGTCGAAGAGGAGGTCGAGCGGCATCTCGAGGAAGACCGGACCGGGCACGTTGGTGGTCGCGACGCGGAAGGCGCTCGCCACGTACTCGCCGAGCCGGCGGGCGTGCGGCACCGACACCGCCCACTTGGTGATCGGCTTCATCAGGTCCACGTGCGCCATGTCCTGGAGCCCGCCCATGTCCTGGAAGAAGCGCGGCGCCTGCCCGCCGATCACCACCATCGGGATGTTGGCGCGCCAGGCGGTCGCCACGCCGGTCACGGCGTCGGTCAGCCCGGGGCCGGCGGTGACGATCGCCACCCCTGGTTGTCCGGTGACGCGCGCCCAGCCGTCGGCGGCGTGCGCCGCCGACTGCTCGTGGCGCACGTCGACGATGCCGATGCCCTCGTCGAGGCAGCCGTCGTAGATCGACATGACGTGTCCGCCGCAGAGCGTGAACACGTAAGGCACACCTTCGCGCTTGAGCGCGCGCGCGACGACGCGACCACCGTGGATCTGCATGCGTTCCCGGACAGCCTCCTAGGCCCCGAACGCGATGTCGCGGATGTCCGGGATCTGCTTGCGCATGTAGTCGGCGAGCCGTTTCTTCACGCGCGCCTCGATCTGCCGCACCCGCTCGCGCGTGATGCCGAACTCGTCGCCGATCTCCTGCAGCGTCACCGGCTCCTCGTCGCGCATGAGCGGCGCGAGCCGCCGCTCGTAGATCACCAGGTCCTTCCCCTTGAGGGTCTTCTGGAACTCGTTCGCCGTCTCGCGGATGAGCCGATGGTACTCCTTGTCGGCGACGGTGTCCGCAGTCTGCTCGCGGCTCGGCAGAAAATCAAGGAGCGTGGCGTCCTCGTCCTCCCCGACGGGCGCGTCGACCGAGACGTCGCGCGCCGCGAGGCGCTGCTCCATCTCGACCACTTCCTTCTCGCGCACGTCGAGGCGCTGGGCGATGAGCTTCGGGCTGGGCGTGAAGCCCTCGCGCTCGAGCCGCTCGCGCTCCTTGGCGAGGTTGAAGAAGAGCTTGCGCTGCGCCTGCGTGGTGCCGACCTTCACCAGGCGCCAGTTGTTCATGATGTAGCGGATGATGTAGGCGCGGATCCACCACACCGCGTAGGAGGGGAAGCGGATGCCGCGGTAGGGGTCGAAGTTCTTGACCGCCTCGAGGAGGCCGACGTTCCCCTCCTGGACGAGGTCGAGGAGGTTGTGGAAGGCGCGCTGGTACTCGCGCGCGATCATCACGACCAGCCGGAGGTTGGCCGTGACGAGGCGCCACGCCGCCTGCCGGTCCTCGTGCTCGTGCCAGCGCACGGCGAGCTCGTGCTCCTCCTCGCGCGAGAGGAGAGGGATGCGGCGGATCTCGCTCAGGTAGCGCTGGAGCGCGTCGGCGGGGACGAGGGCGCCGCCCGGGCGCGACTCGACCGCGGGCTCCGCCGACGGCGACGGGACCTTCGCCTCGGGATCGATGTCGGCGTCGCGCGGCATGACGCTCGGAGTGGACCGCCTCCTAGACGGCAAAGTGCGCCCGCGGGTTCTCGGCGTACGCCTCCTCGAGCGCCTCGACCGCGTCCTTCAGGCGCTCGGCCGCTCCATCGGCCGGCACCTGCACCATCAGGCGCACGTAGAGGTCGCCCGGCGCGCCGCCCTTCGGATCGCGCACGCCGCGCCCGGAGAGACGAAGCCGCTGCCCGCTCTGGCTCCCGCGGGGCACCTTGAGCCGCACCGTGCCGTCCGGCGTCGGCACCGTGATGGTCGCGCCGCGGATCGCCTCGCCGACCGTGATCGGCACCTCGATGGTGAGATCCTTGCCGTCGCGCTGGAGGAACGGGTGCGGCCGGACCTTCACGATGAAGTACAGGTCGCCCGCTGGGGCGCCCCCTCGCCCCACGCCGCCCTTGCCCTTCACGCGCACGCGCGCGCCGTCGCCCACTCCGGCGGGAATCTTGACCGTCAGCTGCTCGCGCTGCTCGACCGTGCCGGTGCCGCCGCAGCGCGTGCAGGCGCGCATCCCCTGCCGGCCCCTGCCGCCGCACTGCGGGCAGGGCGCCGGCCGGCGGACGCTGACGGACGTCTTCGTGCCCCGCAGCGCATCGAGGAAGTCCACCTCGATGGGGTGCTCGAGGTCGGCGCCGCGCGCCGTCCGCGCCGCGGCGCCGGTGGCGGCGCCTGCCCCGAACAGCTGCTCGATGATGTCGGCGAAGCCACGCTCCTCGTCGTCCTCCTCCTCCGCGGCGCGCCGCCGACGCCGCCCGCCGGAGCCGCCGAAGCCGAAGCCCTCGAACGGACCCTCGCGGCGGAAGGAGAAGCCGTGCCCGCTCTCGGCCCAGCGCTTGTACTCGCGTGCACGTGTCGGATCGAACCCGGCCTGCAGGCCCTCCAAGCCGAACTCGTCGTAGAGCTTGCGCTTGCCGGCGTCGGTGAGCACGTCGTGCGCGACGGAGATCTCCTTGAAGCGCTCCTCGGCCTGCTTGTCGCCCGGGTTCAGGTCGGGGTGGTGCTTGCGGGCGAGCCGGCGGTACGCCTTCTTTATCTCCTCGGTGGTGGCGGTCCGCTCGACGCCGAGGATCGTGTAGAGATCCCGCTCCTTCGCCATCGCTCCCGCATCAGCTGCCGTACCGGATCCGGACCTTGTCGGCAGCGATCTCGCGCAGCGCGGAGACGATCTCCTTGTTGTCCGACTCGACCAGCGGGCGCGCTCCCTTGAGCAGCTGCTTCGCCCGGCGGGCGGCGAGCAGGACGAGCTCGAAGCGGTTGGGAACGCGCTCCAGGCAATCCTCGACCGTGATGCGTGCCATGGGCTGAAGGAACCTCCTCGGCCGACTACTAACGGAAATCCGGCGCGAAGGGAATCGCTTGACTTGCCGCGGGGCGGCCGGTACGAGCCTCCCGCGCATGGGGCTCCTGTCGCGCCTGCTCGGGACCGAGGGCGCCGCGCGCGACCTGCTCGCGGACCTGACCGAGGACTACCGCGCCGAGGCCGCGCAGGCGGCCCTGCTCCGCGCCCACGCCGAGCGCGCGCGCTACCCGCAGGCGGCGAGCGCGCTGCGTGGCCTGGCCGAGATGGAGGCCCGCCACGCGGAACGGCTGCGCACGCACCTCCTCGCCCTCGGCGGTCAGCCGCCGACGGCGGCGCCGGCGACGGTCGGCGGCAACAACCAGTGGGAGCGTGCGGTCGCCGCGCTGCACGCCGCGCAGGCGAAACGCCGCCGCCTGGTCGAGCAGATCGCGCACTGGGATCCGGAGGAGCCGGGGGTGGTGGCCCTCCTGCGCCAGATCGAGCAGGAGGACCAGAGCCAGCAGCCGGTCTACGAGGCGCTCATCATGCGCAGCGACCCGCAGTCGATCGACTAGTCACGGGCGCGCCACCACTACTTCGGCGCTGGCCCCGGCGGCCAGCTGCGGCGCTCGGGATCGGAGGGGCTCATGAGGCCAACGGGGTTGCCGTCGGGGTCTTCGACGATGGCGTAGCGCGCCCCCCAGAAGGCGTCGTACGGGCGTTGCTGGCCGCGGTAGCCGGCGGCGGTCAGCTCTTGGTACAGCCGGTCGACCTCCTCACGCGAGGCGACGCCAAAGCCGATGACGACGCAGGGCGCGTCCCGAGCCGCGCTGTTCCAGACCTTCGCGAAGCTGCGGCTATCGAGGTCGAAGTCGAGCGCGCCGGCGTTCGTGGCGCTGCG
>Ga0209801_1001458_pt1 | contig 14540 bp, 9 predicted proteins | sample GraSoiAngelo_127_FD_185884 | JGI IMG/M metagenome (GOLD analysis project Ga0209801, IMG submission 185884) | Grasslands soil microbial communities from the Angelo Coastal Reserve, California, USA - 14_0927_09_40cm (SPAdes) (version 2) | ecosystem: Environmental > Terrestrial > Soil > Grasslands ... | reverse complement strand
ATCATGCCGAAGGATTCCTGCATCTGCGTGTATTTGAAAAGATTATTCAGGATGAGCTGCGATTCTTCGCCGCGCTTCAGCTCGATGACGATGCGCATGCCCTCGCGCGAGGATTCATCGCGCACATCGGAAATGCCTTCCAGTTTCTTCGACTGCACCAGTTCGGCAATGCGCTCGATCAGCCGCGCTTTGTTCACCTGATACGGAATTTCCGTAATAACGATGCTTTCGCGGTCCTTGCCGGAGTCTTCCATCGCGGCCTTGGCGCGCATCGTGAAGCTACCGCGGCCCGTTTTGTAAGCGGCTTCGATGCCTTCGCGGCCGGCGATGTACGCCCCGGTTGGAAAGTCCGGGCCGGGCACAATCTTCATGATTTCCTTGAGCGTCGCGTCGGGCCTCTCGATGAGCAGAATGGCGGCGTCCACGATCTCGCGCAAGTTGTGCGGCGGGATGTTGGTAGCCATGCCCACGGCGATGCCGCTGGCGCCATTGACGAGCAAATTCGGAATGCGCGACGGCAGAACGACCGGTTCTTCGCGCGTCTGATCGAAGTTGGGGATAAAATCGACGGTTTCTTTTTCGAGGTCGGCGAGAATGTCTTCCGAGATTTTCGCCAGCCGGGCCTCGGTGTATCGCATGGCCGCCGGAGGATCGCCGTCGACGGAACCGAAATTCCCCTGCCCGTCGACCAACGGGTAGCGCATATTGAAATCCTGGGCCAGACGAACCATCGCGGGGTAGATCACCGCTTCACCGTGCGGGTGATAATTGCCGGACGTGTCGCCGCAGATCTTGGCGCACTTGCGGTAGCCGCGGTTGGAGGCCAGGCCGAGGTCGTTCATGGCCACCAGGATGCGCCGCTGCACGGGCTTCAACCCGTCGCGCACATCGGGCAGCGCGCGCGCGATGATCACGCTCATGGCGTAGTCCAGGTACGACTTGCGCATTTCTGCTTCGATATCGATGGGAAGCAGTACTGACTGATTTGTCTCGTCGGCCATTTCGCCCTCGTCTTGCTTTGTCGGTCGCGGCTTCGGCCGCGACCTCTAGCTCTTTAAGGTAGCTCTCGTATTCGGCGGCCGGGTCATTTTGCCGAAAAAGTGCCAGCGGTCAGATAAACGCCGGCCGGTGGCCCGCGCGGCTGCGCTCTAGTGGCTCGCGGCATGCCCCAGCACATAGGCCTTCACGGTGTCGAAGGCCTCCGCCGTGTTCGTAAACCGCCGGGCCGCAAAATGCTCTTCGATCTGCCGCAAAAACGCGTCGCGCTCGTGGTCGCCTGGAAATTCAACGGCTACGCCGCCTTGGTGGTCCGGCGTTTTCGTGGGCGTGGCGCGAAACCCGCTGCAACTCAATCCCCGCAGCCCCGGCAGCGTCGTCCATCCCAACTGATAAATCATGGCTGGCTCGGGCTGCGCGGCCGCAAAACGAGAAAGATCACCACACCGAAGGCCAACACAATCAAAAGCCCGATCACATCGGCGACCAAAAAGTCTCGCCAGCTGGCAGCTCCCGATCTGTCGCTTAGCCCAAGGGCTTCGCGCCAGGCTCGAAATTCATGCACCACACGCGGCAACCGGAATCCCCAGCTGGCCACCGCCGCCAGCAGCAGACCCCAGCGAACCGCGCTGCGAACGGAGCCGGCACCGGGCTGGGATTCGGCCGTCACGTCTCAGATATCCAGGTTCACCACTTCCAGCGCGTTGTCCTCGATGAACTTGCGGCGCGCTTCCACGTTTTCGCCCATGAGGGTGGTGAAAATATCTTCTGCCGCAACGGCGTCTTCGAGCTTCACCTGAAGCAACGTACGCGTGTCCGCGTTCATGGTGGTGTCCCAAAGCTGCTCGGCGTTCATTTCCCCCAGGCCCTTAAATCGCGTGATGGTGAAGTCTTTCTTGGCGTCTTCCACCACGTAGTCGAGTACGTCGGTGGCCTTCTCCTTGGTCACCTTGTCGCCGTTGCGGGTCACGGTGAACGGCGGATGGTTGAATTCTTCGATCTGCTTGGCGAGTCCTCGCAGTCGCTTATACTCCGCCGTGGAGGCCACCGCCCAGTTGATCTTCTGGCTATGCGGCGGCCCGAACTGGATCTCGTACAGGCTATGTTCTTCATCGAAGACGATTTTGCCTTCGAGTTTTAGCTTGATTTTCTCCAGCTGCTTCAATAGTTTTTCCAGCGCTTTCTTGTCTTCGAAGTCGGTCTTCTTCTCCAGGCCGCTTTCGGCCAGCAGTTCGACGAGAGCGTGCTCACGCAGCCGGCGGCCGAGCTTGGCCGCAGCGGCCTCGTACTCCTGCACATTCAGCAAGAAAGAAGTCAGCCGCGGGCCCTCCAGACTCACGCCTTCCTTGGCTTTCACGACGTGGTCTTCGGTGGCGCGCTTCATCAGCTCGCGCGCGAAGTCGCGCTCATCGCGTATATATTTTTCGGTCTTTCCGCGTTTCACGCGGTAGAGCGGCGGCTGCGCGATGTAGATGTGCCCGCGCTCGATCAATTCCTTCATGTGGCGGAAGAAAAACGTCAGCAGCAGAGTGCGGATGTGGCTGCCATCAACGTCCGCATCGGTCATGAGGATGATTTTGTGGTAGCGCAGCTTGCCGGCATCGAAATCGTCTTTGCCGATGCCGGTGCCCAGCGCGGTGATGATGGCGCGAATTTCCTCGTGACCGAGCATCTTGTCGTAACGTGCCTTTTCAACGTTAAGAATCTTGCCTTTGAGCGGCAGGATGGCCTGATACTTGCGGTCGCGGCCCATCTTCGCCGAGCCGCCCGCCGATTCGCCTTCCACCACGAACAGCTCGCACCGCGCCGGATCGCGTTCCTGGCAATCCGCGAGTTTTCCCGGCAGGCCGCTGGCATCCATGGCGGACTTGCGGCGCGTCAACTCGCGCGCTTTGCGGGCCGCTTCGCGGGCGCGCGCAGCTTCAATGCACTTGCCGATGATTCGCCGCGTCACGGTGGAGTGCTTGTCAAACCACTCGCCGAGCTTTTCGTTGACGAGTTGCTCGACGTCGCCCTTGATGTCGCTGTTCAGCTTGCCTTTGGTCTGTCCTTCAAACTGCGGTTGCGGCAGCCGCACACTGACCACCGCCACGAGGCCTTCCCGAACGTCATCGCCGGTGATGGTGACTTCGTCTTTTTGCTCCTTGAGCATTCCGGCCGACGATGCAAAGTTATTGATGGAGCGCGTCAGGGCCGACCGGAAGCCGGAAAGGTGCGTGCCGCCATCGACGGTGTTGATGGTGTTCGCAAAAGCAAAAACGTTTTCGCCGTAGGTATCGTTGTATTGCAGCGCGATTTCGATCTCCACAGTGCCGCGCTTGCCCTCGAAGTAGATCGGCGAATCATGCAGCGCGGCTTTTCCGCGATTCAGATGCTTGACGAACTCCGTGATGCCGCCGGTGAACTTGAATTCCGCGGTCTTTTCCGTGCGCTCGTCGGTGAGCGTGATCTTCAAGCCTTTATTCAGAAAGGCCAGTTCGCGCAAGCGCTGCGCCAGGGTGTCAAAACTGTACACGGTCTTCTCGAAAATCGTGGGATCAGGATGGAAGGTAACTTTTGTCCCGGTCTTGCGGGTCTTACCGGTCTGCTTCAGTTTGTTGGTGGGCTTGCCCTTTTCGTAGGTCTGTTCCCACACCTCGCCGTCCCGCGAGATTTCCAGCTCCAGCCAATCGGAAAGCGCGTTGACCACCGAAACGCCCACGCCGTGGAGACCACCAGAGACTTTGTAGGTGTCGCTGTCAAATTTTCCGCCAGCGTGCAGCACCGTCAGCACAACTTCCGCTGCGGGGCGCTTCTCCGTCGCATGCATGTCCACCGGGATGCCCCGGCCGTTGTCCACCACGGTGACCGAGTTGTCGGCATGCACGGTGACGTTGATCTCATCGGCATAACCGGCCATCGCTTCATCGACCGAATTGTCCACCACTTCCCAGACCAGATGGTGCAAGCCCATCTCTCCGGTGGAGCCGATATACATCGCGGGGCGCAGCCGCACGGCCTCCAGGCCGCCGAGAACTTTGATGGACTTGGCGTCGTACTTGTGGCCGCCTTGCGGCGTAGCCATCACGTTTTCTTTGTCGCCCATGCTTTCTCCTGGTCCGGCAACTTCTCGCTGGTGGCTGCGGCGCCCGGCGAGACTCCGGGCCATGCGCAGTGCGGGTCTCGGTTCAAAACTCGCTGGGGTGAAGCAAGCAAGGCGTGTTTAGGGAATTCCGTACGTCGCCTTACCCTGTGATTCCGGCTTCGCCGGGCGAATCCGAAACTCGTAGGGTTCCTGCTCCATCCCATCTCGCGCAGCGAGACGTGGCGAAGACTCATGTTTCTCCAAGCGCGTGGCAGAGTGGGCTCCTGGCCGAGAGCCGGTTGGCAGGCCACGTTTGCCTGGCGGACGTGTCGAACCAAGAAGAGACTCGACAACCCCAGGATTGTACTCGCACTGGGGCTTTTTCTCAAGTATTTGAAACCGCCAGGAACCTGTATAAATTGTCTGTTTCCTTGAGCTTACAAGTTCAACCGGAAGACAGAAGGTTCGAAAACTTTGTCCCGTGGGGGGCCTGCTCCGGGGCTTCGCCGGGTGGGTCGTTTTGGGGCTGGGCACACGCCGAAATCATCACCGACGCCTTAAGAGCACCTGTTCAGATGCGCATGGGCATGATGATGTAGCGGTAGCGGTAGGATTCGTCGGCCAGCGGGCGCATCTGGCCGGCGGATTGTTCGTCTTTCAGTTCGATGCTGATTGGACCGTCGGCCGCGGCGCCCAGGAAATCCAGCATGTAGCTGGCATTGAAACCGATGGCGATGGGTTCGCCTTTGAATTCTTTCTCGATGCTTTCTTTGGCCTCGCCATATTCCGGACTGGAGGCGGAGATCTCGATGCCTTCTTTGGAAACGGCCAGCTTGACGGCGTGGGAGCGTTGATCGGCAAGCTGCGAGACGCGGCGCACCGCATCGCTCAATTCCGCTCGCTCGATGACCACACTCTTGTTGTTGTCGCGCGGAAGCACCGCTTCGTAGTTCGGAAATTGACCGGTAAGAATGCGTGAAATCAGCAGGCGATGGCCGACTTGGAAAAACAGGTGGCTTTCGTCTTTAGCAAATTCGATGGCCGCGTCGGAGCCAGCGGCGACGGAAAGTTTTTCGACTTCGTCCATGGCTTTCTTGGGAATAAGCAATTTCACTTCGCCATTCAGTCCCGCAAGTTTGTGATCGGTCTCCGCAAGCGCCAGGCGGTGCCCATCTGTCGCCACCATCGCCAGCGTGTCGGGCTTCAGGATCAGCAGGCCGCCGTTCAACGTGTACCGCGATTCTTCCATGGAGATCGCAAATTTCGTCTTGCGAATGAGGTTCTCAAGGATGGTGGCGGGAATCTTCACCAGCATGTGGGGCATCACCGGCAGCGCTGGAAAGTTCTCCTTGGCCATCCCCACCAGCTTATATTTCTTCTTTTCGCTGACGATCTCCACCCAATGATTCTCGAGTAGCTTGACTTTGATCTCGCCCTCGGGAAGCAGGCGTACCAACTCCAGCAGTTTCTTGGCAGGGATAGTCCCGGCACCTTCTTTCTTGATCTTGGCTTCGCAAGACGTGCGAATGCTCAACTCCAGGTCGGTCGCCGTAATCGTTAACTGGCTGCCTTTGACCTCCACCAGCAGATTCGACAGAATGGGAATGGTGGTCTTACGCTCAACGACACCCTGCGTCGTTGAGAGTTCGTTCAACAGCGCGGACTTGGTGACACTGAATTCCATCGCTTGATATTCCTCGAATGCCGTTCCGGGTGCGGTCATTTAGTGACCCTCGATCAGGCCCGACACCAGGCCTTCCCTGGCTATTTCTACTGCTGTCGTACTTTACTCGCTTTTAAGCCAGTTAGAAAGCCTGCTCCGTGCGCCGGCACTGTGGAAATACGTGGGAAACGCCAGCTTTCGCTCCTCACCCTGGCCGCCAAAACCCTTAGCCCCGCCGGAGCAACAACAAGCAATATTATGGAATGTTTTTGAAAAAAAATAGCGAGCCATAAAGCTTGTTGTTGTGATGAGCGCTGTGAATCTGTGGAAAGCTGACCAACTCGAATTGTGCATTTGATTTATCGCCCCGCATGCCCCAGTCTTACTTTGTGAGAAACGCGGAAAACCAGGCCGTGGCCATGCGGCCAGGCATGAGATATAGAATTTGATCCACACCCATCAACAAATTATCCGCACCTTTCTCAAATCTTCTTCACAGGCTGGCAACCGCTCGGGCCAGTAGGATGGCGCTAAGGACGGGCAAGCACGGGGCGCAACAATTACAGAAAAGAGCGCGAAAGGTGGCTCCAAAAAGCCGGCGGGGTTACTGCAGCGCGTCCATCAGACGCGTGATGGTGCGGTTTAGGTCTTTGTCCAAGCGCCGCAACTCTTCGATCTTGTTGATGGAATGCAGCACGGTGGTGTGGTGCTTACCGCCGAACTGGCGACCGATCTCCGGAAGCGAAGCGGTGGTGAGCTGCTTGACGATATACATGGCCACCTGGCGCGGAAAAGCGATCGCGCGGGTGTTACTGCGGACCTTCAAGTCCTGTTCCCGCAGATTGAAGTGCTCGCTTACGCGTTTCTGGATCAGATCGATGGTCACGCGCTTTTCCTGGGAAGCAATGATGTTTCGCAGCACTTGCTGCGCGGTGCCCAGCGAAACCGTTGCGCCCGTCAGCGAAGCGTAGGCCATCAGCCGCGTCAACGCGCCTTCGAGTTCGCGCACGTTAGACTTGATGGCCCGCGCGATGTATTCCGCCACGTCGTCCGGCAGGCTGAAGTGGTCGTTTTCCGCCTTTTTCTGCAAAATGGCGATTTTGGTCTCCAGGTCCGGCGGCTGGATGTCCGCAATCAATCCCCATTCGAACCGCGAGCGCAAGCGCTCTTCGATGGAGTTGATGTCCTTCGGCAGGCAGTCCGAGGAAATGACAATCTGTTTCTGCTGCTCGTAGAGCGCGTTGAAGGTATGAAAAAACTCTTCCTGGGTCCGCTCTTTTCCCGCGATGAACTGGATATCGTCCACCAGCAGGACATCCACGGTATGGAAACGGTCGCGGAAACTGATCATGCGGTCAAAGCGCAGCGAATTGATCACTTCGATGGTGAATTTCTCCGCGCTGACGTAACTCAGCCGCATCGCCGGATTGCGCTTCTTGATGGTGTGACCGATGGCGTGCATCAAGTGCGTCTTGCCCATGCCCACGCCGCCGTAGAGGAACAGCGGGTTGTACGCTTTCGAAGGCTGCTCGGCCACGGCGCGCGAAGCGGCATGCGCAAATTCGTTGGACTTGCCGACCACAAACGAATCGAACGTATAGCGCATGTTGAGCTGGTGGTCGCTGCTCTCAAAATCCAATCTTGCTTGTTTCACGCTGGAGACTACCGGCGCTAGCGGGAGCGGTTCCTCTTCCGTGCACACGTATTGCACCTTCATGTTCGGTGTGCCGACTTCATGAAAGACGGCCTTGACGATGTCGCCGTAAGTGCGCGTCAGAACCTGCCGGAAAACGGCGGTGGGGATCTGGATATAGAGCGTATCGCCCTCGGCCCGGTTTAACCTGGTGGGCTGGAACCAGGTGGTGTAGGTGTTGATGCTGACCCGGGACCTCACCCGATCGAGGAATTTGTCCCAGGAATTCACAGCTTCGTGCGCACGGCCCATTTGAGTTGCTGTCGTCATCGGAAGAGAAAAGAAAATCCCACGCTATTTCCACAGCTGTTAAAAAGCTGTGGAAAGCGGGTCCGTTCGCGTCTTTCAGGCTTCGGGATGCCGGAACGCTCTACTTTGCCCCTGTCGCTCCGCGCGCGGCCCGTTTGGAATTGCTGGCCCACGTACCGCCGCTATGAGTCAGCGCGGGATTGTCGCTGATTGACGCGCAGGGGGCAAGAGAAAAATAGGAGCAGGCACTCACCGGTGTGCACACGCCGTGCACAGTTTTTCCACAAGTACAATATTGTACAGTATTTCTGATGGATGCTGATTTCGCGGCGTTTGTGAACATATTTTCACCGCGTGAGGAAACCGTGCACAGAACCGGTACGGGCGGGGCTGAGGAAAACTCGGACTATTTCTGATTTTTCTTATCCGGCCGGTCGAATTCGTAGATACCCAGCGGGTCAGTTCCGATCATCATACGGTCCGGCTCCACGAGAATGGCGGTGGCTTCAAGACGCGCGCCCTGTGGCGTGTAGATTTTGTAGCTGGCGCGCCGGTTTCCCTCCTTGTCGAAATGCAGCAGCGTGTTGTACAGCGCGATCCACACCTCCCCATTGGACCGATCCACGCCCACGGCCGTAAGGATGCGCTTCAGCGACGGCTGATCGCCGCGGCGCTCCTGGCGCTGGATCTCCTTGCGCGCGGCCTGGGCCGCGGGCATGGCCTCGAGCGCGGTGTACTGAATGTCCTGTCCCGCATATCCCAAGCGGTCATATTGCCTCACCGTGGGCTCCGGCAAATAGGCAAACGCATAGTAGAGATGCCCCTGAGCGTCGGTGGCAAGCTCCCCGATGTTTAGATAACGATTCAGTTCCTGGCGCTCCGCTAGGGGCTCCGGATCGCCGAACTCGCGCACGTCCCTGCCGTTTTTGTCGAAAACGATCACCAGGTGTGGCTCCCGCAGCGTTCCCACGGCAACTTCGCCTTCCGGCAGAGCCGCCACGGCAATCGGATTCTTCACGGAAATCGAACGAAGCAGTGTGCCGTCGGGGGAGAAAACCTGGATGAGGTTCGCGCCGCGGTCCGCCACGTAGATCTTTCCGTCGGCGTCGCCATCGCAGTCTTCACCGAAAGTGATCAAGGCGCGGCCGGTCTTGGCGCTCGGATCGGCTCCGGGAAGTTCGCTGACAGTGAGAACCTGCTGGCCCTGCCGGTCGAACACCAGCAAGCCAGGCGACGGCGAAGCCAGAAGGTACAGCCGCCCATCCGCGCCCCGCTTGATGGAGCGCAGTCCGGGACCCACGCTCGGAAAAACCCGCTGCCGGGCCATGAGGTCGCCCTCGTCCTGAGCAGCGGCACTCCCGGCAGCGCACGCCAGGAGACACATCAACCTAAGAACTCTCCTGATTGGACCCACCCTCTGTCGCATCCATCTTCAGATTACGATGGAGGTGTCGAGGTTGCCCGGCGTTGCCGCCGGCCGTAACTATTAGTTAGTCGATCGAGAAGCGCAGGCGTTCGATGGAGCGGGCGCGGAGGCGGCCGGCCGAATTGCGCGGACCTTGGTCTGCGGTTTCGATCAACACGCAATTCATTTGCACGTCGCCAGTAGCCACCTCGAACCGCGCGGGCAGTCCACTCAGAAACTTCCCGATGATGCCGCGGTGGTCCATTCCAATCACACCGCCATGCGGCCCGGTCATTCCCACGTCGGTGATATAAGCCGTGCCTTGCGGAAAAAGGTGCTCATCGGCGGTAGCCACGTGGGTGTGCGTGCCGACGACCGCGGTCACCCGGCCGTCAAGATACCAGCCCATGGCGATCTTCTCGCTGGTGGTTTCCGCATGCATGTCCACAAACACCAAGGCGACATCTTCTGGAATTCTCCTCAGTTCGCTGTCGGCTTTCCGGAAAGGATCGTCGATCGGCGTCATGAACACACGCCCCTGCAAATTCAACACGGCATATTTCACGCCATTCTTGGCGGTTCCGAGATACAGCCCGCTGCCCGCATTGCCTTCCGGAAAATTTGCCGGTCGCAGCAGCCGAGGCTCATGCGGCAGGTATTCCAGGATCTCTTTGCGGTCCCAGCTGTGGTTTCCGCCGGTGAGTACATCGATACCCAGGTTCAAAAGCTCGTCCGCCAGCCGTGGGGTGATCCCAAATCCCGAAGCCGAATTCTCGCCGTTGGCGATCACCAGATCGACCTGCCGCACGGCGACGATGTCTCCGAGGCGATCGTGAACGATCTGCCGTCCCGGCGAGCCGACGATGTCTCCTACGAAAAGTACGCGCATGAACTCTTGGACACCGCAAAACACAAAAAATGGAGCGGACCGCTTGGCCGTGGAGAGCTAGGCCGTGAACCTCTGAAATAGTAGGGCGCCACGAGCCAACCGTTAGGCTTTCCTGCCCCGCTCGCGCGTCTTCATCCTTGCTACTCGATGGGACGCGCCGGCGGGACAGGCCGTGCACACGGGCTGTCTATCCGCAGCACCTCAGAGATTCGTCATTGGTTCAAACAGCTTTCGCTCCCGCACCTGCTTCGAAGAACCGCTCCATGCCTATTGTAGCCTCCAGGCCAAAGCCGCGTCCAACCGCCCCGTCGCCAAAGGTTTAACTCCACCAAAGCCAACCGCAGGAGGTAGAATCACTCGGGAACAATAGGAGAAGCGTCATGCGCCACGAGCGACCGTCCACCTCCGCCTTCGGGCTGCTCATCTTTTTTCTTGCTCTCGAACCGGCCGCGTCTCGAGCGCATAGCGCTCAGCTCGGCAAAGTGAATTTCCCGACCAGTTGCACGGCGGAAGTCCAACCCACGATCGAACAGGGCGTCGCGCTGCTGCACTCGTTCCAATACACGCAATCCGAGAAAAGCTTTGCCGTCGCGGCTACCCGCGATCCAAAGTGCGCCATAGCGTACTGGGGAACAGCCATGGCCCGTTATTACCAGCTGTGGGAATTTCCCAATGATAAAACTTTGAAACAAGGCCGCAAAGATATCGAGAAGGCGCTGAAGCTGCACACCGCTAGTCCACGGGAACAGGGTTTCCTCAACGCGGCCGCCGCTTTCTTCGAGAAGAAACCCAAAATGACGCATGTCCAGCGCACCCAGGCCTACTCCGCCGCTCTTGCGCATTTCTACCGCGGCAATCCCGGTGACGCCGAAATCGGCTCGTTCTATGCTCTTTCATTGGTCTCCCTGGCCGAGGAAGACAGCGACACCACGGAAAACCTAGAGAAGGCCATCTCCCTCCTCGAAGGGCTGCTTCGACAGCATCCGGACCACCCCGGTGTTGCGCACTACCTGATCCATGCCACGGATCGTCCCGAATTCGCAGCCCAAGGCCTTGACGCTGCCCGCCGTTATGCGGCCATCGCGCCGGACTCCGCTCACGCCCTGCACATGCCTGCGCATATCTTTGTGCGCCTCGGCCTGTGGCAGGATTCCATCACCTCGAATATTGCCGCCAATGCCGCTGGCGCGCATGCCGCGGAAATGCACCAGGCGGAATCTCACTATCAGACCCATGCCATGGACTTCCTGAGCTACTCCTACCTCCAGAGCGGCCAGGAAGCCAAAGCGCGCGAAGTCATCGAACACACCAACCACGTTGTTGGGGCAAGTGATGAAGTTAAGGCCGATCATCGCGCCTATCTGGCCGCGCGCACGGCGCTCGAATTGCACCGCTGGACAGAAGCAGCTGCTTTGGCGATTCCGGCGATACGCAAGAACTGGGAGGACACCACGTATTGGGCCCGCGCGATTGGCGCGGCGCGCAGCGGCGACGTGGCCGGCGCGGAATCTGACCTCAAGGAACTTACCGAGCTGGTGGCCGACCGCGAGAAGCGCTCGAAAAAGAGCGGCTACACGGTCTCTACAGAAAAAGCCACCGATTTACGCGAAGCCGAAGCCTGGCTGGCCTTCGCCAAGGGCAAGACCGAGGACGCGATCGAGGAGCTGCGCGCCGCCGCCGACCGTCAGGACAAAAACGGCGGCGAATCCGTCGGCATTCCCGCGCGCGAAATGCTCGCGGACATGCTCATGGAAGTCAGGCGTCCCGCCGAAGCCCTCGCTCAATACCGGACGGTGCTGAAAAATTCACCGAACCGCTTTGACGGTCTTCTGGGTGCCGCGCGCTCCGCCCAGGCAAGCGGTGACGCCGGGAGCGCGCAATCGTTCTACGCCAAACTCACCCAGGTCTGTGACCCAAGTGCCGATCGAGTGGAACTCGCCGAGGCAAAAACCTATCTCGCCGAGAAATAGAACACCACTGTTTTGTGCGGAGACACCCGGCTCACTGAATCTTGTTGTGTTGCGCGTTGCCGCCCCAGGCGTACCAGCCGTCGGCGTCTTGGTTTCCCGTCTTCAGGCAAATCAGCCGCCCGTCGGAAGTCCCGGCATAGACGTTTCCTTTCGCCAAAACTGGTTGAAAGGCCATGGGGGCCTTCAGCGCATAAGAAAATCCGATACCGCCGTTGCTTTGCCGCACGGACACCAGATGGCCATCCGCGCCCGCGAGATAGAGATAATCGCGGCCCACGGCCGGCGGCGAAAAAACCTGCCCGCCTGCCGTACCAGGCAACCCCACAACTTCCGCCTGCCAGGTCTGACGCCCATCCGCCGCGCGCACGGAATTGATGTAGTTCCCCTGGGCATTCAGGATTTGTCCCTTGCTCACCGCCGCGCGCGAGCCCTGAAACGCCCAGGCCCCAACCACGGAATTCACACCGACAGCGTTGTTGGCTTCGGCCAGCTTTGCGGAAGACGGAGCCGCGCTGAAGCCCACCGAGGAATCCAGAGCATGCACCGCCGCGGACGAAAGCGCCACACCGCCTCCGCTTCCTTGGTTGAGGTATTCGGCTTTGCTCTTGGCGATCAACTCCCGGTCGCGAGCGTTTCCATCTTTCGTGTCCACACGCGCGAGCCCCTCTACCGTTTCTTTCCCCGCTAACGTCTTGCGCGTCTCATAGAGCTGCCCGTTGGCAATCACCGGCGCGCTGGTGGCCGCGTTTACCTTTACCCACACCACCGAGCCGTCACCGGCATCGAGGGCATAGGAAGTCCCATTGAACGTCGTGAAATAGACCGTCCCGTCGGAGACGACGGGCGCGGTAATCACATCGCCGGAAATCTCCTGTTCCCAGATATGCCGGCCGGTGCTTAGTTCCGCGGCGAGCAGCCGGTGGCTGCCGCGCGGCGACGCTGGCCGAGGATGAAATTCCAAGGGCTTCGTGGGCCGCCCGGTGGCCGCCGGATGGGCCATGAACAGCACGCCCTTATCAATCGCCGGCTGGCTCATCAGCGGATCGCCCAGCCACTCCTGCCAAATCACACGTCCCCTTCTCTCCTCTACCACCACCAGCGTGCAGCTCTCGGTGTTGAAGGCCACCATTCCGTCGGCCACCACTGCCGCGGTCGGTCCGTCGTCGCCCGTTTGGAGCTTCCAAATGACTCTTCCCGTCTCGGAGTCCAGGGCGTAAAACTCGTGCGAGCCGTAGCCGCCGCCGACAAAGAGCATCCCATCGGCGTAGGCCGGCGTGGCGATGGGCCGCCCGCCGGGGAGCCGCAGCACCCAGCCGCTCTTACCGTCGGGGGTGCCGAAGGAAGCGGCTTCGAAATCGCGGCTTGTCGCCGGGAGATTCACTTTCATGGCCTTACTCAAATCGATTCGCAGCGCGCTCGTCTTGAAAGGCCCGTGGGCAGCCTTGTCTGGGGCTGTCGCAGCGGTCTTTACCTCGGGCCGCGAATCCGGCATAAGCAGTGCCGCAACACCCAGAAGCAAGCTAATGCCGGCCGAAAGCGACGCACTTGAGGAAGACATGGAAACCTCCAAAGGCGCAACGCGCTTATCATCAGCAGTCGCGCTTGGAGGTAGAACGACTTGGATCGTAATTCTTGCAGAGAAATCGCGGCTGGGAGCCGCAGACAAGCCGGCCATTTCGCTGGCAATGGCCGGCCCGTCCACCGCTCGGCTCCTGCCGTTTCTAGAAATGAAAGCCGAGTTCCGCCGTGTAACTGCGCGGCGTCACAAAGTGCGTTCCGCTGAACGTCGACAGGAAGTTATAAAGCGCGGTCTTATTCGTCAGGTTGATGACCGTGAGGCGCAGGCTCCACTTGTAGTGGTCGCCATGGAAGAGGTCGTCATCTCCCACGCTGGCGTCGAACAGGTGGCGTGGAGCGACCCGCGGAGGATTGTGATCGTCACTCTCCGTTCCCGGAGCCGGTATCTTGAGCCGCGTCGAGCCGTACCGAGAGGGGTCGCACGTCACCAGTGGAGTGCTCAGTGTGGGGAAAACGCTCCCGCAGAAGAGACCAGCCTGGATCTGCTGGTCTGCCGAAAGCCCGGTGAGATCCACTGGCGTGGTGCTGTCCCCCGCAAAGGGAACGGCACCAGCCACAAGGCCGCTGTCATAGCGCCAATTGAACGCCACCCAGGGGGCGCGTTTCCGCGGCTGGTATTGCACGTGCGTGGTCTGTTGAAAGTTTTGGTCGTGATCGATGCGGAAAACAGGTCCATCGCTGGTACCTAGCCCGCCGACCTGGGGTTGAAAGTAGCGAGCGGAAGCATGGCCCATGACGGTCAATACCGTGACGCCATGGAAATTGGGCACGCTGACGCGCGCGTTGAACCCACTGATCTTCGAGTTGTGCCACCCAATCGGAAAGAAAATCGGCGTGTTCAGCAGGTCGCTGAAGTCGTAAGCGTTGTGGGTATACTTCCACAGGTAATCACCGTCGACGACCAGGTATCTCCCGAACGCCTGCTGAAGTCCCGCATGGAATTCGTTGCGCTGCCCGGCGCGAATCGGCCCCGATGACCCGCCAAAGATAGCATCCAGGAAAGGATTACCCGTGACGCTGGCAACCACCAGGT
>Ga0209801_1001457_pt1 | contig 14540 bp, 14 predicted proteins | sample GraSoiAngelo_127_FD_185884 | JGI IMG/M metagenome (GOLD analysis project Ga0209801, IMG submission 185884) | Grasslands soil microbial communities from the Angelo Coastal Reserve, California, USA - 14_0927_09_40cm (SPAdes) (version 2) | ecosystem: Environmental > Terrestrial > Soil > Grasslands ... | reverse complement strand
ACACCGACAACGCGGTTGCCGCCACGGTGCTGCGATACGGTGCGGCGTCCTACGCCCCGAAGCCCCTCAATTTTCAGTATCTCGACCATCTGGTCGCCCTGTTCCTCGGGGAGACGGATCGGTCGACCAGCACCGACGCGACCCCGAGCCGCTGCGCATCGAGAAGCGGCCGGCCCGCCAAGCGCTCCATGACGAGGAATGCCCCACCCAGGATGGTCGGGTCGGGGCTCGCCAGCAGCACGCGAGGCGCGGGATAGCCGAGCCCGACGACGGCGTTCTGGGTAGCGCGTTCGCTCAGGGCGCGCGCGGGGGGATGCTGACTCCCGAGGACGCGGAGGATCAGCGGGATCGAGAAGGGCTCCGGAGCGCCGCTCAAGCGGAAGGCGAAGATCCGGGTGTCATAGCCGCCGGCGATCGGCGTCAGCAGCTCGGCGTAGCCCAACCCCGGCTCACGGAGCTCCGCGCGGAGATGCTCGAGCAGCCGCCGGGCGGGCTCGGTCATTCAGGTGTTTCGTTCGCGGGCCACGGTGCGGCCATTCTACCGGTCCCCACCGCGTCTCGCGTGCGAGCCCGCTGGCCGGAACGAGGATGCCGACGTCTTCCTTGCCGAGATCAATTCCGGAAAATCAAGCCCATTTTTGGGGACCTCGTGCCAAATGAGTCAACGCGAGCCGTAGGCTTGGCGCTGGTGATCTCCGAAAGGAGGCGACCGATCATCACTTTCCTGTGTTGGCACTCCTGTTGCTCGGTAGCACGGCGATGCCCACTGACTCGCCACGGGAGCGTCGTGAACACGATCGGAAGGCGCCATCCGCCCCACGTCCCGGTCTGCTCTTCATCGTGTCTCGTGACGCCCTGGACTATTACGAACATCTCAGGAGGGCCTTCGCCGGCAATCACAGGGTGGCGGTCATCCTCGATCGCCGTTCGGCCGAACGGCGGAAGACGCCAAGTCATCGGAAGGCGGAACGTCGTCGGGCCGATCGCCGCTCACGACCTCTCATCGACGACCGATTGCGACGGCAGGGCTGGGCCATCGTGCGTCTAGAGCTCTCGCGGTAGTTACGACGACGACGTCATCCCACGGAAGAGCGTCCATCCACGTACTGTGTCGTGGATGTATGTTTACCTTTCGTGACCGTCTGGTCTGTTGGTCGTGGTTTGGTCCCGCGGCCTGCCGACTCGGCCGAACCAGGCGCCGCTCGCGACGGCCCCGGCGTTGATCAGGCCGAAGGCAGCAAGCGCCGCACTCAGCGCGAGGAAGACATGGGACAGGTTGCCGGTCCACCGCAGCGCCAGCCATCCGCCGCCGGCCGCGATCGCCAGCCGCGTCAGGTTCGCTAGCAACGGCCACAGCAGCCGTCCGGCGCCCTGTGAAGCGAAGTAGAGGGCCATGCCCAGCCCGAACAGGCCGTAGAGCGGCCCGACCGTCTGCAGGTAGCGCGATCCGGCGTCGAGCATCGCCGGATCGGTGTCGAACAGCGAGAGCCACGCGCGCGGGGCGGCGGCTGCCCAGAGGCCGATGATCTCCGTGAGACCCGCGGCGATAGCGGCGCCGATCCAGGCCGCGCGCAACGCGCGGCCACGCTGGCCTGCGCCGATGTTGGTTCCCACCATGGCGACGAGCGGGCCACCCAACCCGAAGACGAGGGGGACCAGGAGGTACTCGAGGCGCGAGCCGGTACCGTAGCCGGCGATCGCCGCGGGCCCGAACCGGCCGACGAATCCCGTCGCGATCGCGATGGTGAGATTGGTCTGGACGGTGATCAGGGCGGCGACCGCGCCCACCCGCAGAATGTCGCGGAAGAGCGGCCAACGGAAGCGGGCTCCCTCGAAGGCGAGACGGACGACGCTCCGCCCCGCCCAGAGATACGCGGTGAGCGCGACGCTCCCCACGGCGTAGTACGCGACCACCGCGACGGCGCCACCGGCGACGCCGAGCCGCGGGAACGGTCCCCAGCCGAAGATGAGGCACGGCGACAGGGGGATGAGCGCTGCGGCACCGACAGACGTGATAGCGGCCGGTACCGCCATGTTGCCGGTGCCGCGGATCACATTCGCGAGCGAATTGAAAATCCAGATCAGGATGGCGCCCGAGAAGACGACATTGGAATAGGTCAGCGCCGCAGCGAGGGAAGCCCCCCTTCCTCCCAAGGCGCCGTAGAGCCATCGGCCGCCGCCCAGCACGGCCAGCATGAAGACGAGCCCGAAGCTTACGGCGATGGCGAGCGCATGGAGCACGAGCGCATCGGCATCGGCCCGGCGTCCGGCGCCGAGCGCGCGGGCGATCGCCGACATGATCCCACCGCCCACGGCGCCGGCCGACATCATCTGCATCAGCATCAGGACGGGAAAGACCAGCGCGACACCGGCGAGCGCATCGGTGCCGAGCTTGGCGACAAAATAGGTCTCGATGAGCCCGACCGCGGCCTGCACGAACATCACCAGCACGTTCGGCGTCGCGAGCCGCAGCAGCGTTCCGACGATGGGTCCCTCGAGCAGCAGGCGGGTTCGCGAGTCGAAGCGGGGGACTGTGGCCTGCGGAGCGACGACGTCCGGATCCTGGACCGAGCGGGTCACGTTCGGATCGTATCGTCTATCCGTCATGTCGTGGGGCTCCGCCTGCCCCTTGAGACGTCGGCCGTCGCTGGCGGGATTCCTGTAGTCGATGGATCCGCACGCATACGGCAAGATGTATCTACATGCAAGCGGCTTGCCCGTCAAGGACGTCGCTGATAGCATGAGGTCATGAATCGACGAGGCGCCAGACCGATGAGCGGACACGACCCTGGACGGCTGTCCGCATGCGTCTGCAATACACTCCGCATGGTGAGCCGGGCCGTGACACAGCTGTACGACGACGTCTTGCGGCCGAGCGGTCTGCGGATCACTCAGTTCAGTATTCTCGCGACGATCGCCCGCATGGGCGCCTCGAATCTGAGGCAACTCGAGGACACGCTTGCCATCGACCAGACGACTCTGACGCGGAGCCTCAACCTCCTGGAGCGGGATCGTGTGATCGAGCGTGTTCCGCACCCCGACGGGCGCATCAAGGCGATGAGACTCACATCCAAGGGAAGAAGAGCCCTGGAGGTCGCGCGTCCGCTCTGGATCCAGGCGCAGGCGAAGGTGCTCCGCGAGGTGGGGACGAAGAGCTGGGCTGACGCGCAACGGCGTCTGGCGTACTTGTTTCAGGTCGCCGTCGATCGACAGGGGCCGCGTCCGGGCGGAGGGGCCGGCTCGGCAGAGAACCTCGACGGCGCCCGGCGATCGAAACGCGTCGAGAAGCGCAGGGTCACCCTTGACATTCCGAAGGAGGTCCAGAGCATGAACCAGTCGTCACGCTCAGTGGCCCAGGTGGTGACGCCGGAACCGGTCGTCGAAGGTGCGGGAGTTCACCTCCGGCGCAGCATCGGGACTCGAAAGCTCGACCACCTCGACCCCTTCTTGCTCCTCGACCACTTCGAGTCGATCGACCCGGGGGACTACAAGGCGGGCTTCCCATATCACCCGCACCGCGGGATCGAGACGGTCACGATCGTCCGGAAAGGAGAAGTACGGCACGAAGACTCTCTGGGGCATCGTGGGACGATCGGCGCGGGTGACATTCAGTGGATGACATCGGGGAGCGGCATCATGCACGAAGAAATGCCGCAGGTCCGTCCCGAGGGAATCGCCGGTCTGCAGCTCTGGCTCAACTTGCCCGCTCGCGAAAAGATGACGCGGCCGAAGTATCGCGACCTGCAAGCGGATCGCCTGACGGAGCCAGTGCTGGATGGGGGAGCGAAGGTTCGAGTCATCGCCGGTGAGGCGGCCGGCGGGCGGCTCACGGGGCCGGTCGAGGGCCTGGCGGTCGCGCCGAAGTTCATCGACGTGACGCTGCCACCCGGCACGACCTTCCGCGAGACGGTGCCACTTGGCCATACGGTGTTCGCGTACATCGACCACGGCGACCTCCGCTTCGGGCCGGAGCGGACTCCCGTTCATGGGCCCGCCCTTGTCGTTTTCGGTGACGGCGACGTCGTGGAAGCATCAGCCGGCGCGGGCGGCGGGCGCTTCCTCCTGGCCGCCGCTCGACCGCTTCACGAGCCGATCGCCCGCTACGGGCCGTTCGTCATGAACACGCGCGCGGAGATCGAGCAGACGCTCGAGGACCTTCGCACTGGCCACTTCATCCACGATGCGCCGCGGGACGAATGACGCCGGGTTGGTGATGGGAGCGCCGCCGTCCACCGGACTCTCGGTCTCGTTCTGACGCGAAGGAAGTCACCATGACGGGTATAGCGACGGCGATCGGCGCCGCGATCAGCTTTGCGTTCGCGATGTCCTGGGAGATTCTGTGGGCGCTCGTCCTGGGTTTCGGATTGTCGGCGATCGTCCAAGCCGTCGTCTCGAAATCCGAAATGAGTCGGCTCCTTCCCGACGACTCGCCGCGCACACTGATGATTGCCGCCTGCCTCGGCGCAGCGTCGTCTTCGTGCTCGTACGCGGCCGTGGCGCTGGCGCGCTCGATCTTCCGCACGGGGGCCAACTTCACAGCCGCCATGGCCTTCGAATTCGCATCGACAAACCTTGTCATCGAGCTCGGGATCATCATGGTCCTGCTGCTTGGGTGGCAATTCACGCTGGCCGAGTTCGTCGGCGGGCTGCTGATGATCGCCATCCTCGCCGTCCTCTTCAAGGCATTCCTTCGCCCCGCGCTCGTGCGCGAGGCGCGCGAGCAGGCCGAGCGCGGCCTCGTCGGTGCGATGGAAGGCCACGCCGAGATGGCCATGTCGGTTACGGACGGGCCGCTGATTCAGCGGATCTTCTCTCCTGGAGGATTCACCGCTGTCAGCCACTCCTTCGTCATGGACTGGGCGGCGATCTGGCGGGACATCGCGGGCGGCCTGCTCCTGGCAGGCGCGCTCGCCGCCTGGGTGCCAACCGAGTTCTGGCAGCGCTTCTTCCTCGTCCGGCATCCAGTGGCCGCCTTGTTCTGGGGTCCTCTGGTCGGGCCCATCGTGGCGATGCTGTCCTTTGTCTGTTCGATCGGGAACGTGCCGCTCGCTGCGGTGCTCTGGAACGGCGGCATCAGTTTCGGCGGCGTCATCTCGTTCATCTTTGCCGACCTCATCGTCCTGCCGATCCTGAACATCTACCGCAAGTATTACGGCGGCCGGGTGGCCCTGTTCCTCCTCGCGACGTCGTACACCGCTATGGTCATGGCCGGGCTGATGGTCGAGCTGGTCTTCAAGGCGTTCGGACTGGTGCCGCGTGAGCGCGCGGCCGTGGTCCTCGAGCCGCACGTCACGCTGAACTACACGACGGGCCTGAACGTGATCTTTCTTGGTCTTGCCGGCGTGCTCCTCGTGCGGTTTTTCAAGACGAACGGCCCGACGATGCTGCGGATGATGAACGTGCCACGCGGCCACGCGCCCCATGCAGAACACCGCCATCACACGGGCTGACGCGCAGCCGCGAGGGCGCGGGAACGGCCCTGTCCGCATCCGCTGATTCTTCTCTGTTTTTCCCTGGCCGGGTCGTTTGGGGCGGCCTGTACGAGCACATCGTCCTCACCCCGCCCGGTTGCTCCTGATCGCCCTTGCCTCTCATGTCGTCATGCGCATTTGGAGCGGTCTGTTCTTCATCCGCGAGATGCTTGCCTTTCAAAAGATTCCTCTCGATTCAGCTCCATCTGTCCAACTCTCAGCGAGTCGCTCGGTGGACGTATTGGACGTGGGTCAGAGAGCCTCTCGACATCATCTCGTTCCTTTGCTCTCTGTTGGCTCTCTTTTGGCTGAAGAGGTCCTGAAGCGCCATCTCAGAGAAGAGATTCGATCGCCTCGCGCGTCTCTGACGACGGCACGACGGGCACGATCTCGAACTCGATCAAGTCACTCCAGAATGTGACCCACTGCTGCAGAAGGCGTGCGTCGTCGCACTCCATGATCTGGAAACAACGGTCGAAATTGGCTTCAATCCAGCTATGGACGTATGTGAGTCCAGTGGGTGCACCACGCCCCCCATCGCGAAAGCGACGATAGACCGCCTTGGCATCGCGGTTTTTGAATCGCTCGATCACCATGAAGAGCATGAGTCGGCCCCTCCAACCCGGACGTGTCGACATTCTGCGTGTCGCCATTTTCCCACCCTGCTAAAGGATCGCGGCCTCCCAGCTCGTCGACCGCTGATAGGGTTCCCTTGGTCCAGACTTCGTCGTGGCATAATCTAACGACCAAACTCGGGGCCGCCCAGGGCGCTTCTGCTGGCTGACGAATCTCTCGCCGGCGGGCCAGGCGTCGCAAGAGCGGCAGTTCGAATGGTCCCCTGGGGACGGATCCACGGGATCTGGAGGTGGGCAATGACGGTTCGCCTGGACCATACCATCGTGCCAGCGAAAGACAAGATCGCCTCCGCCGAGTTCTTCGCCGAGATCTTCGGCTTGACGGTCAAGCCGGGCCCGGGCTACTTCGCGCAGGTGCAAGTGAACGAGAGCCTGACCTTTGATTTTGCGGACGAGCCAGAACTGTGGGGCGGGCCGGGCTTCGACCCCAGGACGGGCCAGAGCCATCACTACGCGTTCCATGTCAGCGAGGCGGAGTTCGAGGCGATCTTCTCCCGGGTGAGGGCCAAGGGGATCCCCTACGGCAGTGGCCCAGACAGCCACACCGACGGCCAGATCAACACCCGCCGGGGCGGGCGCGGTTTCTACTTCGAGGACCCTTACGGCCACCTGTTGGAGGTCATGACAGTGCCCGAGACGGGGAGCTAGGCGGAACTCCTCGAGCATCGAGGAGACCTGGCGATACCGTCCTAGCGGCGGCTGGCCCTCTATCACGGTCGCCTCAGCCTGGCTCTTCCCCGCCACTCTTCCCCGTGACGCCCTAGCCATTCGGCCGATTCCCGCCGGCACGAGCCTGGAGCATGCTGGACGCGGATGCCAAGCTAAGGAGGAGAGCCGAATGGACGCACTGCTATCTCTTTCCAACGATCTGGCGGCAGCCGTGGAGCGTGTGCGCGGGGCCGTCGTCGCCGTGAACGCACGCCCGCGCCTGCCGTCGACCGGAGTGCACTGGCGCCCGGGGATCATCGTGACCGCCGATCACACGGTGCGCTCCGACGAGGACATCACGATCATCGCTCCCGACGGCCGTACCGTCGCCGCGAGCCTGGTCGCGCGTGATCCTGGTACCGATCTGGCCGTACTTCGGGTCCACGACACCGATCTCCCGCTCGCAGACCTCGGCGATCCGGGCTCGCTCAAGGTGGGCCACATCGTGCTGGCGGTGGGACACGGGCCGCGCGTGAGCTGGGGCGTCGTAAGCGCCCTCGGGGGCCGCTGGCGGACGTGGCGCGGCGGGGAGATCGATCAGCTCATGCGGCTGGACCTGACGCTCTACCCCGGCTTCTCCGGAGGCCCGCTCGTGGATGTGAAGGGGCGTGTCGTGGGGATCAACACCTCGGGGCTGTCGCGGCAGCTCGAGCTGGCCATCCCGGTCTCGACGGTGACGCGCGTCGCTGACGAGCTGATCGACAAAGGCCATGTCAGCCGTGGCTTCCTCGGTGTGGGGTTACAGCCCGCACGCCTGCCCGAGGCCTTCAGGCGCAGGCTCACCGGGGCGTCCGAGATCGGACTGCTCGTTGTCAACGTCCAGCCCGACGGCCCCGCCGCGAAGGCGGGCGTTCTGCTCGGCGACGTCCTGGTCGCCCTCGACGGCGCCCCCGTCGGCGCCACCGAAGACGTGCAGGCCGTCGTCGGAGCGCGGCGCGCCGGCTCGACGGTCACGGCGACGATTCTGCGCGCGGGCGCGCCCGCAGAGGTGAGTATGACCGTCGGCGAGCGGCCGTCGCGGAGACGCTGAGGTGCCCGGGCACAGCGAGACGCACGACACAAGACCGCCAGCGATCGACGGCGATCTCACCGCTGTCACCGAGCGGCTCAGGCGCATCACCGTCCAGGTCCACGGATCCAGCGGCGGCACGGGATCAGGGGTGATCTGGATCTCCAACGGACTGATCGTGACGAATGCGCACGTCGCCAGGGATACTGCCGCCGTCGTGCTTCCGGGCGGCCGCGCCATCGAGGCCCGTGGGCTCGCGTGGGATCCAGAGTACGATCTCGCCGCGCTCGCACTTGATGCGGAGGGCCTGTCCGCTGCGGACGTTGGTGACTCCGACCGCTTGCGCGTGGGCGACCTGGTGGTCGCCGTCGGCAGCCCGTTCGGACTGGTCGGCGCGGTGACGGCGGGGGTGATCCACGCGATCGGACCCCGGCGCACGGCGGGCTCGAGCTTCATCCGGGCCGATCTGAGGCTCGCGCCTGGGAACTCGGGTGGCCCCCTTGCCGACGCTCGCGGCCGCGTGATTGGCATCAACGCGATGATCGTGGGTGGGCTCGCCCTGGCAGTGCCGAGTAATGTGGTGGCGCGCTTCCTGGCTCCGCTCCGCTACGGCGCAGCGACCGTGTCGTGACAACGGTCCTCATCGTCGCCCCCACAGCCATCGCGCGGGCCAAGCTCGCCGCTGTCGTGGGCGCGAGCAAGACGCTATCCCCGGTTGTGGGCGCGGCCGATCTCTCACTCCCCGAGCACGTCGAGGCCGCCCAGTACGACGTGCTGCTCGTCGATCTCGGCTCCGAGCGCGCCGCCGCCTGGCTCCGCAACCTCGGAGCCGAGCCAGTGCCGCCCGCCATCGTTCTCCTCACGGAAGAGGCGCGCCGCCCCCTCGGTGCCGAGGCGCTCCGGGCGGGAGTGCGGGCCGTACTGCCGCGCCACGCGAGCGGGGAGGAAATCATCGCCGCGATCGAGGCAGCCGCCGCAGGCCTCATTGTGATTCACCCCGATACCGTCGGGGCGCTCCAGCCAGGGCCCTCCGCGAGCACGCGAGCCGGTGTTGTGATCGCGCGTCAACCCCTCACGCCGCGCGAGATCGAGGTACTTGGCATGATCGCCGAGGGGCTCGGCAACAAAATCATCGCCGCGCGGCTTGGTATCTCGGAGCACACCGTCAAGTTCCACATCGCCTCCATCTTCGTGAAGCTCAACGCCCGAAGCCGTACTGAGGCGGTCACCATCGGCGTTCGGCAGGGGCTGCTGATGATTTGACCGCCTCGATCGAGGTGATCGAGGCGCGGACTCCCCAGTTGGTCCCCCCGTCTTCTCGGGCTTGACGCCCGAACAGAATCAAAATCATGCCGGGCAGGACGCCCGAAAGGTTCCGGGGCGGGTGCGAACTCCGTAGACGTTGGCGAACCACGACGCGGCATGCACCAGTTGCAGATTCCACATCGGAACGCCGCGTTCCGGGACGGAACCGGGTTGGTTGCGCCTCCCGAACCGAGCGTGTTTGACCGTTCGGGCAGCACACTCGAAGTTGGTCGTCTCGTTGCATGGAGTGTGTGACAGCGGTAGATGACCAATGGGCTGGATGGACCTGAGTGAGTACGTTCTCATCGAAGGGGCCGTCAGGGATCGCCTGAGGGACCTTCGGCGCACGATCGAGCGACGAGGGCTGAGGGCGGCCGAGGCGAGGATGTCGACACTCGCGACGGTCCTCTACGTGGCGTCGGTGCTCCGGGCCCGACCGCGGGCGATCGATGGCTACATCGACTACTTCGGCGATGTTGTGCGCCGCAGTGCTTCGGTGAAACGCGCTCGCGCCTGAGCAGGGCATTCGTCACGTGCCTAGCGGCCGGAGACGGGAGCCCACGTCCTGGTGGCATCGCGAGAGGAGAGGGTGTTGTCTTCCAAGGTGGCGAAGGACATCAGCGCGCGGGTGGACGCCGACGCCGGACTGGTAGAGGCGCTGCGCCGGGACGATCCCGCCGCTGCCGACCAGCTCGTCGAGCGCTACGGCGACCGGGTCTACCGGCTGGCCATGCGCATCACCGGCGTGAAGGAAGACGCCGAGGAAGCCGCCCAGGACGCGCTGTGGACGGCCGCCCGCAAGATCGACATGTTCAGGGGCGAGTCGGCGTTCGGCTCCTGGATCTACCGGATCACCGCCAACGCGGCGTACCAGAAGCTTCGGACGCGCCGGCGGACGGCCAACGAGGTCGCGCTGGACGACGTGCTGCCCTCGTTCGACAGCGACGGCCGGCACTTCGAGCCGATGGACGACTGGTCGAACCGGGTCGACGAGCAGGCCCTACAGGGCGAGCTGCGCCAGGTCCTGACCGCCGCGATCGACGCGCTGCCGGTGGACTACCGGACCGCGCTGGCCCTGCACGACGTCGAGGGCGTGTCGAACCCCGACATCGCCGAGACGCTTGGCATCAGCCTGGCGGCGGTGAAGTCGCGCGTGCACCGCTCGCGGTTGTTCGTGCGCAAGCGCCTGTCCGAGTACCTCAAGTCTGCCTAGTGTCGTGGCGGAACCCTCGCCAATCTTTGCGGGGACACCGGGTGTACCCTGAGCACGGGATACGCGATGGTGACTGACCGTGACCCCTGTCCTGTAGAGGAAGGAGACCGCGATGGCGGTGAAGAAAGTTCCCGAGGGACACAACCGCGTCTCGCCCTATCTGATCGTCGACGGCGCCGAGCGGGCGCTCGAGTTCTACAAGAAGGCGTTCGGCGCCGTCGAGCTGGTCCGGCACACGGCGCCGACCGGGAAGGTCGGCCACGCCGAGGTGCGGATCGGCGACACCGTCGTCATGCTCGCCGACGTTCATCCGGACTTCGACGCGCACGGCCCGGCACACTACGGCGGCTCGCCGATCAGCCTGCACATGTACGTCGAAGACGTCGACGCCGTGGCGCGCCAGGCGATCGCCGCGGGAGCGAAGGTCAAGCGGCCGGTCGCCGACCAGTTCTACGGCGATCGGCTGGGAACGTTCGAGGACCCGTTCGGCCACACGTGGCACATCTCGACGCACATCGAGGACGTGTCGGGCGAGGAGCTTGACCGCCGCGCAAAGGCGGCGATGGCGCAACACACGAAGCGCTAGCGGTTGCATCGCTCACGCAGCGTCATGACGGTCCCACTGGTCACCTGACTCGAGGTTGTTCGACGAGCGCCCCCATCGGTTCCTGGCGGTCGATCTGAGGGGAGAGACGAGGACGCCCAGCAGCAACGAGGGTTGCCCCGAATTTTAGGGAGGTTCGGCATGAGGTGTCCCCGCTGCCAGGCGGAGAACCGTGAAGGGGCGCGATTCTGCCGAGAGTGCGGGGCGACATTTAGCGCCGTCTGTTGGAGTTGCGGCGCCAAAGTCGAGGCTGGAAGTAAGTTCTGCGATGGCTGCGGAGCGTCCCTTGACGCTCCTCCAGCATCGGGTCCACGCGCGTCCCGTTTCGCTTCCCCGGAGTCCTACACCCCGACGCACCTCGCCGAAAGGATTCTGACGTCGAAGAGCGCCATGGAAGGCGAACGCAAGCAGGTCACGGTGCTCTTCGCCGACCTGAAGGGCTCGATGGAATTGCTCGCCGGCCGCGATCCCGAAGAGGCGCGGAAGATCCTGGACCCTGTCCTCGATCGCATGATCGAGGCCGTCCACCGCTACGAGGGCACGGTGAACCAAGTGATGGGCGACGGGATCATGGCGCTCTTCGGCGCGCCGCTCGCCCACGAAGACCACGCAGTGCGGGCGTGCTACGCGGCGTTGCGGATGCAGGATTCCATCAAGACGTACGCCGACGGAGTGTTCCGATCGCACGGCGTGAACGTGCAGATCCGCATCGGGCTCAACTCGGGGGAGGTCGTCGTGCGCGCGATTGGCAGTGATCTCCACATGGACTACACGGCCGTCGGGCAAACGACCCATCTCGCGGCGCGGATGGAGCAAGCCGCGAGCCCGGGAAGCATCCTGCTGACGCCGTCGACCTTGGACCTCGTCGGAGGCTACGTCGATGTGAAGCCGCTCGGTCCAGTGCCGGTCAAGGGCCTCGCTCACGCCGTCGAGGGGTTCGAGGTGATCGGCGCCGGTCCGGCACGGACTCGGTTCCAGGCCACCGCGCGGCACGGATTTACGCGCTTCGTTGGTCGCGACGATGAGATGGCCACGCTCGACGCCGCCTTGCGGCGCGCCCTTGAGAGGCACGGCCTCGCGATGGGTGTCGTGGGCGCGGCCGGCGTCGGCAAGAGCCGCCTCTGCCATGAGTTCATCGAGCTTTGCCGTTCGCGCCGTCTCCCCGTCGTTGAAGCGCACTGCCTGTCGCACGGACGGACCGCCCCCTTTGGCGTGCTACGCGACCTGTTGCTGGGCGCCCTCGGCGTCGATCAGAACGAGAATCCGGAGCTGACACGCGCGAAGATTTCGGAACTCCTCGTCGCGCTTGACCCCTCGCTCGTCGACGCGCTGCCACTCGCGCACGACCTCCTCGACGTGTCCGAGCGACCTTCGCGCGAGCCCGCGAGAGATCCCGTCGAGCAGGAGCGTGCGGTCGCAGGCTTGCTCCGACGCCTGCTCCGCGCCCGCGGCGCCGCCGGACCGTTCGTGGTCTATCTCGACGACGCCCACTGGATCGATCCGCAGAGCGAGCGGCTGCTCGCCGCGCTTGCCGACGTGGCCAGCACGACGCGGGCATTTCTCCTGTTGAACTTCCGGCCGGAGTTCCACGCCGCGTGGATGGGACGCTCGTACTATCAGCAGCTGTCCGTCGCCCCGCTCGGGCGCGAGGCGACGCGCGAGATGATCAACGGCCTCCTCGGGTACGACCCGAGCGTCGTCGAGCTCGGCGAGCTCATCCGTGGGCGCACGCAGGGCAATCCGTTCTTCATCGAGGAGGTCGTGCAAGCGCTCGCCGCATCGGGCGCGCTGGCCGGGGAGCGCGGAGCGTACCGCTGGACGAGGTCGGCCGCCGAGCTTGAAGTCCCCGCCACGGTGCAGGCGTTGCTCGCTGCGCGCGTGGACGGTCTCGCGGAGAACGACAAGCTCGTGCTCCAGACCGCGGCCGTGATCGGCAAGCGCTTCTCCGAGCGTGTCCTGCGGCACATCGTCGGCCTCCCCACCGGCGAGGTCGACGGGTCGCTCGCGACGCTCGAGCGTGCGGAGTTCATCCACGGCGAGACAGAGACGGAGTACGTCTTCCGCCATCCCCTTACCCAGGAAGTCGCCTACGGATCGCAACTCCTCGAGCGGCGCGTCGCGCTGCACGCCGCGGTCGCACGGGCCCTCGAAGAAGTGTTCGCCGACCGGCTCGGGGAGCGTGCGGCCCTCATCGCGCATCACTGGGAGCAGGCGCGGCGACCCGCCCAGGCGGCGCGCTGGCGACGCCTGGCCGCACTCCGCGTGGCACGGATCCAGCCGCGTCGACCGCCCCGGCGCTGACGGCCGATCACACCCCGAGCGTTGCCGGTCAGGGCCGTCTCTCTCATAACCCGGAGGCCACTCCTTCGCACACCGTCGGCACAAGGCGGTAGAATCGAAACGCGAAGGTGGTCTCATGACGGAGCTCGAGGCGTTATCAGCGCTGCGGGGCGATGACCTCGTGCAGGCCGTGCGCGCCGAGGCGGCGCTGTGGGCGATGTGGCACCGATCGGGCGATCCGCGGCTCGACTCGCTTCTGCGCGAGGGGATCGAGGCGATCGAGCGCCAAGATCTGCCCACGGCGGCGGCGGTCTTCACGCGGCTGATCGAGGAGGCGCCGACGTTTGCCGAGGGTTGGAACAAGCGCGCCACCGTCCGATACCTGGCAAAGGACTACTCAGGCGCGATCGCCGACTGCCGCGAGACGCTCGCGCGCAACCCGAACCATTTCGGGGCGCTTTCGGGTCAGGGCCTCTGCCACCTGGGGCTCGGCCAGTTCCGTGAGGCGGCCGATCTCTTTCGGCTGACGCTGACCGTGCATCCGCACCTTGGCAGTGCGCGCGAGAACTTGCGCACGGCGCTGAGCGAGCTCGTGAAGTGGAACTGAGCGTCTTGGCAGGGAAGGTGTCGGCCACCTATCCGGAGGAGGGATATGCGACTTCAACGATCTTCGCGGACGGCCACCATCGCTGTGCTGGTGATGTTCAGTGCCGCCACCACGACGGTGGCACACGCCCAGAGCACGGACGAGCTCAAGCAGCGCATCGAGGAGCTCGAGCGGTCGACGCGCGAGCAGGTCGACGCGCTGAAGCGAATGCTCCAGCAGCAAGAGGCCGAGCGTGCGAAGGAGCGCCGCGCCCAGGAAGAGCGGGAGCGCACGCTGCGGACGCTCCAGGAACAGGTCGAGCAGCAGCAACTCTCGCTCCAGAAACAGAAGGAGGACGTCTCGCAGGCGCTCGCGGGCCTGTCAAAGTTCTTCGACCTGAAGGCCGGCGCCAGACAGACCAACAACGGCCCGCCGCCGTTCCTGGGGGAGGACATCCCCGGCAACGTCTACTCGGCCAAGGACTTCAAGATCCGGCTGGGCGGCTCGCTGCGGCTGCACGTCCAGCATAACGACACCCCGGTCGGCGAGTCGGTCAGCTCGGCTCTCTTGCCTGCCGCGGCGCCGGGGGGCGGGAACAACGCCAGCCGGGAAGCGTTCCGGGCATTCGTGAGCCGCACCCGACTGAACCTGGCGCTGCAGGGGCCGGAGACCCTGGGCGCGAAGACGTCCGCCTACTTCGAGATGGACTTCAACCAGACGGCTTCGGGG
>Ga0209801_1001453_pt1 | contig 14573 bp, 11 predicted proteins | sample GraSoiAngelo_127_FD_185884 | JGI IMG/M metagenome (GOLD analysis project Ga0209801, IMG submission 185884) | Grasslands soil microbial communities from the Angelo Coastal Reserve, California, USA - 14_0927_09_40cm (SPAdes) (version 2) | ecosystem: Environmental > Terrestrial > Soil > Grasslands ... | reverse complement strand
CCGAGCATAGTAACTAGCACCGACGAGCTTCCTCTTCCTCCACAGACCCAGCCCGCGAGGCCAGAAGATCCGGTCACCGAAGAGCGAGAGAGCCGCGGGGACCAGTGTTAGCGCGACAAGTAACGCGGTCGATATTCCCAGCATGACTGCAATGCCCACAGACCGGAGAAGACCGAAACTGGCGAAGGCTAGAGTGCCGAATGCGATGACCACAGTCGCACCGCTTGTCGCGATGCTCTCACCAGCCCAAGTGACAGATCTCTCAACCGCGTCCTTCTTGCCTCTACCCAGCCTACGCTCTTCTGCATAGCGGCTGACGAGGAAGATGCAGTAGTCTGATCCCGCGCCGAGCATTGAGACAGGAAGCAGAGTCAGAACTAGATAGTGAACACTGGTAACGTACGAGCCGACGAGGTAGACGAGGCCAAAGGCAATTCCTATCGAGAGACCGATGGCGGCGATCGGAATCAGCGGTGCTACGAGAGAAGCAAAGAATACTCCGACAATGACCAGGATCAACGTTATCGTGATCGGGTCAATGCGCTCTATGTCTGTTACAGTCTGCGTCTGGATATCGTAGTTGAAGGCCGGCGCTCCAGTGACGTAAACCACCAGACTTTCATTGCTGATGATGTTCGCAATGCCAACATCATGCCTGATCTCCGGCACACTATTCATCGGGTCCGGACCGTTGGTCTTGAAATCAATAACCACCAGCATAGTATCATTCTTCGCTGATGTAAACTGAGAATATACATCCCTGCTCGGCTGCACAGGATACGTCAACATGTTGTAGTTATGGAGGATCTGCAGTCCTAGACTAGACAGGTCAGAGCTTGAGGCTGAAGCGCCTAAATCGTAGATCTCGCCCATTATCGTAAGCTGCACCGAATTGGCCATGGCGGTTTGGGAGACGGTGTTTATGGTGAATGATCTAATCGCGTTCTGATCATTCCAACAATTATTGTTGGAACACCCGATTCCAGAACCGCCACCGTAGATATTGAAGAATCGGGCGGCAGAGACAAAGAGGTTCAGAGTCTGAGCATCAAAAGGAAGCGATTCAACGAATGGCCGCGTTATGTTGTAGTAAGAAGGCTGGGTAGCCAAGAGTGGGCTGCCCTTTGTCACGTTCTGTGCCCGGGCAAACGCTCCCACGAAAAGCTGAAGCGGGGTGTAGGTTGCCGCTGTGAAAGTCTGATTCCAGGACTTGTAGAAGAGGGTCAGATAGTTGAAAGCGGTCGTCTGATACCCCGCGGGGGTCTGCCCCGAGACGACTGGCCAACTGGAGTTGTATGCTTGGCTGTTGTAGGCCGCGAGCTGTGCTTGGTCGATAGTTCCCGAACCTGAGTTGACCAGCGATATCCACTGGGTTACGTAGGTGCTGGGTATGCCAAACTCGATGTTCGAGGCAAGGGTTGTCGCGTTCTTAGTCTGGTATAGTTGTAGGTGCACTACGCTTGTGTAGCCTAGGAGTAGCTGGCTGTAGATGTCGTAGATGCTTGTGATGTTGTTGATGTTTGAGAGTTTTCCATCGTTGTGCAGGGTTCTGTTTAGAGCTAGGGTGAAATCTCGAACGTCGTTGCCTCGCACGTCGGGTGAAGTGATTACGACGATGACGCTACTGCCCTGATCGATGCTGAACTCATTGCTCACAATGTTTTGTGCAAGGCTTGACTCGGAGTTTTTCGGGTTGAACGCGGTCTCATTGTATACAATAACGCTCTGAACTTGCAGAATCGCCGGAATACTGAGGACTAGAGCTACTAGCCAGATCACGAAAACGGCCTTGTTATGCCGGATTATGAGGCGAGCTAGTTTCGTGAATAGCACAGTTGATCCTCTTTAGGATTGAAACGATTGAAAACCGGGACGGCGGCCATAAAGTCGTGGTGTAACTCGGAAACGTTCGAGAACGGCTGATACCCGAGTCTAGGCACATCTATAAGACGAAAAAGGGACAGCCTCAAACAAGGGATCAAGTCACGAAGCCGATAACTCTCCTTCTAGCCCAAACCAGCCCTAAACTGGGAAAGAAGGAAGAGAACCTGAAGACAATCGCTACACAGGCGAATGCCGCCAGGAAGAAAGGGGTCGAGCTTCTGGTATTTCCTGAACTCCACCTGACCGGTTATACCATGCAAGACGAGGTGTACAACCTGGCCGAGCCGATTCCCGGACCCAGCGTCAAGAGAGTCGAGAAGCTCGCTAAAGAGCATGGATTACACATTGTGTTTGGGATGCCTGAAGAGAGCGCTGTCAAGGGAGTAATCCACAACACAGCAGTGCTCGTGGGTCCTAACGGACTCGTCGGCAAATATCGAAAGATCCACCTTCCGACTCACACGGTCTTTGAAGAAAGGCGCTACTATCGTCCGGGGCAAGAGGCTCCAGTCTTCTCGATTCCTCTCGGAGCAATCGGGTTGACGGTCTGCTACGACCTCTACTTTCCCGAACTGACACGGCTCCAAGCACTAGCTGGAGCACAGCTGATAATCTGCATCTCGGCCAGCCCAGGTCTGAGACGCCGATTCTTCGAAGGATTCTGTCTGAGCAGAGCAATGGAAAACGCTGTCTATCTCGCTTACGTCAATCGGGTGGGGATTGAGGATGGGAATCAGTTCTGGGGTGGCAGCAGAGTCGTCGCACCAAACGGGTCGGTCCTAGTCCAGTGCAAGTATGATGTTGAGGATTACCAGCCTTGCAAGGTTGACTTGGACGAGGTTTCGCGCGCCCGAGCTTTCATACCGACGATAAAGGATCTTGAGCCTCAGCTATTCGACCAGTTGCGTACCAAGAGCAGAGAAGCCTGAAACGTGTCTAAACATTATCGTAGGCTGAGTCTCGCCCAAGGCGCGTCGCTTTGTGTAGTCGGATTGTTAATAGGTCTAACTCTACTCGTTGCATCGCCGCGCATCAGACTGTTTCCTGTCAATGTGCTGTTCCTGCTTGTTGCCTGGTTCTGTCTCTGGTTCTTCTCGCACGATCTTTCCCACCACATTATCGGAAGAATTTTCGGCGTTGGTTTCCGCTACTATTTCTTGGGACGGTCGACGATAACGAGATTGAGTCTTCCAATTGCGTCCAACTTACTAAGAATGGTCCCAGTACTGGGATTGAAGATCGACAAGTCCAGTTTGAAATCCGCTTCTCCGAACAAGGCGCGCGCGATGTACGCTTCAGGGGCCATATCCTCCATGTTTCTACCATGGCTCGTAATTCCTACCGGATTCTTGGTTGGTCTTCCGGTTGGAATCTTGCTCACAATTCTGACGATAGCAAACGTTGTCTTTACTCTCTACTTCAGCCCCCGAGTAGGCGACCTTCATCATGCTCGAATGGTCAGAAGCTAGGTCGAATCGTCTATCACGATACATTCTGAAGCCGATTGCTTAGTTTCTATCTAGAAATTCATCCTGAGAAGACTATAGTATATTAGCCGGGACGCCATAGGCATTCAAGGCATCTCTCTTGAAAGGCAGAAACTATCGTTCTCCCTCAGGTCAGGCTTATACCCGTTTGAAGTACATTCATGGATCCCCGACCCCGAAAGTCTCGAAGTTCAACATGGGGGATCTCTCGACTCATTTTGCCCGAAGGGTTCATCTTGTGTCCAGAGAGAATGTCCAGATTCGTCATAACGCCCTAGAGTCGGCTCGAGTTTCCGCCAACAAGGTTCTCTTCGACAAGTACGGCGAGACAGGCTACCGATTGCAGTTGTGCGTTTATCCTCATATTATTCTCAGAGAGAACAAGATGATAGCCACTGCGGGGGCTGACCGTCTCCAGGAAGGAATGAGACGCGCTTTCGGAAAGCCGACCGGAAGGGCCGCGCGGGTTCATGATGGTCAGTCGATACTCATCGTCTATGTTCCAGAAGATGGTGTAGATACTGCTCGAAAAGCGTTAGACACCGCGTCGACAAAATTCCCGATGAGGAGCCGCATAACCGTTGAAGAGATTCCTGTGGAAGAGCAAGCTCAAGTTCCTGTAGAAGCTCCTGTGCCTCATGAGGAAGCCGAGCCGACCGAGGCTGCGGAAGAAGTCCCTCCGATTGTAACAGCGGGAGCCTAGTCTGAATGGTCAGCTCCGACGCCATCGTAGTCTGGCTTGAAAATGTAAGAAAAGACGACATTCACATCGTCGGCGGAAAGTGCGCCAATCTCGGAGAACTGACAGCAAAAGGCGTCACGGTTCCTCCTGGCTTTGCAGTTACCGCGGACGCGTTCCGTCGATTCTTAGAAGAGACGAAGATCGGAGAAGTAATCCAAAAGACTCTGACGAGCGCTGATGGCCCGCGAGATCCGAAACAGTATGAAGAAGCGTCGCAAGCGATCCGGAAGATCATCGAGTCAGCCCCAATGCCACTCGACATTGCCAATGAGGTTCGGAGTGCGTATCGGGATCTAGAACGGAAAACGAGTAACCCCCAGGTCAAGGTGGCCGTACGATCCTCAGCTACTAGCGAGGACCTTCCGGACGCGTCCTTTGCGGGACAACAGGATACGTATCTTAACGTGAAGGGAGAGGACGCGCTTGTCCACTACGTCCAGAAGTGCTGGTCTAGTCTCTACACGCCACGCGCAATATTCTATCGGGAGGAGAAGGGATTCCCGCACGAGAAGGTGCTCATAAGCGTCGGGGTCCAGAAGATGGTTGAATCAGAAGTCTCAGGAGTCATATTCACCCTCGATCCGGTCAACGGGGACCCGTCGAAGATCATCATTGAATCTAGCTGGGGCCTAGGCGAGGCGCTGGTTGCTGGGGTTGTCCGTCCGGACCGGTTCATTATCGACAAGGGGACGCTTCAGATTGTCCACAAGGAGATTGTCCCGAAGATGGTTGAGCATGTTCCGAATCATCAGACCGGGCTCACGATGGAACGAGAAGTTCCGGCGGAGCGTCGGAACGCTGCGAGCCTCGGGGATGAGCAGGTTGTTGAGCTTGCGCGGTTGGCTCGGGATATCGAGGATCATTATCAGACTCCGCAGGATGTCGAGTTCGCAGTTGAGCGTTCAAAGTCTGGTCAGAAGGTGTACGTGGTCCAGACTAGGCCTGAGACGTTCTGGGCGCGGATGAAGTCGCCCTCAGAGTCGGGAAAAAGTCCTGTGCTTGATCGTGTTGTCGTGGTTCAAGGTCTTGCGGCTAGTCCAGGTCTTCACGCGGGACGGGCCAAGATTGTGGTAGGCTTGCAGGATGCTGGGAGGATGATGAAAGACAAGGATATTCTCGTTACTAGAATGACGAACCCGGACTGGGTTCCCTACATGAAGATCGCCGGCGCGATCGTTACAGAAGATGGGGGGACGACTTGCCATGCGGCGATTGTTTCTCGCGAGATGGGGATACCGTGTATTGTCGGGGCGAGGAATGCTACGAAAGTCTTGCAGACCGGCAAGGAATACACCGTTGATGCAAAGGCGGGTGTTGTCTATAAGGGACTCGTCGAAGACGTTCTCAAACCCGCCGCTGCTGTGGGCCAGCAAATTCCTACTGTCATTCCTGTTACCTCGACCAGAATCTACGTCAACATCTCTCTGCCGGAACTGGCTGAGAAGGTTGCGCGGGAAACGCATGCTGACGGTGTGGGGTTGTTGCGTGCGGAGCACATGATGCTCTCCGTCGGCAAGCATCCTCGGCTCTTGATAGAGGAGGGCGGAGGGCAGAAAATGGTCGATGCTTTTGCGGAAGGCGTCCGGAAGGTAGCCACGCCTTTTGCACCGAAACCGGTCGTCTATCGATGTCTAGATTTCAAACCGGACGAGTTCCTCGGACTGCCGGGTGGGGAGAAGTATGAGCGGGAGGCGGGTCATGTCGGCCCGAATCCGTTGCTGGGTTTCCGGGGGGCGTTCCGATATGTGAAGGAGCCGGATGTGTTCCGGCTGGAGTGCCGGGCGATTAGGAAGGTTCGGGAGGAGTTCAAGCTGACGAATGTGCACGTCATGCTGCCGTTTGTCCGGACCTTGGAGGATTTCCGGAATGCGAAGAAGATTATGGAAGAGGAGGGGTTGAAGCGTAGTCCGGATTTCAAGCTCTGGATCATGTGCGAGGTTCCCGCGACGGTGTTGCTGATTGACAAGTTTGTTCTGGAGGGTATTGACGGGATTTCGTTCGGGACGAATGATTTGACGATGCTGATTCTCGGGATCGATCGGGACGACGCGTCTATACAGGAAATTTACGATGAGCGGAATCTTGCAGTGTTGCGGGCGATGAGTCATGTTATCCGGATCTGTAGCGAGGCGGGTGTTACGACCTCTATCTGTGGGCAGGCGCCTTCGAACTATCCGGAGGTCGTCGAGTTTCTAGTGCGGGAGGGCGCGGTTAGTATGAGTGTGAACCCGGACAAGGTGATTGAGACTAAGCAGCTGGTCGCGGGGATCGAGCAGAAACTCATTCTCGAAGGTATGCGAAAGATGCGACAGAATAACGGTGATTCGGGAGCTCTCCAGCCCCGATGGCCGAAGTAGTTCTGCCAGTCATCGATGTTTGATGATCTAGTCGATTATGTCCGCGAGAACTATTCTCGAGCTACAAAGATTGTAGAGCTGGGAGTAGGCAGCCGGATAGATGTGGCGGAGAGGATCAAGAAGCATCTTCCGTTGGCCGAGGTTCTTGTCACGGACAACGATGAAGCATGGGTCCGGAAGCACATGACGAGTCGTGTTCGGGCTGTTGCTGATGACGTGATGTTTCCGCAGACGCCGATCTATCAGAATGCGTCGCTAGTCTACTCGATCCACCCGCCCTTCGAGATTGTAGAGCCGATGGTTGCGCTGGCGAGGAGGATAGGGGCTGATCTACTAGTTGTGCCTAGGTCGGATGAGCAAGAAATGTTTCATGATGGTTGGCGGAAGCTTGTCCGGAACGGACGGACGCTCGGTTGGCTCCGAGACTTCAGAAAGGAGCAACATTAGCCTAGAACGGGATATAGAAACATCCCGGTTTCTGCGTCGCGAGACAGGCCAGCATACCTATTTTTTCTCGGGGTCCTATTGCTTGCGAGTTCTTAACAGGGTCTCATCAATCCCCCCGTTCGCATCTTCTCAAGCGTCATGCGGATTTTATCATTGACTCGTACCCTCAGGCGTTTTCCAGGCGACTTCCTTGGCACCCTCAGGACCCTACCAAGTTCGCCCGAGTCCATGTGCTGCCCTAGGGACTCTGCTGAGACTATCGGTCCGCTAAACTATGGAGCTATGGTTCTTGTTGTTGATCTCTGCCGCCGAACCTTTCCAAGTGTTCTCGACCAGCTCCACAACATCCGCCAGATGAGCACCCAACTCTCCAAGCCGCTTCCCTGTCTCCGGGTCGTCCTCGCCGAAGAAGGAGCTAAGCCTGCCGAGAATAACCATACACTTTCTAATCGTCGCCACCTCGTATCGTATCTGTTCGCCGACCGCCATGTCCCAGAGGACGGCCCTCCGCTTTACAACAACCTCCGAAGCCTCAGCCTCAGAATCCTTCTCGGTCTCTAACATGCTCGCTGAATCGGAGCCAGTCCGTGTTTAGAATCCGTGTAACTCTATCGAGGATTCCAGAGTGACAACGCCTAAACCGCTTTTCTGCGTCTCGAGACTGGTGCGCATACCTAATTTTCTAGGGGGTCCACGTGCTAGCCCGGTCTTAACAGGCTCGCATCAAACCCCACTATTGCCGACGATTCTTGTCCAGCCGATCTTAGCATTGACATAGACCCCTAGGCTGTTTTCTAGGCGATTCCAAGGTGTTTTGCAGGGGCTATCAGGCCACTGAGCACCTTCGAAGACGCTCTCGTCGGTACGGATTCTGGATGGTCTTTCGATTCGATTTGAGGGCTGAGAAATCGAAATATTCAGGTGAATGCACTTGTGTTGCATGGCCCGCAAGACTCTCACAATATCCGAGAAAGCCTACAACGCGCTCGCACGAATGAAGTCTAAAGATGAATCATTCACCAAGGTCATCCTCAGACTGGCGCAAAGGAAGAGCAAAGGTAACCTGCTCGACTACGTCAGATCTTTTCCCCCTGACAATGAGCTGGCTGATCGAATTGAGGAGGTCCTAGAGAAAAGAGGGTCCATCCGGATCAGAGCCTCCAGCCGCCCCCGAGAGGTTGCTGAGGAGAAAGGAGTCAAGGCCGGAGAGCTTGTCAATGTAGACATTCGTAAAACCCGTAAGAGCTTCTTCGGGGGGGCTAGAGGAATCGGACCCTCCACTGTCAAGGATGAGATGAAAGACCACGACTAGATATGTTTTGGACGCTTACGCCTATCTCCACTAAATCCCTAGTTCTAATCGAAGAAAATCTTTGACACCATCCCTCCCAGTTGCCTTAAGCCAGATAGGCCCAAGATCACGCTGCAATTCTAGGGTTAGTGTGAGGAAGGGGCAGCAGAGCTGTTCCAGAGTAGCCCACTCCGACAATGCTGTGAAAAGCGACCGGTCGTTCGGGAAGCGAAACCCATAGCCGTCCGGTAGCTCCGTAATTTCAAGATGTTTCGGGAACAACTCTTTCGCTAAGATGTCGTGTCGTTTTCTCTGTTCTTGGTCTAGGGCTGACAGGTTGCAAGAAAAGGCGCCCACTTCACTTCAGACAATCAGCGACTTTTCCGAGTAGATAAACAACGGAGGTCCTGCACAGTAACTTGCTTACGCTATAGTTAGTCACCTTCGCAATAGTTTCATTCTAGAATTTGTCCCACTCACCCACTCTTCTACTTCGAACCACACACCAAGCTCTATGCAAAGCCTCGACTGCAAGGTCTTCTGCCGAACCTGCCAGGAACCCACATACCGCGAGCTCCGATACCGATCAGATTTCCAGTTCGTAGGCAGACTACTAGTATGCCAGAACTGTGGCGAGACAATCTTCGAACCCGTCGGCTCTGGGACAGTGTGCCAAGACTGTTGACAAGCCTACAAGCAATGTGGCTACTGGACCTACGCGAACGTCTCGATGAGACCCGCAATGAGCGCAAGCGGGACGATCGGGTCAAGAAACTCTCTAAGAATTATCACAAGGGTCTCAGCCGCCAGGCTCGATAAGTCTCAGACCAGAATATCGCCACAGTGAACCCTCCGAAGATGAACGCTACGATATTATGGGTTGAAAAATCGGGAGGGTAGAGAATAGGGTAGAGAACAAGCATCACCGTGAACATTGCGGAAAAGAAAAGATGTCTAGGGAGTAGGAAGCCCAAGACCCCGACAAAGTTCTGTAAGACACCCACCTCCACCTGTTCAGTGAGACGATACTCGCCTGTTGAGTCCTTCTCAATCAGCCCTAGTGATCGCAGTTTCTCCAGATGATGTAGGGCAACGCTGGGACTGCTCATTCCCAGAGCACGTTGTACAGACCTTACTCCGATTGGTTCATTCCTTGTCTTTAGAAGGTGCCAGTAGACGCGTAGGGTGAGTCCCTTCAGCTCAGACTCTATGATCCTGTCCCGGTCTTCGGTCAAAAGCCGTCTTCGGGAAAGAGAATAGCGTCAGATCAATACAAGCTTGATTGCTTGCAGAAGTGTTTTGATCTGTGAACACCCCGTTCTAAACACTGGCCTTAAGGTCCTGTGCCCCGTACATCAAGTACATGGAGCCGCCAGTAGACCAGAGACTGAATCAGAATCTGCATCCTGGTCACTATCCTCGCCAGATTATGCGAGTCGCGGCGAACTGGGACGAGAGGAGGATGCGGCTGTGAAGGTTGGCTCCAAAACCCGGACTGTCTTCGGGCTCACACTCGGAATCATCGCCGGACTCGCGCTAATACTCCTTCCCGGAATAATGGTCATGTACACTCACCTACCCAATCCCAACGCTACTGACCAGCATGTTATGGTCCCCTTCACATCCTATCAAGAGTTGCACAGCTTCATTCTCACAAAGAGCTGCAACAGCACCGAAGTACGTAACCTCTACAATCCCACTCCCGCTCCGGTAATCCTGAACACGAACACGAACGGTCTCAACCCTGGCGGGTTCACCGGCACCGTTTCCACCATTGCCACAAGTGGAACCTCCACGGTTTCAATATCAACGAGCGCAACTCCCAGCCACTCTGAAACAAACGCTCAGGTGGCAGGCGTTGACGAACTTGACACCGTAAAGAACGACGGCACCTACATCTACACGATAACCAATAACACCGTCGCGATCGTCCTCGCCTACCCAATCACCGACGCAAAATTGCTGGCCCACGTATCCGTGAACGGTTCCCTCCAGGGAATTTTCGTTGACGGCAACAGGCTTATTGTTGTCAGTCAGCAGTACCAGCAGTATCCTCTACCATACACTGGCACCGTACAACCTGGAATGGGAGCTTCCATCGCCGTCTATCCAATATTCCTCAACTATCCCCAGACCACTTCTCTATCGATCTTCGACATTTCTAACCATTCCAGCCCAGTGCTGACAACCACTCTCGTAGTAAATGGAACTCTCGCGGGGGCGCGGCTAATTGGAGACTATGCTTACCTGGTCGGGACACAACCAGTCTACTGCACCGGCCCGATTCTGCTTCCGGTCAATGTGGTAAACGGGCAGGCGTTGACAACTGGGATTGCGACGGTCTATCATTCCGATATTGCCGATGTAGCTAACAGCTTCACTACGGTTGTTGGTATCAACGTAACCGAAGCCAACCCTACTCCGGCGGCTAAGATCTTCCTCATCGGGACGAGCAGTAACATCTATGTCTCTCTTCACCAGATCTATCTTACTCAGCCGATCTGGAGTCAGGTCGAACAGACCGCTGTGCACCGCATCAGTATTGATGGTGCAAGCATCAGCTATCAAGCGACAGGTACTGTGTCAGGCCATGTTCTGAACCAGTTCTCCATGGACGAGTACAACGGCAACTTCCGCATCGCTACAACCGGCTACAGCTTCAACCAAGTCTCGACGGGAGGCGTATCGTCTAGCTACGTGCAGCAAACCAACCTCTACGTCTTAGATAGTGGTCTTCACATCATCGGAAGACTTGAGGGGCTGTCGCCCGGTGAAATGTTCTACGCGGCCCGGTTCATGGGTGACAGGGCCTACCTGGTCACTTTCCAGAGAATGGATCCGTTGTTCGTCATCGGTCTACAAGACCCCACCCAGCCCAAGGTCTTGGGCCAGCTCAACATCCCTGGAGTTTCTGACTATCTGCAGCCCTACGATGAGACTCACTTGATTGGTTTCGGAAAATCTTCGACGAACGTTACCTGGGAGAACGCTGCACTGTTTCAGGGTCTCAAGCTCAGCCTCTTCGACGTCACGGATCCGAGTCACCCTATTGCTACGAGCGACTATATGGTCGGAGATAGGGGGAGTGATTCTCCTGCTTTGACTGATCACAAGTCGGTGCTTTTTGATAGGTCCCTTAACCTGCTGGTAATACCTCTGACGGTTGCGCAGGCTCCAACGAGTACAACTTGCACATGGTGCTATAACCCTCCTGTCTGGCAGGGAGCCTACGTGTTCAACGTCACCATTCAGAATGGAATCGTCTTTCGCGGCGGAATAACACACCTCGCCACGGGCCAGCTTCCCAGCTGGTATAGCAGTAGCTTCTTCGTTACTCGCGCTCTCTACATCGGCAGCGTACTCTACACAATCAGCAACAACACGGTCAAGATGAACAGCCTCTCCGACCTCACAGAACTCAACACGGTAGGCCTAGCCTAAGAACTTCGCAGCTCCCAACTACCCCGTCTTGTGTCCCTGGAAATATTTTTTGTAAAATCCTAGGCAGAAGATGAATCTCCCAAAGAGCACTCACGCGTCGCGAGAAAAAAAATCGTACCCCCCTTTTTCTAGAAAGCTCCCGCCAGTTGAAACTGATCTAGGCGAGTCCCACGTTTCAGGGCGCGGAATAGAACAGTCGACCGATTTTCCAGGTCCGAGGTCCCGCGTACGGGTCAGCGTGAAAAAGTAAGGATCTGAAATCGCCTGCCCCGATTCCTGTTTAGGGCTTGTTCTGCGCCTGTCGCGTTTGAAACAGAACATTCTGCCGCCCAGACGGAGCCAGAGTTACTGTCTGTTAATTCCCTTCCAACAACGACTTTCGCGTCCCAACCATCAAGTGCGCTGAGATTTCGAGCAGACATTTTCCCGGGTAACGGGTTTTCTGGGCGAGTCGAAAGATTCTAGGCGAGGAATAGGCGCGTCGGACGTTTCAGGAAGCGCGGGTTCATCGCAAGGAAACCGCGCGAAAACAAAACCACCCCGACAGATTCCAGGTCAACGACTCGTACAAGCGTATGGAGGGCGACGTGCGTTAGCGCTTCACCATAGACGTAGCGAGCCTGAGACAGTAACACGAGGAGGTGTGGCGGCCAAACTGGACATCAATTGAAGTAATTCGTGGCCTTCAACCAAAGGGTCGGACGAGTATTTCACCGGCCATCGCGCGCCGACTCCCTCTTCTTTGCGAAACTAAATTATTCGTTTCGTCCGACTACCCGTCTTAGCCTAATATTCGAATCGCGCTCAGATGCGTGGGAATTGTTTGACCGTATATCTTCCGCTGACAAGCAGGGTTGTCATCGAGACTGTACGTCACAATTCTAATAGCCTGACCTCGAAGCTAACATAGTATTTGCATTTGCCAAGTAATTTCGTCACTGGAAAGTTCCTTGGATGGGTCCTGCTCATCGCAGGTCCTGTGATGGTCTTTCTCGGATACGAAGACACCTTCGGCTTTACTGGTTGCGGTCCGGGGGCCATATCTTGCATACGTGTCTACTCATTGGACCTCCTAATCGCCATCGTGGGCCTAGTGGCCATTGCGGCAGGAATTTTCATGCTGACCCGTTCGCGCCGGCACCCGCTCTGAAGCACGATTTCCGGAAAGACCGATTAACCATCCGAACGCAGGCCCGCTGATCGCCCTGCATCTCCCGAGTCTGTTCCTTGGAGTCGCTACGGACAAGAACTAGTTGGTTCCTTAATTCTTTCCTTCGCCTAAACAGGGACCCCGAAAACAAACAATGTCATTTGTAAACATAAATAATATATAGTCTTTTCGCATGAAAGCTTCAGTTTATGCAACGACAGGGGCTGGTGTCCCTGGTGCTGCTCGTTGTCGCAGCTTCGCTTCTCGTCTTCGCAATTAGCGGGGCCGCTTCCGTTAATAGACGGCTAGGGGCAACCACTAATTATGACCGCTTTGGTAGTAACGGAATAGGAAGCATCGGATGGCAAGTGCCTCCGAATACTGTGGTGTCGACTTCTCACATCTCGAACAAATCTATAGTCGGATTCATCGAAGCGACCTTGAACGTTTTCCCCTATCAGGTTCAGGGAGGAACGGTTCTGTATCTCAGTCTTTACCTGGACGGCCAGCTAGCGGCCGCGACAAAATACGATTTGAGCAGCAGCTATGAGACTCCCGCATCTGTGATAGGAACTGTCGAAAAAGGGGTAGCTAAATTCTCAAATTCTATGCTTGGCTTCACAGTCTCACAGTTTCCCCTCAATACATCGTTTCCGGCAGGTACCAAGGTGACTCTGTTGAGTTGGGTGAACAACCCGATTTGGGTGCAGATCGATAGCAACTCGCAAACACATTCGTATGAAACGTTGGGGGTTGCTTCCTACTCGTCTTTGTCCTCAGTCAAACCAGAGGCGGGTATCATCGCACCGTATGTCCTGTCAGTGGGGTTCGAGTCAAATGCGGTATAATATTCGACAGTTTACTCCTTCCTTACTGACCATAGTAGCGTTGTCTCTATTGTTGATGCCACCCGCCCATGCGACCAACTGGGTCGGGAACGACGATGGAGAGTTCGACGTGAGCGGCAATCCTACATACGTGGGACTTCTCGAGTCATTTGGTGGAAACATGCAATGGTCATCTTCACCACCGAACAATATTGTAAGCATGCAGTACAATCCTGACTATTGGACGTCCTTCTGGTTCCAATATTTTGCTCATTGGTTCCAGACGGTGATATGGTCGGACCAGAACGGTTGTGGAGGGTTCAGCATTCAAGTGTACAGCACAACAAGTGGTAGTCTTATCTGGCGGGCGGACCAGGGCTTCAGTACGTGTTCAACTGCTTTCTTGGCCAATGGGGCAACATGGTTCATAAGGGAAGATATGGTATCTTCGACCGACAGACGTATCAATGACGTTTTCTTTTCCATCGGCTCTGGTTCTACTACTTCATCGTTTACGCTCTATCCTTCTCCGAATCATTGGGTCTGGGAGCGGTCAAATCTTTGCTGGTGCGGCACCGATAGGGGTTCGACAAGCTTTACGACGGCTTGGGGTACCTCAAATGCCTACTCAAATGTCAACGTGAACGCGATAAGCCCACCTGTAACGGTATCTACGGCCGAGGACTCTAACATGCCTTATGATGGGTTCCAGGGCAGTGGGACAACAACGATGTGGCAACATTTTGGATGGGTTCCACCACCGCCTCCTCCAGGCCACTGTGGATTCTGTCCCTGCACACCATCTTCTACTGCCGGAGCGGTTTCTGTCAATAGTCCAACGAAGACAGTCGAGCCGTATTGTAATTGAGTTTGGTTCGTCCCTCAAATTTTGGCGAGTTGTTTTTCGACACTGAATGCTCTCCTCTGAGCACTCGCATGACAATAGG
>Ga0209801_1001447_pt1 | contig 14606 bp, 10 predicted proteins | sample GraSoiAngelo_127_FD_185884 | JGI IMG/M metagenome (GOLD analysis project Ga0209801, IMG submission 185884) | Grasslands soil microbial communities from the Angelo Coastal Reserve, California, USA - 14_0927_09_40cm (SPAdes) (version 2) | ecosystem: Environmental > Terrestrial > Soil > Grasslands ... | reverse complement strand
GTGAAACGCCGTGCCCAAAGAAATGGCTACCGCAGGCTTCAGTGCACGAAAGCCGTAGCTATTGGGGTGACCGCCTGGGGCGAAGCTGGGGTGGCACGCTTCGTCGCTAGATGCTTCGCGCGGAGACGGCGATGCACGCGGCGCCCCCAGCCTCTTACAAACGAAAAATTCAGCGCGCCCCCGATTGCCGAGCTAGCGAGAGGAATCAATCGCCCAACCCACTTTTCCACGGCCTCGGCGCCAATCTTTGCGGCGAAGCGCTCCGCAATGCGCGGGACCAGTTTTTCGAGAATCTGTTTTTCAGCCAAATCCTTGCCGTAATCGATGCCCGAAGCCGCCGCCGCCGCCTTCCACATTTCGATGCGTTGGTCGTGGCCGCGAGCTTCAAATCCGTACAGCAAAGAAAGGCGCTGGATGAGCCGAAGCGTAATCACCGTGAGCAAGCTGGCATCCGGCAAGAACGTGATCATGCCGCCAAGGCCAAGGCCCGCTCCCTCCGCAAGCGCCAGCCGTTCGGCATCGCGAATCAACGTTGCAGCGATGACGTCCAGGCGTTCGGTGGGAACATCTTTCATCCGCCCGAAGTCTGGAACCCACAAGCCGTGCTTGTCGGCAAGAGTGCGCCGGAAATGTTCCGGATCAATTTCGACCGAACGAAGTCCTCGGAGGACACCAAAGCGCAGAAACCGCTTGAAGGTACGTCCCGCCATCGATCCCTTGGCCGCATTGTGTAACCCTGTCATGTCTATAAGCATCCTAAGGCGGTTAGAATCGCCTGGCAACCACGACGTTGCATGCGTTGCTCGAGTGGAGACGACGAGTGAACTCCTCCTGGAGGGGGAGTTACCCGGAACGCGGCAAGAAAACAGGAGTCCTACTTGACGCGGCGGAACTTTTGAGTAAACTGCATTTTTCTCTATGGCCACGGTGCCACAATTCGTTCCTTCCGAAGTCGTGCACGATCTCGACTTCCCGCAGCGTGAGGCTGCTTTTTTCTACGGCTTATTTCTGCGTGGCCATTCCGCGGACAAGCTTCGCCGGGACATCGAGGTACCCGCGGTTGTTCTTGCGAAGTGGCACCGCGAAGCGGAACGCGATCCCCAGCTTCGCGATATTTTTGCGCGCATGGTCGATTACCGGCGTCATGTTCTGGCCATCTTCGATTCCCTGGTAGGTTCGGACACCCATTTGCAGCGCATTCAGTAATCTTCCTCCTGTACTTTCGTTCAGGTCAAAAACTGTCAGGCAACCAATCTGCAAAGGCAGTGATCTAACCCCATTCGGGAGACAAGTGCCTCAAAATGAAGGGGATTCCGCTCATTGACGGCAGGCTTGTCCGGGGTTAGAATCTCAACGTCCTAAAGTTTGAGGTGTCTTCATGTCAAGGGTAGTTCGCGCCCTGTTTGTTTGGACTTTTTCGGTTGCCATCGCCGTTCCATCACTTTTCGCGCAGCAAACGCAAGATCCGGGTACGCCTCCGGGACCCCAAAAATTAGATAAAGAAACAAAGCGAAAAATGCGCAGGACGCTGAAGGAGTTGGACAGCGCCTACCGGCAATGGCTGACGGAAGACGTTACCTACATCATCTCACCAGACGAACGTAATGCTTTTCTGCAACTGGATACCAACGAAGAACGCGAACAGTTCATTGAGCAATTCTGGCTGCGGCGCAGCAGCAATCCGGACTTGCCGGAGAATGACTTTAAGGAAGAGCATTACCGCCGCATCGCGTACGCCAACGAACATTATGCCTCCGGCATTCCGGGATGGAAGACCGACCGCGGGCGCATGTACATCATGTGGGGACCGCCGGACGAGATTGAATCGCACCCGACGGGTGGCACCTATGACCGGCCAATGGAAGAGGGCGGCGGCTCCACCAGCACATATCCGTGGGAGACGTGGCGCTGGCGCTATTTGGAAGGCATCGGGGAAAACATTATTTTGGAATTCGTGGATCCCAGCGGCTCGGGCGAATATCACATGACCATGGATCCGTCGGAAAAAGACGCGCTCCTGCACGTGCCTGGAGCGGGGCTAAGTTTGATGGAATCCATGGGCATGGCTTCGAAGACCGACCGCTTCACTCGCTCGGACGGCACCAACCTGCCGACCACCATGGGTGGTCAACCAGCCAGCATGAACGAATTCAACCGGCTGGAACTCTACGCCAAGGTGAACAAGCCGCCCGAGGTTAAATTCAAGGATCTCGAAGCGGTGGTGACTTCGCGCATCGTCCGCGATCAAGTGCACTTCAATTGGCGGACCGATTACCTGAAAGTGACGAATGACACGGTTTTAGTGCCTGTGACGATTCAGATTCCCAATAGTCAGCTCTCTTTCCAGTCTAAAGATGGGATTCACTCCGCGACGATGAATATCTTTGGGCGCGTGAGCACATTAACCGGCCGTGTCGTTCAGACGTTCGAAGACCCCGTCAGCAAGGACTTCCCGGATTCCCTTTTTCAGCAATCATTGAAGCTCCAGTCAATTTATCAGAAGGCGATTCCGCTTCGCCCGGGTCTGTACCGCCTGGATCTGGTGATCAAGGACGTGCAGAGCGGAAATATCGGAGTTGTGAACACGCGTTTGCAGGTGCCGCGGTATGATGACGACAAACTCGATGCCAGTTCGTTAATTCTTGCCGACCAAATCGAACGTGTTCGGGACAGTTCGTGCTCGGTTCTTCGAAAGTCCGTCCGCGTCTTGAAGGCGATTTCACAACTGCCGACAGGCTCGGCATTTACATGCAGGTTTATAACTTGAAGCCTGACGACAAATCCCACAAGTCCAGCGCGACGTTTGAATACACCGTGAAAAAAGGCAAAGATCAGGTGATGCAGTTCAAGGAGACTTCCGAGGAGATGAAGCAGACGGGCGACCAAGTCACCATCGAGCGGCTTCTTCCTCTCGCGACGCTGCCTCCGGGGAAGTACAGTCTTGAAGTGAATGCCACGGACACGCTCTCGAAACAGACGATTTCGCGCTCGGCGGAGTTTACGGTGAAAGCGCCAGCGGAAACCAAAACCGCGGCGAATGCCGCACCGGGGAGGTAAAGAAACGTGAAACAGGAACGGCTCCGAACCCTGGGGGCCCTGGTCCTGACCGCCATGGTTTCGTCCTATGCGGCGATTCCGGCGGCTGCGCAAGCGAAGCCTGTCCCGGGCAAGCTTCGAGGAGTGGTGCACGACGCTGCCGGTACGCCGCAGTTGGGTGCGAGCGTTGAGCTGATTTCCGAAGCCGTGGGGGTGGCAGCCACCCGCAGCTTTTTGACGAATACACAAGGGATGTTCCGTGGCGACAAGCTGGCTCCCGGTTTTTACACCGTCCGTGTGACTCTCGCCGGATTCCTTCCGACGCTTGAAAAACACGTTCGTGTCACTTCCAATCTGACGACGGTAGTTCGCATTGAACTGGAATCCATGTTCGCGTCGCTGGACCAATTGCGGCGCATGCCTGCGAGCAGCACGGCCGAAGTCGACGACTGGAAATGGGTGTTGCGGTCCGCTTCTGGAATGCGGCCCGTTCTGGAGTGGGTGGACCACGACACCTTGAGCGCTTCTGCTGTTACCGGTGAGGTAGTCGGCCCACGGGCGCCCAGAATGCGAATGGAATTTACCGATGGAGCGCGGCGCCCGACTTCGGCTTCTAGCATTGCCTCTGCGCCTGCCACCGCAGTGGCCTACGACCAGAAGTTGGGCGGCACAAGCAGAATGATTTTTGCCGGCCAGATGAACTATGACAGCGATGCCCCTGCCGGCGGTATCGCCACGGTGTGGTTGCCGACGGGAACGCTGGGTGCCGGACCACACACGGCGCTGGTCCTCCGCGAGGCCAAGCTGGGACCCGTCGGCCCGACTTTCCGTGGTGCTCGCATTGATCAGGGTGGTGCGTTGGCGCTTGGTGACCGCAGTGTTCTGACTTACGGCGGAGAGTACGTTCTTGTGGGGCTCGGGGCCTCAGCGTCCTCCCTCCGTCCGCGGGCAGAATTAAACGTGCGCCTGACTGACGATTGGAACACCGCGTTCGTTTTCGCGTCCATGCCCAACGGGCCTGGTCCGCTCGAAGCCAATGGTCGACAACTAGGTGGTGCACTCGGGGCGGCGCTTAGTGAACTGGATGCTTTTCCCGCCTTGCTCTGGCGCCAGGGCCGCCCGGTTCTGCAGAACGGTTTGCATGAAGAGATTTCGGCGGAACGAAAAATTAGTACCCGCGGCAGGTTCCAAGTCGCAGGTTTCCATGACGACAACCGCCACGTGGCGGTCTTCGGAAAGGGCAGCGACCTTCCCGCGGCGGACTATTTTCAGGATTTCTTTTCAACGGGTTTTGCCTATGATGGGGGCTCCTCGAGTAGTTGGGGAACGCGCCTTGCGTTTCGCGAAAAGCTCGACGGCGACGTGGAATTGACGGCCCTGTATTCATTCGGTGGAGCCCTCACGCCTTCAGACGATGCGGATGGTTTGCTTAGGGATTCTCTTCGAACAGCGCAGCGGCATTCATTGGGAGCGGGGATTTCTGCGAGGGTGCCTTATATCGGCACCAAAGTCCAGGCGGGATATAAATGGGTGAACGGCGTCACGGTTTCCTCCGTGGACGGTTACGGCGAGTCTATTTTTCAGATGGACCCCTACCTACACCTGATTCTCAGGCAACCGCTACCCAAGTTTGCCCTGGGGCGGTGGGAAGCTATCGCTGATTGCAACAATCTGCTGGCGCAGGGGTATGTCTCCACCAACAGCAGGGATGGCCGCGTCGTTCTGGTACCGGCGTTCCGGACTTTTCGAGGCGGGCTCAGCGTTCAGTTCTAGGAGTTTTTGGGTTCTAGAAAGCTGTATTTGTCCTTCCAGAAACAGGATGATGCGGGACAGCCTGGCCTACCGTAGCAGTAACCTATTGAATATAAAGGTGTTCCTCGGATGATTCGCTACCAAACAATGGACATTGGGTTGCACTTGGTTTCTTGCGGCGGGGTATAGTCGTGTCCGGTAGGTTTATGAGGCAAAACCTGCGAGCGAGCCTGGGGGCGGTCGTACTGGCGTTGGCCACGCTGGCTACGGTGATCTTTGCCCTGATTAATTTCGACCAGCGCGCCCGATTTGAGGTCGTATACGACGGAGTGGCTTGGCTCGATACGGACCATGGAATTCAGGCCAGCCGGGTTCTGCCCAGTTCGCCCGCAACTCGTGCGGGGATCCGCCCTGGCGATGCCTTGCTGAGTATAAATAGCGCCCGAGTCACAAGAGCCGCGGAGGTCGCCCGGCGGCTAGACCGTGCTGGGCTTTGGACGCAATTGCACTACAAGCTTTCCCGCGGCGGTGAGGAATTCGAGACGCCGCTCCTCACGGCGCCTGCGGAAAAGCCCCTCGCAACCGAAAACTATCTGCGAATCGTGGGTCTGCTTTATCTTTTCATCGGCTTGTTCATTTTCATCCGCCGGTGGAACGCTCCGCGCGCCGTACACTTTTACGTCTTTTGCCTGGTTTCTTTTGTTCTCTGGTCGTTTCATTTCAGCGGAAAACTGGACACCTTTGACTGGGAAGTCTATTGGTCGGAGATCGTTGCGCGTCTTTTGGCTCCTGCCTTACTGCTGCACTTTGCGTTGGTGTTCCCAGGGCGGTCCGAAGCAACTATTCGCACGTCTTCGAAGGTGTTTGCCGTCTACGCAATTCCACTCGCTCTGCTTCTTGTACACGTGAGCACGGCGCTCAACGCCTTTGGCTTTGTGCCGTGGCTTGCGCCCTACATATTGCTCACGAAATTGGAATTTGGCTATCTCGCTCTTTGTTTCCTGGCGGCCGGGCTTGTTTTCTATCGGAGCTACCGCGAGGCACCTTCCGGTGTTATGCGCCAGCAGTTGAAATGGCTCACTGGTGGGACACTTGCCGGCAGTTTGCCCGTTTCGCTGCTCTATATCGTTCCCTTGGCAGCAGGCGTGGCCTTGCGGCCATGGATGCAACTCTCGGTATTAAGCCTGGTGCTAATCCCGCTGTGTTTCGGCTATGCGATCATCCGCTATCGACTGATGGATGTGGACATCATCTTCAAACGGGGCTTGGCTTATACGGCGGCAACAGCCGGGGTAGCTGCCGTCTACTTTGCATTGGTGGCGCTGATCGCTGACATCTTCCATGCGCCTACGAACGGCCCTGCTGGAGGCATGATCGCCATCGTCATTGCCGCGTTTCTGTTCCAGCCGTTCCGCGCCGGGATTCAGGCACGCTTGGATCGCTTCTTCTACCGCGATCGTCTGGACTACCGCCGCACTCTCATCGAATTCGGGCGCACGCTGACGAACGAAGTTCGTCTCGACCCCATGCTTGGCTCGGTGATGGACCGCATTTCCCAAACCCTGTTGGTTGACCGGCTGGCGATTTTTGCGGAGAACGCCGTGCAGCCCGGGCAGATGCGGATCGCCCGTTCGATGGGAGTCCGCCTTTCCGGGTCTTTGGATCTCAGTTTCCTCGAGCCGGCCCGGCCCGAGTTTGCCCGCGGGGCGCTCTTTTTCGAGTCGCCCCGTGCCGCGCGAGACGTGAGCGATTCTGTTCGCCACACGCTCGAACAGCTCGACCTCAATTACTTTGTTCCCTGCCGCATCCGCGAACACACCGTCGCCGTTCTCGGTCTCGGCAAAACAGTCGATGGAGATTTTCTGTCCAGTGATGACGTCGAATTGGTGGAAACGATTGCAGGCTACGTCGCCGTCGCCCTCGACAATGCCCAGCTTTACAGTTCGCTCGAGCAAAAGGCCCTCGAAATCGTGCGCCTCAAGGACTTCAGCGAAAATATCGTTGAGTCCTTGAATATCGGTGTCCTCTCCGTGGACCTCGAGGGCATCGTGGAATCCTGGAACACCCGCATGGAGCAACTTTTCGGAGTGTCGCGTCAGGAGTCCGTTGGACGGCAGCTCAACTCGCTGTTGCCGGAGGAACTCGCGCGCGAAATCGCGGCGCGGGGCGACCAGGAACAGATTACCGGCATCTATAAGCAGAGACTGCAACATCAAGGGAAGTCATTGACTTTGAACGTTTCGATTACACCCCTGGTAAGTAAATCGAATGAGCGCATCGGCCGTCTCCTGCTCTTTGATGACGTAACCCAGCGGGAGCGCATGGAAGAGCAGATGTCGCAAACGGAAAAGCTGACTTCGCTGGGGCTTCTCGCGGCCGGCGTTGCGCACGAAGTAAACACGCCGCTCGCCGTCATTTCCAACTACATTCAGATGCTTGCGAAGCAGATGCCCGAGGGCGATCCCCGCCACTCGATTATTGAAAAAATCGTCAAGCAGACATTCCGCGCCAGCGAAATTGTCAACAATCTGCTCAATTTTTCGCGCACCGGTGCCCCGGAAGCCGCGGACATTGATGTAAATCGTGTCGTCGAAGAGACCTTGTCTCTTGTGGCCCACCCACTCAAAGCTTCGCACATTCAGGTGGTGAAACAACTCGGCGAACCTCTGCCGGCTGTTCGGGGATCAGCCAACAAACTGCAGCAAGTCTTCTTGAATCTTTTCTTGAACGCCCGCGACGCTATGCCCAGCGGGGGATTGCTCGAAGTTCGCACTGCGGCGCATAACGGCAGCGTTGAAATTGAAGTCGCGGATACGGGCGGAGGCATACCCCGCGAACACATTCACCGCATCTTTGACCCCTTCTTCACCACCAAAACCAGTGGCCGGGGTACCGGTCTTGGCCTCTCCGTAAGTTACGGAATTATCAAGGAACATGCCGGAAAAATTGATGTCCGTTCAACGCCAGGCAAGGGCACTTCGTTCCACGTCGAATTCCCCGCAGTCAAGAAAGCGGTCCATGTCTAAAGGTTCCATCCTGGTTGTCGACGACGAATCGGAAATCCGCGAGGGCCTCGAACTTCTGCTAAGAGGTGAGGGCTACGGAGTGTCCAGCGCGGAAACAGGCGAATCCGGCCTCGAAAAACTCGAGCAGCATCCTTACGATCTTCTCCTGTTGGACGTCAGCCTGCCGGACCGCAACGGTCTCGACATGCTCAAGGAGATTCACCGCCGCGATCCGCAGCTTTCCGTCGTACTGATTACCGCTTACGGTTCAATTGAAATGGCCCGCGCGGCCTTCAAGAATGGCGCGATGGACTACATCACCAAGCCGTGGTCCAACGATGAATTGCTGGCCCAGGTAGCTCAGGCCGTGGAATCACGCCGGCTTCGTGACGAAAACGTCCAGCTTAAGCGCGCTCTGAAGCAGCGTTTCAATTTCCCGAATATAGTCGGGAAGAGCGACAAGATGCAGGTGCTTCTCAACCTCGTCACGCAAGTTGCGCCATCACGCTCCACGATTCTCATCAGCGGCGAAAGCGGCACGGGCAAAGAACTCATTGCCAAGGCGATTCATTCTGCCTCGAGCCGCGCGGACAAAGCTTTTGTGCCCGTGAATACGGGCTCCATCCCCGTCGATCTCCTGGAGTCCCAGCTCTTCGGCCATGTGAAGGGCGCCTTTACCAGCGCCGTTGCCTCCAAGAAAGGCCTCTTCGAAGTTGCCGACCAGGGCACCATTTTCTTCGATGAAATCGCCACCATCAGCCCGGAAACGCAAGCCAAGCTTTTGCGCGTGATTCAAGAGCGCGAATTCATGCGCCTCGGCGGCACCGAGCAACTCAGAGTCGACGTGCGCATTGTAGCCGCTTCCAACGTAGAGCTCCTTACGCTGGTGCGAGAGGGCCGCTTCCGCGAAGATCTTTATCACCGCCTGAACGTAATCCACCTCCAGGTTCCGCCGTTGCGCGATCGCCGGGAAGACGTGCCCCTTCTGCTGGCGCATTTCCTGGGACGGTATTGCCACGAAAATGCCAAGCCGCTTCGGCATTTTACGCCGGCGGCAATGAAGCTTCTGATGGATTACGATTGGCCGGGCAACGTGCGCGAACTGGAGAACGTCGTTGAGCGCGCGGTGGTTCTCTCCACTCAGGAACGCGTTGACGTGGACCTGCTCCCGGAGAGCATTCGCAGCAAGGAAATCGTTCGCGGCGTGCGGCTGCAACTCTCGGAATTTCTGCCGCCCCTCCCGGGCGAACCCGGTTCGCGAGCCGCCGCAGACCATCCGCAACCGTCTTTGTTCCAGATCATGGACGAGATTGAGCGCCGCATTATCATTGACATGCTGGAGCGCACCGGCTGGAACCAGACCGAGGCCGCTGAGCGTTTTATGATTCCCCTTTCAACGCTCAATCAGAAAATCAAGCGGCTCGGCATTGACGTCCGCCGGCGCGGCCGCGGTGATGAGATGATGTCCGCCTCCATGGGGAAATAGCGTCCGCGTGTGAAGAAGTTTCCTCCTGCATCTCTCGCGCGAATTAGCCCGCCTAATCGACTACACTAACTGCGGATCGTTATGGCCGAGCTAGTTCTTCGACAACCATCTGACATCGCTTCGTTCAGGGACGAATGGTCTGTCCTGCTCGAATGCGCTTCTCCGGCGCAGGACCGTCAGAAGCTTGCGGGCTTGTTTCCGTCCGTGGATTGGACGCGTTTGCTCATGCTTGCGGAGGAGCATGGCGCAACGGGCCACGTCGTTTCTTGCCTGCACGATCTCGAAGTGAAAGTTGTCCCGCCTGAAATTAGCCAGTCGCTTGCCGATCGCCAGCGCGCACAGATTTTTCTTGCCATGCGGCTGATAGCAGAGCTGTTGCGCATTTTGGAGAGCTTCGCTTCGGAGGGTATCGCCGCCCTGGTCATAAAAGGGCCAGTGCTAGCGGTGCGGGCATACGCCAACCCGGCGAGGCGCAGCTATGGCGACCTGGACTTGCTCGTCCGCCACCGCGATGTTCGACGCGCAACGGAACTCATGATTGCAGGGGGCTTCGCGCCAGCCATCCCTCTCAGCGCCATCGACGCAGGGAAAATTCCCGGCCAGTATTTGTTCTCCAAGCCGGATTCAAAGCTCATCGTCGAACTGCACAACGACCGCACGCTGCGCTATTTTCCCCGCCAGCTTCCCCTGGAGGAATTCTTTGCGCGACAAGTCCGCGTGAAACTCGATGCCCGCGAAGTTCCTGCCCTTTCTGTGGAAGACGAACTCGTGCTGATCTGCGTCCACGGCGCAAAGCACTTTTGGGAGCGTTTGATGTGGGTCGCCGATGTCGCCGGGCTGGTCACGCGGGAAACGGGCATCGATTGGGGCCGCGTTGCGGATTTGGCCAAAGCACTTGGAGCGGAACGCATGCTGCACGCCGGTCTCCATCTCGCCACAAACGTGCTCGGGGCACAAATGCCCCGCAAAGCTCAAGCGACTGTCAAGGCGGATGCAGCCGCTGCACGGCTTGCGGATCAAGTTTGCAAGTGGCTGCCCGCTGCCGGTTGGGCTCCACCAAGCCTGTTCCAACGCGCCCTTTTTCGTATGCGCATGCGCGGCGATTTCATTTCCGGAACCGCGTATCTCTTGCGGCTTTCCCTTTCCCCAACAGAAGAAGATTGGAACGCAGACCCGGAGGGCAAGCGCCATGGCATTCTCGGTGCCCTCCACCGGCCCTTTCGCCTGGCGGGAAAATATGGCCGCGTCGGCAAGACCTGATACTCTAACGGATCACACGGGGTTTCTGGGCAGGCAGATTTCCGCGCCACCTAACGGCTGAACTCCTGCGAGATAATACTGGCAAACGACAAGGCCTGTTGCCAGCTTGAGAAGCGTCGCGGGAATTCGGCAGTCAGCCTGCGTGCAATCTCCTCAAGCGAAGCTCTGCCGTCCATCAGCTCGAAAGCTCTGCGGCGCAGGAGCCCCTCCTCGGAGAGTTGCGGAATGTAGTCCGCCGCCATCCTGTGAAGCTGCGTGGTAGACAACACGGCTCCGGCCAACTGCGATTGCTCAAAATGAATGACGGAGGAACCCGATCCTTCGCGCGGCTTAATGCACGTAGTCCATCGCCAGACGTACTCGTTTTCCAACAGTTTTGCCGCAAGGCCCATGCAAACGGTTTGGCCCTGCGCCAAGGCCGTGGCCTCTGTCCAGGGAAAGAAGAGAGAGCCGTACACTGTCTCAGGAACATACGGAGCGTTGGAGAAGCCCACATCCTCGGCCAAATCCGCATCGAACCACACCACAATTCCGTGCCCCGTCCCGGCGCGCTCGACTGTCCACTCGAGATTTCCCTGAACATCGGGATTTTCGACGCCGGCGTAATCGAGCGTCGTCCAGAGTCTATGCCCGGTCAAGAGCTGGCCGGGACTCACACGCACTTTCCGCACGTTGTTTACGGCGATCTGCCGTGCCGAATTCAGATTTTGGCCGAAGGGATTCCTGTCCCAAGGGTCCACTGTTTCACCGTAGGGTTTTGGAGCTTCCACGATTGCAGCCCACAACGTATCCTTTCTCGGGATCATGGTTCCGCCAGGCACAAGAAAGCGCCTCCGCGCGTCTATAATGGCGGGGATATGGCGTTGAAAAAGCGGCAGCACGGCGCGAAGATCGGAGAAAACGACATCGGCCCGACCGGGAAGCGTCACGCGGTCGGAAAGCTCCTCGAAAAACTGAATCTTTTCGGTGCAGTCATTGGCGGCGGCAACCTCTCGCGCCACTTGAATAATCTCACCCGGCTCGATCGCATAGACCCGACCGGCACCAAACTGGCACGCGAGCACTGCGAAAATACCCGGCCCCGTACCGATTTCCACGACGACCGATCCCGGGCGAACGCTCTTTCGCAGCGCCTCTGCGTAAGCCTCCACGCGAACGCGATCTGCGATCATCGAGCCATATGCGCCCACGTTGTACATTTGTACCTATCCGTGCACCGAGGTTGTCTTTGCCGGAACGAGCGCCATGACGCGCCTGGCATCTGTAGCAATGGCCTCACAGAGGTCAAAGATTGAGGAAGGGTCCGCTTGAGGGCGCACTCGACAGATACGGGTTTCCGCGACCACGCGGCTGAGCACCTCAAATTCTGTTCGCCGCATATCCCGGTCGAGAAGATAGTTCACATACGTATTGGCCACCAACGCCATGAATGCCTCTTCACCGGAAACCTGTTCCACAATAGGACTCTTAAGAGCCTCGTCTCGACTCTCCAGAATGTAGATCGCTCCCAAAGGCAATGGTCTCGAAGCGAAATGATGGCCGCCCTGGCCAAGCTGCATATAACGCTTGTCCCATGTGGGCGTAATGCGCGGCAGAGCATCTTCCGATCCAAATAATCTGCGGACCGAGTCCGGCCACAAGTTCACTCTGGGATAGCCCGGCTGAACAAGGAATTGTGCTCCTTTGTCGGCCAGCGCCACGACGTCATCGGAGAGCACCGGAAAGCCGTTACAGGCAAAAGCGGCAGCGGTCGTTGATTTGCCGGCCCCCGGCAGCCCCGCCAGTGCAATGGCGTGATGACCGACGGCGGTGGCACTCGCGTGGAGAGAAACTGTGCCGCGGAGGCGCAGCACAAATCCCATCACTGGTCCGAGCAAATAAGTGCAGGCATCTTCGAAAGTGTAATTTTCCAGCCAATCGGCCCACACTTCGCGCCCGTGGCGCTCAACGGCGAATCGCGCTCCGTCGCCATAGAAAAAGCCAAAATACTCTCCACCGGGGAACAGACCGGCCCGCAAGTTTGGCTGGCTGTCTCGAACGCCGTCTGAGCCGCTGTGGAAATCTTCACCAAAGGAGGGAAGTGTCGCGGGGAACGCCCACCCGTTTTTTAGCTGTATCCGTACATCGGGTGTTTCTGAATTGCGTTGAACGGGAAGCCCGGGAAGCGTCATGTTGGCCGCAAGTTGCAGCCCGTAAACCACATGGAATGCCGACAAGAGTTCCTCGAGGAGGCCGCCGTCAATTGGTCTTATTAGCTTGGCCGTCGTGCTTGGCCATAATATTGGTCGTTGCCCTAGTTAGCGCTTGGACGTCCCCGTAAACCCGGAGCATAGGTTTTTGATACGGCTTTTTTCTCTTGTCAAACTCCTGCGAATTCGACGTCACTAGGCGCCTCCAAATAAGTCTATCCCGCTGCCGCCTTAGACCGCAACCAGAAGTTCAGACTGAGTGGTCGAAGATGAATCCATGCGCTCCAGGGATCCTTTTCTCCAAAAACTTTCGGAACAGATCTCCGCTCCACATATCGCCCGAGCTCGGGATCAGCTTCAAACCAATCCACCCACGCTGACTCCGGCCGCTGAAGAAGCGCGATCAACGGATCCGCCGGTAGCGGCGACTTAGGTCGCAGGCGGACCGCATCCGGCAGGATGCCCCGAGCAGCCTCGCGCAGCAACTCCTTGTCGGAACACCATGGCAGCGCCGGTAAAGCCAGCAAGAAACCAATCAATTGCAAGTCAAAAAAGGGGTGACGCACTTCCACGGGAACACCCGTTACCGTCGAATCGTATCGTTCAAACAAAGCCGCCCAAGTGGGATCAGCTATCGCTTCATAGGCAACAGGGCGAGCGGATTCATTCTGAACCGTGGCCCCTGTCAACGCTTCCCACCGCCCGCGCAAATCCAAGCGTTTTTCCAGGCCCGGATTAAGCCATACCGGGTAGTGAGGCACTTGGCTCTTGGATGCAAACCATCTCTGCCAGCGCGTGCGAACGTATAGTCGCGAAAATCGGCCCTCGGCCGTCAGATATCGAATCGCGTCAGCCAGCGTGCGGCCAAACTGCCACTTCTTGAGCAACTGCAAGAAATGAACAGAAAGCAGGCAGGAAAGTGCGGGGTCGCCTCCAAATCCAGTCAATGCTACGCGGTTACGGGCCGCAACCTGACGCATTTGTGCTAGTCCCCCATCCGAACAGGGCAAATGCGAGGGTTCAGGCCAATCATGGTTTTGGTGACTCTGGTATTTCCACAGCCCCGTTTCATCACTCACTTGAAATGCGATTGGGACCCTCAAAGCTTCAGCCACGAGCCCCGCGTAAGGGCCTTCCTCGTGTGGAATCAAATTTTCGAAGACCTCGGTGTATGCCCTCACGCTGAAGTCAGGCCCATTTCCAGCCAAGATCCGCTGCGCGCTGGCTGCCACTGTTGGAGAATCGAGTCCGCCGCTCATGAAGACGCCCACGCTGCTTGTTCTCAACCTGTCTGCGACGGCACGATCCAGAAGTCCCCGGAATTGTTCGACACATTCGCTTGGTCGCTTGTGATGGATGGGGGCGCTCACTGGCAGCTTCCAATAGCGGTGCACAGAAACGCTGTCTTCGTTGCAAACAAGGATATGTGCGGGCGCCAGCCTCTGGATATCTGCGAAAGAAGTAGCTCCAGGTTCCCGGATCATGTCAAAGAGGAGAAAATCAGAGATGGCAAGATCGTTCAATCGCCCGGAGACAGCGGGATGTATTCGAATACAATTCAGCGTGTTACTGAAAATAAAGGCTTCGCCAAGCTGCGCGTAGTAAAAAGGTTTAATCCCAAAATGATCCCTCGCGCAAACCAGTTGCCTGTTCCGCGCGTCCCAGATGCCAAACGAAAAATCCCCACGCAAATGATCCACGCAAGCCAGACCCCACGCAGCGTATGCGTGCAGGATCAGCTCGGAATCCGGAGCCCCGGGCTGCGCTTCGCGCCCGCGTTGCTTAAGTTCCTGTAAGAGTTCCGCTCTGGCATCCAGTCTCGCGTCGGCCGTGATCCAGAATCGCCCATCGAGACTCGCAGGCTGACGCTCGTTCAGC
>Ga0209801_1001445_pt1 | contig 14611 bp, 16 predicted proteins | sample GraSoiAngelo_127_FD_185884 | JGI IMG/M metagenome (GOLD analysis project Ga0209801, IMG submission 185884) | Grasslands soil microbial communities from the Angelo Coastal Reserve, California, USA - 14_0927_09_40cm (SPAdes) (version 2) | ecosystem: Environmental > Terrestrial > Soil > Grasslands ... | reverse complement strand
GGGCGCATCGATATCCTCATCAACGTCGCCGGCATCCTCCGCGACCGCATGATCTTCAACATGGCCGAAGACGAGTGGGACGCCGTCATCAACGTCCACCTCAAGGGCCACTTCAACACCATCAAGCCTGCCTCCCAACTCATGCGACAGCAGCGCTACGGCCGCATCGTGAACTTCTCCTCGATCTCCGGCCTGCGCGGCAACTCCGGCCAGGCCAACTACGGCGCCGCCAAAGCCGGCATCGCCGGGCTCACCCGCGTCGTGGCCCGCGACCTCGGCCGCTACGGCGTAACCACCAACTGCATCGCCCCCGGCGCCTTCACCCGCATGGTCGCCCAGGTCCCCGACACGACGCGACAGCTCCGCGCCGCCCGCGGCATGGCTCCGACCGGCACCTCCGCCAACCGCCCGACCGAAATGACCGCCGAGCATGTCGCCCCGATGACCGTCTGGCTCTGCACCGACGACGCCTGGAACGTCAACGGCAAGATTTTCCACGTCTCCGGCGGCACAGTCTCCCTCGCCCACGAAGAGACCCCCATCCGCCAGATCCAGAAAGACGGCAAGTGGACGGTCGAAGAGCTCCAGTTCCTCGCCCCCAACTTCCTCTTCTCCGGCGTCCAGAACCCCGCCCCGCCGCCACCTGACCTCGAGATTCCGGGGCGGCCGGTGGCACAGCAAGCGAGCTAAGCGTGGTGGTTAGTCTTATTAAACGTTCAGGGCGATCTCTCGTTTGACATGTAGGACTAAGCGTTGTAACGTAGTACCTACATATGGCAGTACGACCCCAAAAACGAACGGCGAACGGCTCAAGCGTAGTTACCCGCAAGGGGCAGATTACCGTCCCTTCGGAGATCAGGCGAGAACTTGGGATAAAAGAAGGAGATAGGGTTACATTCACGCTCAACGACGGCGAGTTGACGCTGAGGACCACTGGCAGCGTGGTTGAAGCAACTGCCGGCGCATTCAAGAACTATGGGCCTGCCCTTACAGCGGAGGAACTGCGGGACGCCGCCGAAAAAGCTATCGCGGAGGATGTCGTGGAGCGCTCGGCCCACTAATGGCCGTACGCTTCCTCGACACGAACGTTCTCCTTCGCCATCTTCTTCAAGATCACCCCGCGCAATCCGCTAGCGCCACTCGCTACCTTGCCGCGATCGAGGCCAGCCAGGAGAAAGTGCGTCTCGCAGATACCGTAATCTTCGAGACCGTCTTCACATTGCAAAGGCAGTATGGCGTCCCGAAGTCCACGATCCGCGATACGCTGTTGCCGCTGATCGATCTTCCCGGGATCGTTCTTCCAGGAAAGCGCCACCTCCGTGAAGTTTTCGACCTCTACGTCGCGTACAACATCTCATTCGCCGACGCCTTCCACGCCGTCCTCATGAAGCGCTGGCGATTGAGCGAAATCGTCAGCTACGACCGCGGCTTCGATAAGATACCGGGCATCAGCCGAGTTGAGCCGTGAGTTGGGCAGAGGCGGTGACCGTTACCCACGAGGAGACCCCCATCCGCCAGATACAGAAAGACGGCAAATGGACCGTCGAAGAGCTCCAGTTCCTCGCCCCGAACTTCCTCTTCTCCGCTATCCAGAACCCGGCCCCGCCGCCGCCGGACCTCGAGATTCCGGGACGGCCGGTGCAGGCGGCTGGCTAGCCACAGACGCGGTTTATACGAATCAGGGCCCCCAAGAGACTCCGGACTCCCGTTCCGGACTCTCGGTCAACCTAATTAGATCGCTGCCATCGGCGTTCATAACCCACACGTCATCGCGATACGTGAGCGCAAACTTGGAACCATTGGGCGACCAGGACAACCCTGTGAGGCGAAATTTGTCGAGGTTCCGACCATCGCCAAGTTCTTCCCGCGAAGTAGGTCCGGCAATGACAGTGTACCCTGCCGGAATTACCTTTAGCCCGGTCCCATCCGAATTGACGGTATAGATCACGTCACGGCTGGTGAATGCTATACGATCGCCATCCGGCGACCACAGCGGCTCGCCATGTACCTCGATGCCAGGTGCGATCGCTTTCCTGTCCGACCCATCTGAGTTCATCGAGTAGAGTTCCTGATTGAATAAAAGGTCACCGCAACACTGGTGGATATAGGCAACCTTTCGACCGTCGGGCGAAAAGGACGGATCGACAATGTCCTCGTCGGCGGCGATAAGCTCCGTGGTGTTCTTAGACTCGATATCCACGCGATAGATATCACGAGATTCGACGGGATCCGGACTACAACAGATGCGTGCATAGATCACTGATCTGCTGTCTAACGACCATCCAATCGGGGAGCCATCAGTCAGATAGCGCGACTCGCCTGTCTCGGCGTCAATCGCGTGAATTTTGCATGTAACGTCGGGGAACCGACACGTACAGAATCCATCGCAAGAGTAAGAAGCCAGATATTTGCCGCTCGGCGACCAGTATAGAGCGCGCCAGTCTCCACTCTTGGTCAATTCAAGCGGTTCTGACTCTATGCCGGCGATCCAAATATGGAACTCATCTCCCTCCCTAGCCGCGAAAGCGATGCGACTCCCGTCCGGCGACCACGTTGCGCCGTAACCATCCGAGTAAACCACCCGTCGACCCGATCCGTCCGGATCTATCGTGGAGATGTCACAAGTTTGGTTCCCCTGTTCGCCCTTGCACGACCTGAAGGCAATCTTGCCGGCCGTTCCTCCGCCACCACAATTCGCCGATAACGCCATGAACGCCGCCGCAACGAGTGCAGCGTAGAAATGAATAGACTTGCGGAAACCTGTCATACTTGCGATTCTACTTACTTCGTGCGCTCCTGTAACGCAGTTCTGGCGCTATTAAAGCCGCATTCTACCCATGTCTCCTATCTACCAACATCCGCGTGCGCAACGGGAAAATCGCCGGGGTCAGGCCTCACATCAACCCCATCCATGGGTGCGCGCCCACATACACCCGCGACACCGCCTCCCGCAGCCACTTCCGCTGCCCCTCCGAGAGCAGCGGAAGAAGCGCGACGAAGTCGGCCTCATCCGTCGGCCGCAGGTGGTTCTTCGTCCCGACATACAGCGTCGCCTTGAAGAAGAGGATCACCTCCGGCGCCACCATCGGCAGGCCCCACGCGGTCTGCCGGATGGATCCCTCAAGCGGCAGCGCCACGCGCGGCTCGCTGTTCAGGACCCAGTCGCCGCCCGAGCGCTCGGCCAGCTGGATGTCGAGGCCGAAGCCATCGTCAACGGAAACGATCCGCATCCCGAACGGGTCGAACCGCTCCGGGAGCGGGCCGCTCGCTTCAGGAGGGCGGCCGTGGAGGTGGGCGGGCACGACCAGCGGGCGGCCGTCCCACAGGTCGGCGCCCTCGTTCTCCTTCGTCTCCTCGTGAGCGATCAGCTGCCAGCCGGCAAGACGGTCGAAAAGCGCCTGACGGTCGCTCTCAAATACGGCGATATCGACGTCGCCGTGATCGCGCGTCAGCCGGCCCAGCCAGGCGTCGACCGCCCAGCCACCGCAGAGCGCCCACGGTGGACGGTACGTCGCCATGAGTGCGCCGATGCGGGCAACGGGTTCGGGTACGGGGGTTGCCGGTTGGAGGTGCGTTGGATCGATATTTTTAGGCACAGGTACTCCTTTATCACGCAAACAAATGGATTGGGCGCGCGGACGTACCCGTGTCGCTTAAAGGAAGTCGCTCTGGGCCGTGGGCCTAGCTGAGCGGCGCGGAGGACGAAGGCTCGCCCGCGTTGACAGTGACCTGCATTCTTCTCATTCCAACGAGCCCTCCTTCCAAGAGGTCTGGGAAGCTATCCCCGTCGGCAGATACGGTACCCGTTCGAGCGGGAACAGTCAACCGACTGCGACACCCGCGACGGGTTCCGCGATGGGGTAATCGGTTGGCGGTGAGCTATTCAGCTCTAACCAAGCCATTTCAGGAACGCTGTCGCCCGTCCGAATCCCTGGCGTTCGTAAAATCTGTGGGCATCGACACGAGCGCTGTTGGACGACAGCTCTATATGCGTCAGGCCTTGGCCTCGCGCCCAGTCCTCGGCAGCAGACATCAATAAGCCGCCAATACCCTCCGAGCGTCGCTCCTTGTCTACTACCATGTCCTGGAGCCAGCACTTCGGTCCAAATCCCAGCGACTGGATATCCGCATACACGCTCGTCAGACCTATCGCCTTATTGCCGTCGAACGCCAGGAGCACATCAGCATCTGGCCGCTCCACAGCCCAACGGAACGCCGTCGATGCGCGCCCGCGCGTGTAATCAGGGGGCACATTGCCCGGTGGCTCGAATAATTGCTCGAGCAGGTCAAGAGCATCCTCTTCATCAGCTGGCGTTGCGGGCCGGACCTCGAATGTCATGCGCCCAGTCTAAGTCGAAATCAACTCCTTGCGCCCTCTGACCTCCAACGCTCACCCAATCCGCGCCGACTGCCCCCCGTCCACCGGCAGGATCACCCCCGTGATGAACTTCGCCTCGACGACGTCGCGTGGTCGACGTCCCCTGCCACGCCGACGGCCGCGCTTACGCCGCGTTCTCAAGACGACTGATCTGATCTCCCTCGAGATCGAAGCGGACGCTGAGCTCCACTATCCCGCCCGGAAAGTTCCCCTCGAGGCGCGCGCGGGCGACATACTCGCCGTCACCGGCGCTCTCAACGCCGAGCACCCCAGCAGTGTACTCAAATCTGAACACGACATCATCGACCCACGTACGGATTTCGCTCGCACCACGCCAGGTCTGGCCCTCGTCGACCACGACAGCGTCCGGCGTGAACAGCCCGAGCAGGCTCTCTCCGTCTCGGCTGTTCAGCGCGGCAAAGTAGCGATTGACAATATCCGGAGCCGAACTGGACATCGGTCCTCCCTTCGCCTTCTAGCGTTTCGCAAGCCAGTCGACGATCATCTTGGCCAGCCAGTCCGGGCTGTCGTGGTGGACCATATGCGTGGCGCCCTTCGCCTCGATGAACTCCGCCTTCTGCATCGCTCCCGCCAGCTCCGACACGGCCGTGGGAGGTGCTATGAAGTCCTGCTCGCCGGTGATGAGAAGCGCCGGGCAAGCAATTTCCCCAGCGCGCTTCCGGCTAATATCGCCCCCGCCGTCGATGATTTCCCCAAACGCTTTCGCCCACGATCGCGTCATAGCCCGCGCGTTCTCTTCACCGTAAGCACTCTTAAGATAGTTAGAGAACTCCTGGAGCGGCGGAATCGGGTTATCGACCACATTCCCAAGCGCCTCAACCATACCTGGTGGCGCTTCAAGCTTGCCCATCGCCCCCCATGCCACGATCGAGCGGACCGCCGCTGGCTGCAGTTCGGCCATGACCAGCGCGTACTCGCCGCCGTCGCTGAAGCCCACAATGTGGGCCGGCGACGCCCCGAGTTCGTCGAGAAGGGCGAGGAACGAACGGGAGTCGTCCTCATAGTACGAGGCGGTGTACTCTCGCGGCTGCGGCTCGGAGCGGCCCGCTCCCGGCGCGTCGGCCGCGATTACGCGGTAGCGCGGAGTGAGCGCCTGCCTGATGGGTTGCATATCCTCGATGCTCAGACTCCAGCCGGGGAGGAGCAACAACGCATCGCCGCTACCCTCTTCCTCGTAATAGATCCGGCTAGTGCCGTGCTCGAAAAACGCCATGGCGGCCTCCTTCTCCCGGGGTGATTGTCTGCGACTTCGCTGCGCATTCTAGCCCGACCGGCCGACTCGGGCCACAACCCACCCAATCACCCAATCCGCGCGCTCTGCCCGCCATCCACCGGCAACACCACCCCCGTGATGAACTTCGCCTCCTCCGACGCCAGGAACAGCGCCGCGTACGCGATGTCCCACGCGGTCCCCATCCCTCCGCTCAGCGGCACCTGCGCGTCCCGCTCCCGCACCAGCTGCTCCCGCTCGACGCCCCGCACCTGCGAGATCGTCTCGATCGCCATCGGCGTGTTCATCAGCCCGGGCATAATCGCGTTCACGCGGATGCCGTAACGCGCGTTGCCCAGCGCCAGCGAGTGCGTCAGAGCATTCACCCCCGCCTTCGACGTCTTGTACGCCAGCATCCCCACCGAACATACCGCCGCGATCGACGAGATGTTGATGATCACGCCGCTCTCCTGCTCCCGCATCACCGGCAGCACGTGCTTCGACGTCAGGAACACAGACTTCAGGTTCACGTCGATGATCCGCTGCCAGTTCTCCTCGCTCAGGTGCGTCGGCCCCGCATCACCCATCCCAATCCCCACGTTGTTGTGCAGAATATCGATCCGGCCAAACTGCGACCGGCACGCCTCGACCATCGCCTCGCAGTCCGCCTCCCGCGCCGCGTCCGCCTCGAACGCTACCGCCGTCCCACCCTCACCCTCGATCATCGCCTGCGTCTCCCGCGCCGACTCCAGGTCGCGGTCGACCAGGAATACCCGCGCGCCCTCGCGAGCGAACAGTATCGCCGTCGCTCGCCCGTTCCCGATCGTCTCCCCCGGCGTCTGCCCAGCGCCAACGACGATCGCGACCTTCCCCTCAAGCCTCACGGTGCGAAGGCCTTTCCGCCCCACGCGTAGGGACGAGGCATCCATCGAACCCAAGACGACAACTCACTAAGACCATTCGTCTCTTGACCTGGACCATGCCCCGCCCGGACAAATGCCTCGCCCACGACGCTCCGAATCACCGTCGACGCCCTTTCCGTCACGCCCGACCTCCGTACGGACAGACCTTCAGGTCTATCCGCCATCGCCCACAACGCCGCTAACACCAGCTAACCTCGAATCAGCGCGGGCCCACCATCCGCGAATCCGTTCCCCAAATCCGTTGACAGACAATCCGCTCGCCTCACTCGAAACCCTTCACGCCGTCGTCCAATTGCACCCCCAGCGTATTCAGCGCCATCGAAACCACATGGTACTGCCCGACCGCGAAGATCACGTCGATCAGTTGCTGCGTTTCCAACCGCTCCGAGAGCGCCGTCCAGGTCGCATCGCTGATGAACGATTCGTTGTGCAGCTCGTCTGCCGCCCGCAGCAGCGCAGCGTCAAACGGCGACCACTCGTCCGCCTCCGGTCCCGCCTTCACGCGCTCGATCTCCTCGTCTGTCACGCCGCAGCTCTTTGCGATGATGACATGCTGCCCCCACTCGTACTCTGACCGGCACAACCACCCCGTCCGCAGGATTAGCAGCTCCCGTTCCCTGGCCGGCAGCGTGCTCTTGTAGAGCACGTGCGTGCCGAACACTCCCCACCGCTTGAGCAGCTTCGGGTGCGCGACCAGTGTGCGGTAGATGTTCAGAACCCGCCCTTCCCGCGATACCGTCTGCATGAACTCCCGCCCCTCGTCATCCAGGTCCTCGTCCCGCAGCGGCGCCACCCGCGGCTTCGACAATCGCATCCCGTCCTCCTGTAATTCAGTACGCCGTAGCATACCCGCGCCAGCAAGCAGGCGCACCATCCGTAGGGGCGAGGCACCCACCGAAACCCCCAAACCCGTCCGAGATATGCCTCAATTGCTTCACGAGATCCCCCTCGCCTTCGCGCCTCGCCCTCAAGGCCCCAATCCAGGACGATCACCTGCCGAATCAGTGCCACGACCCGTTAGACTTCGGCCGCCCATCCGATACCATGGAAGCACAGCACCTGAATAGCCGAATACAGAAACCGCTGATTGAATTCGGGGCCCAAGGCTTAGATCACGACTCAATCAAACAAGACCACCGCCCACAAACACGGAAACCACCGAAAAAGCAATTTCTGCGCGGAGTCAATCAGAGAACACGAACAACAGCCCAAAGACAATCAGAAATCAGCTACGAAAACAGCGATTGATTGACCCCGAAATCGCCCGATTAGACCGCTACGCGCGGCCGCTCAGTAGATACCTTGGGCTGCCCGAGCGACTCCCGCCAGACTTCCATGACGATGAACGTGTGCCCATCCCGCCAGGACGTCCCCGAAATCTCGAAGCCAACCTTGCGGAATGCCCGCTGCGCCCGCGCGTTCCAGTCCAGCGTGTGCAGGTACAGCCTCTCCAGGTCGCTGGCCGCGAACAGGCCGCGCACGACGGCCTCGAGTGCGTCCGAGCCGTAGCCCTGTGACCAGCAGCGCGGCTCACCGATGCTGATCCCGATCTCCGCCTCACCCCGTACGGCATCGATGTTGTAGTACATCACGTTACCGATATGGCGGCCCTGCTCGTCCTCGATGGCGAACGAGCGCTTCGATATGTCGGTGAAGCGGAAGTCGAACGACCAGTTGCGCTCGTAGCTCTCGTAAGGTGCCTGCACCGGCCGCGACGCATCGAACTGCGCCAGGTCTTGATCGCTGCGCCAGCGGTACTCGTCCTGCGCATCGCCCGCTCGCTTGCGGCGCACGATCGCCCTTCGCCCGCGCGCGACAACGTCGTCCGACGGCGCAACCGTCAACGCTTGCTCTCCAACAACGCCTTCGCTTGACGGGCGGCCTCGACCTCGTTCTTAAAGGTCAATTTTTTCAGGGCGACCTCCGCTGGGACCCACTCGACCCTATCATACTCGACATCATGCTTAGAGGTATCGCCGCCGATCGCCTCCATCAAGTAGTAGTGGACCCATTTGTGGTAGCGCACGCCCTCACGCGAGAACCAGTACTCGATCACCCCGATCTTGTCGACGAGCCGCACCTCAAGGCCAGTCTCCTCCGATACCTCTCGCACAGCGGTCTGTTCCAGCGACTCACCCGGGTTTGGCGTGCCCTTTGGAAGCCCCCAGACACCGTCTGAGTCGCGCCCGCAGATCGCGAACTCGGCGCCCCCGTCCGTTAAACGGTAAACGATCCCCCCGGCCGAGACTGCGCGCTGGACGGGTTGTAGTCGCGATTTTGAGGTATGGCGGACTGATGAACGGCCGCGCTTCCGAGTCGGCATACGCTAGAACCGGTACCTGTAGGAGAGAGGGTCCTCTTCGAAGTCTATCTCGGCCAGCGCAGCCAGCGCCGCCTCTTTCGCGGCCGGCGAGCCCTCGCGCGAAAGCTCTAACAGCGCGTCGCGTGCCTCTCGCCCACCGATATCCCCCAGCGCCGCGATGGCCGCCTCCCGCACCTCCTCGTCGGGGTCCGAGAGGGCTGGGACAAGGTTTGCGACGGTGCTTTCATCGCCGAGCGATCCGAGCGCGGTGGCCGCCTCATAGCGTACTTCGGCCTCTTCGTTGCTCAACTCTCGCAGCAGCAGCGGCAGCCAGCGCCGTTCGCAGCTCCGGCCCATCGCGTGCACTGCCGCGACCTTCAGGCGGCGGACGCCGCTCTCGTATGCCTCACTGATTGCCTGGCGGACCCAGGCGGCATCGTGCGGTCCGATCGCTTCGATCGCCCGCGCCCGCACTTCCTCGATCTCATCGGAATTCGCGATTACCTCTCGTAGCTCGGACTCCACTGCTTTGGAATGACGTTCTCGCAGGCGCCCTTCCTCGGAGCGAAGCACGAAGCGCCCCAGGGCCAGCGCCGCCTCCGCCCGTACTGCCGCGTCATCATCCTCGCGCAGCAGCGTCAGCAGTCTTGGTATCAGCTCGACGCCCTCGTGCTCCCAGAGACCACGCACGGAACCAAGGCGCACTTCGGCGTCGTCATCACCAAGGCCCTGGAGGAAGACCGCATCGAAGTCAAATTCGACGTTGTCTTCCTCCAAATCCAGGAGCTCCTGAACCACTTCTCGCCGTCGTTCAATAGGGATACCCCGCCAGACATTTGCAAGCTCTGCCTTTTGCTCCGTGTGCAGGGCCGATAATGTTGCCAGGCCGGCCGCCTTCAACTTGATCGACGGATCGGTCAGTTCGCGCAGGTACCCTTCGAAGGACTGGTTCGAGTCGGCTTGATCTGAACTTACCGAATGGGTTGAGTCATCCATCACTACTTGGCGGAAACAGTGAGCGATTCGAAAAAGAGCGGCGGCGTCCTCACTGAGCCGCCCACCCAGCGCGATTCGCTGCCAATCGCCACCAGCCGCTTCAGCGCCTCATGTACGTTGCCCGCCACCATTGTGTCTTTCACCCTGCCCGTGATCTCTCCGCCTTCTATCTTATAACCGAGGAGGACGTTCCCGGAGAAGTCGCCTCCCATCACGTTGCCCTGGCCGGCGCCCATGAGTTCTTCCACGACCAACCCCTCTTTCACGCTGCCCACCATCTCCTTGAAGCTCATCTCACCTTCGTCGATTACCAGCGACGTCGTTGAGATCGAAGGCTGTGCTGCCATTGATCGCTCGGCACTCCCCGTCGACTCGGCCTTCGCCAAGCCCGCCGTCTGCAAGTCGTAGAGGAAGCTGCGCACGACTCCTTTCTCGATCAGCGGATTGCGCCGGCTACCTACACCTTCGTCGTCGAACGGCCGCGATCCCGGCCGGTAAGGCAGCGTCGCGTCGTCCCAAAGAGATAGTCGCGCGTCATACATTGCTTTGCCCAGACATCCCACCAACGGCGACTGCCCCTGGTGAACCATTCTCCCTGAGAATGCGATCGTCAGCGGCCCGATGAGAGCGGATGCTATACCGAGCGGCGTGAAGACCACCGGCAGCTCCGCCGTCCGCGCCTCAGTTGTCCGCCTCGAGTTCTCGAGCTGGCTCACCACGCTCGCCTCGACGGCCTTCAGGTCGAGCTGCGCACGGCACGAAGCGTCGCCGTCGCCCACGAAGAGCATATCGGTGCCGCGGATGAGCGTGCCGTTCAGCCACGCCGAGTACCCAGTTCCACGATAGGTGAACATCCCGCCGTTTGTGTTCGCGATCGTCACTGTTGAATCGCCTCGGCGTACGTATGCATCGCAAAGCAATTCCGGCTCCACCGCGCGGACGGCATCGATCAGCGACTGCCCAACTTCGATCATCTCATCGACCGGAAGGACCTCTACATCTGGATCGTAAACGTCCACATCAGCGGCAGGCCCGTCTCGCGGGAAGTCGAGATGCGCCTCGGGGCCGAACGGCGCCGTCTCCAGCGCCGCCTCCACTAGCTCACTCACATCGCCCGGCTTCGTGCTCGATGCGAACCCTATCCGGCCGTTTACGATCACCCGCAGCGCCACCCCGCTGGTCTGCCGGGCGTTGATCTCCTTCAGCCGGTTTGCCTCAAACCGCACCGGCGTCTCCTCCGACTGGACGATAAAGGCCTCTGCTCGCTGAGCGCCGAGCCGCTGCGCGGCGTGAAGGATGGGCTCAGGGTCAGTCAAAACGCCCCCTTGTTCATGCGTTCCGGTCCCCACGCGGTTTCGAGAGTCAACGCTCACCCACCACCACGTCGCGTATGCGGATGTGAGGGCTCCCATTCGAGACCGGTAGCGGCATCTGGCCCGCCTTGCCGCAGCCGCCGCCCTGGTTGAAGTCCATGTCGTTCCCGAGCGCGTCGATGTTCATCAGCGTCGTGAACAGATTGCCCGTCAGCTTCACCGGGCGGAGGAGTTCCGCCACCTTGCCGTTGCGGATCATGTACGCTTCGCCCGCTGAGAACGTGAACATCTCCATGCTCGTCGTTCCCCCAAACCAGTTCCGCGCGTAGACTCCCTCATCGATGTCCGCGATCAGGTCGTTGAAGCTCATCTCGCCCCGCTCGATATACGTGTTCGTCATCCGCACGATCGGCGGAAAGCGATAGTCCAGCGCCCGCGCATTGCCCGTCACTCGCTCGCCCATTTTCCCGGCCGTCTCCCGTGAGTGCAGCCGCCCGACCAAGATTCCATCCCGGATCAGATCGGTCTTCTGCGCCGGCACGCCTTCGTCGTCGTAGCGAAAGCTTCCGCGCAGGCCAGGTACCGCCGCACCGTCCACGATATTCAGATGCGGCTGCCCGAACTGCCGACCGAGGACCATGATCTCCCTCATTCGCTCGTTCTCGTAGACGAAGTCAGATTCCGAGAGATGTCCGAACGCCTCGTGACAGAAGACACCGGCCAGGATGGGATCCAAAACCACCGGGTACGTCCCGGCTTCGACGTAGGGCGCCGCGAGCAACTCAACGGCCCGCTCGCCGAGATGGCGCGCTGTCTCCCCTAGCGTCTCGACATACGAGAAGTCGTTGAGCGCGCCGAGGCTCATGCTAGCCTGCTGCATGTCGCCGTTTTTGCGAGCTGTAGCGGATAGGCGTGAGACGACATCGATGCGTTCCTGCTCGATGTACGAGCCCTCGCTGCTGGCAAAGAGCACCCGCTTGTGCGCGTCGGAGTACGTGATGTTCGTGCTCGTCACGCCATCGACCGAGAGGATCGTCTCGTTGTAGCGATCCAGCATCTTCTTCTTCACCGCGAGCGGAACCGTGCGCGGGTCGTTCTTCAGTTCGAGTGGCACCGTGTCTCCGACCGGCGCGACTTCGGCGAACTGGCTTGTTTCCTTCCCTACGTGCCCCGCCGCTTCAACCGCCTCCTCGACGCGCTTCCTCAACTCCGACGGCTCGTTGAAGCTCACGAACCCCCAACCGCCGCGCAAAAGCGCCCGCACGTTGCCGCCGAAGCTTCGCGTCCGTCCGATCTCCTCGAGTTCGCGCCCGCGATAGACGATCCTATTCGTGGCGGTTTCGTCGAGCCGGACTTCTAGATAATCGGCCCGTTGCCCCCGAATCGCCGCCTCGATCTCGCTACGGTCCGCTGTGTCTCCCACCAACTTATGTGGCCCTCTGTCGAACGGTCGGCGGACGTGTTTCTCCGCCTTCCCCGATTTTCGGCTCAGTTCCCTGGATCAGCCGCCTTATGTTCGGTACGTGCGTCAGCAACACAATCGCCGTGGCGAAGGCGCCGAATATCGTCTTCGACCACGTGTACACATCCCCGCCCGGAAGTATGGCTAGGAAGACCAGCACTAACGCGCCGAGAGGTACGGTCACCATCGACATCACGGACATGTAGCGGAGAGCAAGAACGATGAACAGGCCGACCGCCACTAACCCTATCGCAAGTGGCATGGCGAGCGCGGCATAAACGCCGAATGAGGTCGCTACGCCTCGGCCGCCCCTGAAGCCGATGTATACCGGAAACGTATGCCCGAGAACAGCCGAGATGCCGGCCGCGACCTGAAGATCGTGCGTGCCGAAGATGTACCACGTTGCAAGCGTCGGCACATAGCCTTTGAGTGCATCGCCGATAAGGACAGCGATGAACGGCCCGCGGCCCATCGTCCGAAGCACATTTGTCGCGCCGATTACCCCGCTGCCGTAATCACGGATATCGATGCCACGCCATACGCGCGCCACGATGTAGCCGATCGGGATCGCCCCAATCAAATACGAGGCGACGACCACAACGACGAGCTCCGAGAGGTTCACGGGCCCGCTTTCGAACCTCGAACTGCCCGCGACTGACTCATTCCCTGCTCCGAAACTCCAACTTTATCGCCGTTCCCTCGAACCCGAACCGCTTGCGTAAGAAGTTCTCTAGATACCGCCGGTACGAGAAGTGTATCAGGCTTGCGTCGTTCGTAAAGAACACAAAGGTCGGCGGCCGCACCTCCGCCTGCGTGCCATATTTAATGCGAAGAGGCCTACGTCCCGGCGATGGAGGAGGGTTGGTCGCAACCGCTTCGCGGAGCACGGTGTTCACCTCCGAAGTCGGAATACGCTGCGATCTCGTCTCACCGATCTCCAGCGCCAGGTCAAGCAGGCCGTCGATGTTCAGGCCTATCTTGGCGGAAACAAACGCTAGCGGAGCCCAGGGCGTGAACTGAAGCCGGCGAAGCACATTGCGCGCGAACGCGTCGCGGCTCTCTTCGCTGTCCTCCGACAGGTCCCACTTGTTGACTGCGACGATCATGCCTTTATGGGCATCAGCAACGAATCCGGCCACGTGCAGGTCCTGCGCCGCCACTTTCTCCGTCGCGTCCAAGACGAGAATCGCGATATCGCAGCGCTCAATGGCCTGGCGGGCGCGCATCACGCTGTACTTTTCAACGCCACGCTCGATTCGCCCGCGCCGCCTGATCCCCGCGGTGTCAATTAGGGTTAGCGGCCGGTCCCGGTACACAAAGCGCGTGTCCACCGCATCCCGCGTCGTGCCTGACTCCTCGCTCACGATTACCCTGTCTTCGCCGAGGATGGCGTTGACCAGCGCGGACTTTCCGACATTCGGCCTGCCGACGACGGCCAGACGCAATTCGTCGATCGCTTCCTCGGCCGGCGATTCAGGAAGCAGTTCACCGAGCCGGTCCAACACCTCGCGCAGACCGAGATCATGGTAAGCACTGACTGGCATCGGCTCACCTAGCCCCAACTCGAAGAACTCCAGCGCGGCGTCGTGGCGCGCATCGTTGTCTACCTTGTTCCCAAGCAGCAAAACCGGCGTTTCCACCCGGCGCAGCAACTCAGCGATCTCCGCATCCGTTCGGGTGATTCCTGCGACAGCGTCCAGAACAAACAGGATTACGTCTGCCTCCGCTACTGCGGTCTGCACCTGTTCTCGAATGAGTGCGGAGTAGCCTTCGGCCGCAGCCGGTACCAACCCACCTGTGTCGATGAGCGCAAACTGACGGTCTCGATAGGCTATCTCGGCCTGGAGCCGGTCGCGTGTGGTACCGGGAACGTCCTCCACTATCGCGGTACGCCGGCCAACAAGACGGTTGAAAAGCGTCGACTTCCCGACGTTTGGACGCCCGACGATAACGACAACCGCTTTACGAACGACGCGGTCGCCCGTTCGCTTAATTTGATCCCCGCC
>Ga0209801_1001443_pt1 | contig 14620 bp, 15 predicted proteins | sample GraSoiAngelo_127_FD_185884 | JGI IMG/M metagenome (GOLD analysis project Ga0209801, IMG submission 185884) | Grasslands soil microbial communities from the Angelo Coastal Reserve, California, USA - 14_0927_09_40cm (SPAdes) (version 2) | ecosystem: Environmental > Terrestrial > Soil > Grasslands ... | reverse complement strand
CGGTACGGCCGATCGCTGGTCATCGCCTCGTAGGCGTCTACCACCGTCACAATCCTCGCGACCAGAGGAATCGCCTCGCCGGCGAGACCGGCAGGATAACCCTTCCCATCCCATCGCTCGTGACTGTGCCGCACAGCCAGCTTGGCTGCCTCGGACACCGGTGCCTTCTGTAGAATCTCAAAGCCCCGCTCGGCATGCCGGCGCATGATCACCAGCTCGTCGGGATTCAGTGGGCCGGGTTTGTTCAAGATGGCATCGGGCACCCCAATCTTCCCCAGGTCGTGCAACCTGGCGCCGACGCGCACGTCCTCCACCACATCCGGAGGCAGCCTCAACAGGCGTCCGACCCACGCCGCAAGGTCGGCCATGTGCGCGGAGTGATCGCCGGTATAGGAATCCTTCGCATCAATGGCGCTGGCTAGCGCTTCATAGGTCCCCAGGTGTGCGGCTTTCAGATCGTCCTGCTGCTTCAGCAGGCGCCGGGACGCCCTGCGGACGAGGACATCGACTGAGGTGTACAGGAAGAAAAAGCCCAGGAGCACGGCGATCCACACGATGCGCCGGACAGGCTGCAACTGCTGGTGGAGATGGGTCAGATCGTAGAAGATCTCAAATGCAGCGATGGGCTTCGGGTTGCCTGCTGCCTGCACGGGAACAAAGAACCGGAGGACGCTTGGCGTGATCCTCTCAAGCCGCCCCTGCCGTTCGACGAAGACCGCATAGCCGTTTTGGGTCGAAAGGTCTACCCCGGCGGGCAGCAGGGCCTTGGGCTCGGGGACATTGCTGTAGAGCAGCGCCCCGTCCGCGCGCCAGAGCCGGATGCGCAGGGCCCGGTACGAGACACCGTGCGCGAGGAAAAGCTCGTCCAGGAGGGCTCGCCGCTCCGGAGGCAGCGTTCCTTTGAAATCTGCCGGTCGGAGTTGGGGAGCGATGGTCCGGAGGACGAGGTCGGCCGCGACCTGGCCTTCGTCTCTGGTGGCGAAGGATTCGATCGCCCGGACGATCGCGTTCGAGAGCACGACGGCGAGCGCTACGGCAATGGTCGCGCTGGCGAGTGTGAAGCGCTGCAGGAGCGTGAGGCGATTCCAGACCCGGACCATACTGGAGGAAACATGCCCTCCTAGCTTGTGGGGGCAGTCCCCGCCGTGGCAGGCTTCTTGCTCTGTAATGCTGTTACATAGGCCTTGCCGGCGGTCCGGCCACCGTATTACACTCGCAACTGCCGGGGGTGTGCGATGAAACCGAGAGCAGCGATACCGTTTCTGCTGGCTGCGTCAGTAGTGGTGTCCCTGTGGGTGGCGGGACCTTTCGGCATCTTCGGCTTCATCGTTCGAAGCCCCATCATTCTGATGAACGACCTGATTGCTATCGTCCGGCAGGCGCTTATTACGACCAGCATCTCTAGCATTGCACAGACGGCACCGCCGGTGTCGACGTCAGCCCTGGCGGCTTCCTTGCAGGTCACTCCCCCATCGCCGCTGCCCGGGACCGAGCCGATCCTGGACCCGCTTCAGAACGCCGTCAATCCCGTCGTCGACTCGGCCGACAACGCCCTGACACCGGTCACAGACCCTGTTGAGAACGCGGTAAAGCCGGTGACGGGGCCAGTTGAGAAAGCCCTGGACCCCGTCAAGGACGCCATCGGCAGCGCTGGCGGCGACACGCCTGACATCGGCGGCGCCGTGCACGACGTCAAGGACACTCTCGGCGGGATCGGCCTACCGTAAGGCGCCTCAGCTGCCTGACGTTACATCGTGCGCCGGGATCTCCAGACCGCCTCCAGCGTGACCGCGCCGGCTCCCAGCAATGCTACGGCAACGGCCATGCAGAGCAGCAGAAAGTCGAACTCCCACCCCACTCCGCGCGCCGCGATAAACGCGACGCCGGCTGCCATCTTCAGACGCCAGGCGATCATGAGCCGTTCGAACGCCGCCAGATACCCGACATAGGTGGTCTGGAATCCGGCCACGATGGCAACGCCGCCAACGAACTCTACGAGCGCCATGAACCAGGCGGAAAACAGCGGCGCCGGAAAGTGGTGCACGCGCAGGTAGCGGGCGAACGCCATGGGCCCGGCGCCGGCAAACTTCGGGTATCCGTGCAAGATGAGCGTGATTCCTAAGCCCAGACGCAGGATGAGCAAGCCCCAATCCCGTGGGGCGATTGACTGAATTCGCATGATCTCACCTCCCGGATTAGACATACCCTCGATAAGCCAGTTCGACCTGTTCTTCTCGTGTTACCTTCAAGGAGATCCCTTGGTCTCTTGACATGCAACAAAAGAAAGCCCTCGAGGAGGCTCACCATTCAGCGCGCCGTTCGGCATTGCGTCCGCCGGCGCCCTTTGGGTATCGTGGAGGCATGTCCCGCCTCAGAGCCCGCAAACGGGCCCGCCTGCCAGATCGCGCCTTTGCCTACATCGACTCCCACGGCCGCCGGCGGCTGCCCATTCACGACAAGGCGCACGTGCGGAACGCGCTCGCCCGTTTTAGCCAGGTGGCCTTCGAGGACGAGGCGGCCCGGGAGCGTGCCCGCAAGCGGTTGCTCAATGCCGCGAAGAAGTACGGCATTGTACCCATCGGGTTCTTCACCCGCCAGCTGCGATCGGAGAAAGACCGTGTCGGTGCGGCGGCGCTCCCCACCGGATTTGTCACCTTCCTGATGACCGATATCGAGGGCTCCACCACCCTGCTCCATCGCGTGGGCGACCGGTATCGCGACGTGCGGAACGACGTGCGGGGCATCCTCCGCGCGGCGGTGTCCAAAGCGGGCGGCCGCGAGATCGATGCGCGCGCCGACGAGTTCTTCGCAGCCTTCGAACGCGCCGGGGCTGCCGTCGAGGCGGCCACGGACATCCAGCGTGCGCTCGGCGCACGGACCTGGCCCGACGACCTCCAGGTCCGGGTTCGCGTGGGGATCCATAGCGGCCGCCCCACCCTCACGGATGATGGGTACATCGGTCTACCCGTCCACACCGCAGCACGCATCTGCACCGCGGCCCATGGGGGGCAAATCGTCATCTCCGGCGCGGCACGGGTCGCCGTCGGATGGACGATCCCGTCCGGCATCCGCTTCCGCAGCCTGGGCCGGCGTCGCTTGCCCGGCCTGACGCGTGTCGAAGAACTCTTCCAGGTCGAAGCCGACGGACTGCTCGACAACTTCCCACCGCCGCGGACGAAACCGGCTCATGCCTGAAGCTCATCGTTTTTCTCTCCAACGTATCGCGCAGGCCGCCACCATCATCGATCCGGTGTTTCTCAATTCTCCACAATATCTGGCAGAATCGCTCGGCCAACGTTTCGGGTGCCGGCTCGTCGTCAAAGTGGAAACGCTGAACCCGATCCGGTCGTTCAAGGGGCGCGGTGCAGACTACCGTGTCGCGTCGCTGGAGGGACGGCCCCACCTGGTCTGCGCCACCGCCGGCAACTTCGGACAAGGCATGGCCTACGCGGCGCGGAAGCGAGGGCTCTCACTCACCGTCTTTGCGTCCAAGAACGCGAATCCATTGAAAATCGCGCGGATGCGTGCCCTCGGCGCCGACGTGCAGCTTGCGGATGACGTGGATGCGGCGCACGCGGCGGCGGAGGCATTCGCCACGCAGCACCGGGCCCTGCTGGTCACGGATGGCCGCGATCCCGCCATCGGCGAGGGCGCCGGCACGATTGGGGTAGAGCTGCTCCGCTGGCCGGACCCGTTTGATGCCATTCTGGCCCCCGTGGGGGATGGCTCCCTGCTGGCGGGGGTGGCGCGCTGGGTCAAGGCGCACCATCCGGCCACCCAGATGATCGGCGTGGGCGCCCGGGGCGCGCCGGCCATGGAGCGCTCGTGGAGGTCGGGCCGGGTTGTAGAACTGGAGCGGGCGGACACGATCGCAGACGGTCTTGCGTCGAAAGAGCCGTATCCTGAGGCACTCGCCGATCTCACCGGCCTGGTGGACGATATGTTGCTCGTCGACGATGCCACGATGCTGGAGGCGATGCGGCTCTCACTTGATGAACTCGGACTTGTACTGGAGCCTTCTGGCGCGGCAAGCCTGGCGGCGGTGCTGACTCACCATTCGCGGTTCGAGGGGCAACTGGTCGGCGCAATCCTGACCGGAGGCTACGTGACCGCGGAGCAGATGCAGCGGTGGCTCGCTCCGTCAGGTCCTATCTAGCATTATTGCCAGCCCTCCGTGCTTCGTGGACGGCCTGCCAGCAGTACCATGCCGCGACCGTGCGATAAGGCCGGAACCGCTCGCCCTCGCTCTGGAGCTCCTTCGGCGTCAACAGATCCCGCAGGCTATAGGCCAGTGAGTACCCCTTGCGCACCCCGTAGTCGCTGACCGGCCATACGTCGAGCCGGCGAAGTTGGAAAATTAGGAACATTTCGGCAGTCCATCGCCCGATGCCCCGGACGACCGAGAGCTGCGCGACGATTTCCTCATCGGAGAGGGCGCTGATCCGATCGAGGGGGATTGTGCCGTTGGCGACTTTTCTTGCCAGGTCCCGGATCGAGGCTGTTTTGTTTCCCGAGAGTCCCACCGCGCGAAGTCTCGCCGGGCGGAGCGCCAGGATAGCCTTTGGGGAAAGGTTCCCATTGAAGAGCGCGACGAACCGGCCATGGATAGCGGCCGCCGCCGCGCCGGCTAATTGCTGGTAGAGAATGCTTTCCGCAAGAGCGGCAAAGTGATCGGCAGAAGGCCGGGGCAGACGAAACGCACCGGTCCGCTTCATGAGTCCGGCCATAACCTTATCACGGCGCGCAATTTCTGCGGCTGCGGCGGCGAAGCTGGTTCTGGGCATACTGCCGGCGTTCCCTCTCTCGTAAGATATACTAGACGCGGAATTCAACCGCCTTGGTCTTCGGGATCAGGCCGATACATCGCTTCGTACTGCTTGGGGCTGAGGACCAGGACCCGGCCGTCGTCCTCATAGTCAAGAAAGATCCACGCCTCGGGTGCGACGTCATCCAAGAGCAGAGTTGGCGAGAAGTACGGAGCCGTGGCCATGAATGGTCCAACGGCCACGCCGTCCGCGAAATTCCATCGAGAGGAGCATGAGCGCCCAATGAACGCGTTCATCTGCATCACGTGCGGGACGCAGTACCCGCCCAGCAACACGCCCCCTGCCCGGTGTCAGGTCTGTGAAGATGAACGCCAATACGTCAACTGGCAGGGCCAGGAGTGGACCGCCATGGACCGGCTTGGCACCGATCACCGCAACGTGCTCAGAGACGAAGAGCCTGGCCTCACTGGCATTCGCACGGAGCCGGAGTTTGCCATCGGCCAGCGAGCGCTGTTGGTGCAGACGGCGCAGGGCAATATCCTCTGGGATTCCATCAGCTATCTCGACGACGCGACGATCGAGGCCGTCCGAAGACTCGGCGGGATCAGCGCGATCACCATCTCACATCCGCACTTCTATTCGTCGATGGTAGAATGGGCCCGGGCCTTCGACGCGCCGGTCCGGCTTCACGCCGCGAACCGAGCGTTCGTCCAACGGCCCGATGCCGCGATCGAGTATTGGGAGGGTGACACGCTCGCGCTCAACTCCGAGGTGACGCTGATCCGATGCGGCGGCCATTTCCCGGGTTCCACAGTGCTGCACTGGGCCGCGGGGGCAGGCGGGCGCGGCGTGCTCCTGACAGGCGACACGATCTACGTGGTCTCCGACCGCCGGTACGCCAGCTTCATGTTCAGCTATCCTAATTTGATCCCGCTGCCCGGGTCAGCAATCCGAGGCATCGTCAGCGCCATTGAGCCGTTTGCCTTCGACCGGCTTTACGGTGGGTGGTTTGAGCGCGTCATCCGGCAGGACGCCAAGCAAGCCGTCACGCGTTCAGCACAGCGCTACATCCGTGCCATCCAGGAGCGGCCTCAGAATACATAATCACACCTGCGCATCCGCCTCAGGTCATCGGGTCGAGCCGACGGTCCCCCCCACAGCTCTTTCTCGATGCTTCGCCTCATGATCCAGTACCTCAACCTTCCATTGGGTGCTGTTCCAGCAGTCTCTGTTGAACCGCACGACGATGTCGAGCAACCGCCCCATCACATGGGTACGATCAGCGAGCGCGGAAACCGGTAGCCAGGCGTCAAGGGTGCTGTGGCCTTTGTGCAACGTGAACAAGAGCCGCGGCAGGCTCAGCTCGACGTTTCCGACGCCGATATCACCTCGCCCCACGTCATCGAGGAGACTTTGCAACCACCGCTGATACTTCATCGACATTCGAACCATCCTTTCGTCGGGCTGTGCCCCACTCAGTCTACAGACTGGGACACAAGGGGATGACAACCGAAAGTGAATTCTGGGTCAACGGAGAACTGAAGAGGAAAAATGAGTAAGCGTGGAACCCGACGCGCTTCCCTGACAGCTTAGCGATTGGCATGGTACCAGGACCGCGTCGGTTGCTACAATTGGGGAATGCCTGAATAGAGCTACAGGAAGTTCATGACAAACGTTCGCTCGGCAAACATGAAGTACCAGCTGCTCGCGGACGCCTACGCAAAGATCGAGGCCACGACCTCGCGCCTGACGATAACCAGACTGCTGGCCGACCTGTTCCGGCAGACGCCCAAACCCATCATCGCCCGCCTCACCTACCTGACGCAGGGGAAGCTCTATCCCGACTTTGAGGGCATCGAGATCGGCGTGGCCGAAAAGATGGCGGTGCGGGCGGTGGCCCAAGCCACCGGCGAGTCACAGGAGATCGTAGCGCGGCAGTTAACCCACGCCGGCGATCTCGGATCGGTTGTCCAAGCGCTGCTCGGAAAGGGCAAGACGCGCCGTTCTGTACTGACCGTCGACGAAGTATACGATGGACTCGACCGCGCTGCGCGCGCTTCCGGCGAAGGTGCGCAGACATCACGGATTGCGGCCATCGCCGGGCTGCTGGGGCGCGCGACCCCGGCTGAGGCCAAGTACATTGTGCGCATGGCCACCGGCAAGCTGCGATTGGGCGTGGGAGATATGACGATTCTCGATGCCCTGGCCGAGGTGTTCGCTGGTGGGAAACAAGCGCGCAAGGAGCTCGAACGGGCCTATAACTTGACCTCCGACCTCGGCTATGTCGCTGCTGTTGTGGCCGAGGGTAGGTTAGAAAAGATCCGCAAGATCCACGTCGTGGTGGGCAAGCCGATCCGGCCGATGCTGGCCGAGCGTCTAGGGGATCCCGGGGAGATTCTCGCCAAACTCGGCGGCCGGTGCATTGCCGAGTACAAATACGATGGCGAACGCCTGCAGATTCATAAGAAAGGTAAAGAGGTTGAGATCTTCTCCCGCCGGCTGGAGAAGATTACGGACCAATATCCAGACGTGGCGGATCTGGCCCGCCGCTACCTGAAGGCTACCGACGCCATTGTCGAGGGTGAGGTGGTGGCGGTCGATTCTGAAACCGGGGAGCTGCGTCCGTTCCAGGATCTCATGCCCCGCCGCCGCAAATACGGCATCGAGGAAGCGGTGGAGCAGATCCCCACGACGCTGTTTATCTTCGATACCACCTACGTCGACGGCAAGGATCTGACCGAAGAGCCATATCAGAAGCGCCGCGAAGTTCTCAGCCGCGTAGTCCAATCGAATGCGCGGTTCCGGATGGCGACCTTTGCCGAGGTCGCATCGGTGGACGAATTGGAACGCGTATTCGAACAGGCTGTGCAGGAGGGCTGTGAGGGACTCGTCTGCAAAGCCATGGGCGGCGTCTACCAGGCCGGCGCGCGCGGGTGGCAGTGGATCAAATTCAAGCGCGAGTACCGCAGCGAGATGACCGACGCGGTGGACCTGGTGGTGGTCGGCGCCTTCCACGGCCGGGGCCGCCGGGGCGGGGGCTACGGCGCGCTGCTCATGGCCGCGTACGACGACAAGGACGACAACTTCAAAAGCGTGTGCAAGCTCGGAACCGGATTCTCCGACGAGTTCCTCGGTGACTTACCTCAAAAGCTTCGTCGCGACGAGCGCTCAGACCGGCCTTTGCGCGTAGACACGCGCATTGTCCCCGACGTATGGCTTGAACCGGCAATGGTCTTCGAGGTAATCGGCGCGGAGATCACCTTGAGCCCGGTGCACACGGCCGGATGGGACGTCGTCCGGAAGGGCAGCGGCCTCGCCATCCGCTTCCCACGCTTCACCCGGGTGCGGGAAGACAAGAGCCCAACCGATGCGACGACCGTAAAGGAACTCGTCGAGATGTATCGGAGGCGGGTAAAGAAGGCAGGATAACGATGGGTGTCCTGGACGGCAAGGTGGCCTTGGTGACGGGAAGTTCGCGCGGCATCGGCGCCGCCATTGCCCGGCTGTTTGCACAGCAGGGCGCAAGGGTGGCGCTGCACGGTCGGGATGCGGCGGCATTGTCGGCTGTGCGGAGAGACATCGAGCGAACCGGCGGAACGACCATGCATGTCGTAGCGGATGTCACGAGGTTCAGCGAGATCGAGGCGATGCGCCGTCAGATTGAACAGGCATTCGCACCGGTCGACATCCTCGTCGCGAACGCGGGAGGCAATACTACCGCCCCCGGTGCTCCGCTCGAGCAGATCAGCGAAGAAGGGTGGCATGCTTCTATCGACGGCAACTTAACGGCGACCTTTCTCACCATCAAGAGCATTCTTCAGGGGATGAAAGAGCGGAGGTCGGGCAGCATCATCACCATCTCATCGGCGGCCGCCCGTAGACCGAGCCCCCACTCCCCTATGCCGTACGCCGTTGCCAAGGCCGGCATCGAGCTCCTTACGAAGGCCCTCGCTGCCCAGGCCGGCCCGTATGGCATCCGCGCCAACTGCATTGCGCCTGAAACAATCCTCAACGCAACAAGGAGCGGATCCCTGCCGCCGTGCAGCAGACACTCGTCGATACCCATCCCCTCAAGCGCCTGGGCACGCCTGAGGACGTTGCGCGGGCGGCCCTCTTTCTCGCCTCGGACGAAGCGGCGTGGATCACGGGAATTGTCTTGGACATCGCGGGCGGAGCGGTCATGGTGTAGCTCCACCCGATTCCTTGTCACATCGGTTCGGGTTCGTTCGTCACTAGTATTGACGGAACGTGCTCACGGCATGTGACCGGCGGAGGCAGATGCCTGTGGACGAACGCAACTGGCTAGCGCAGCGATTCGAGGAACACCGTTCACACCTCCGGGCGGTAGCCTACCGCATGCTCGGCTCGGCGAGTGAAGCGGACGACGCGGTCCAGGAAGCATGGCTGCGGCTGGACCGCTCCGACACCAGCGCGGTCGAGAACCTGGGCGGGTGGCTGACGACGGTCGTCGCACGGGTGTGCCTGGACGTGCTGCGCTCGCGCCAGTCGCGGCGCGAGGAGCCGCTGGACGCGCACGTGCCAGAACCGATCGTGAGCCGGGAACACCGGAGCGATCCCGAGCAGCAAGCGCTGCTAGCCGACTCGGTCGGTCTCGCGCTCCTCGTGGTCCTCGACACACTGCCGCCGCCCGAGCGGGTGGCCTTCGTGCTGCACGACATGTTCGACCTGCCCTTCGACGAAATCGCCCCAATCTTGGGACGCTCCCCGGGCGCGGCCCGGCAGCTAGCGAGCCGCGCGCGCCGCCGGGTGCAGGGTGCCACCGCGGCTCCCAGCCCGGATCGCACCCGCCAGCGGAAAGTCGTCGACGCCTTCCTGGCCGCCTCGCGAAACGGCGACTTCAACGCGCTGCTCGCCGTGCTCCATCCCGGCGTCGTGCTCCGGGCCGACCCGGCCGCCGTGCGAATGGGCGCAGCGGCGGAGATCCACGGCGCGAAACCCGTGGCGGAAACGTTCCGGGGACGCGCTCAGGCCGCACAATCGGCGCTCGTCAATGGCGCCGCGGGGCTCGTGTGGATCGCCGGCGGACAGCCGCGTGTCGTCTTCCAGTTCACGACGGCGGGCGCGAAGATCGTCGCCATCGACATGATCGCCGATGCCGAGCGCCTTCGCCAGCTCGACCTGCTGGTCCTCAACGGCTGACGAGGCCCTGCGGGCACGAACAGCTCCCTTCACCAACACCCTCTCCCCAAGGGCGAGGGGAAGCGCTCACTCTTGACTCAGCCCGCAACCGGCCGGTGCTATGTCCGGGGTCCTACCATAGCGAGCCTGCGGCGCGCGCTGCGCAACAAGATTATCAGCCCCACAAGTGTGACAGCCAACCCCAGCAGAGCGTAGCCTGGCCGTCCGGACATGAAGCTCCCGGGTAGCACGTTAATCCCCTGCAGGATCCAGATGACACCGAACACGATCAGCAACAGCCCTACCACTATTCCGATGGTCCTCATTAAGCGACCACGCTTCTTTCCGCCGACACGGCGATATCGTAGGCGATCTTCGCCGTCCGCTTCAGCATGGCGGCGACCGAGCAGTATTTGTCGAGCGAGAGCGTCACAGCCTTCTCCACCGATTCGGCATCCAGACCTGCTCCCCGGAGGGCGTAGTGCAGGTGAATACTCGTGAAGACCCGGGGGTGATCTGCCGCGCGCTCTCCGCTCACATCAATCCGCAGCTCCTCTAGCGGCATTCGCATTTTGCGGAGAATGGAAACCACATCCATTCCCGTGCATCCCGCCAAAGCGAGCAGCAAGTTCTCCATCGGTGTTGGACCTGTGCCCGTCCCTCCGTCGCCTTGAGCAGCGTCCATCAGGACGGTACTCCCCCGTGCAGCAGACCCCGAAAACTGCATCGGCGGAACCCATGTCACCGTGACCATCTGTCTATGCTCCTTTCGCTCCGTCTTCGCGCGGCCTCGCTGTGGCGCCCTGGCCTGACGCTTCAGCGTTCGGCTCGAGGGCAAGGGCCAACACCTGGCTGATCGTGTCGGCCGCGTGGAACATCATCTGGTCGCGGACCTGCTTGGGCACGTCATCGAGGTCGCGCTCGTTCCGCTTGGGCAGGATCACTTCTTTCAACCCCGCTCGGTGCGCAGCCAGCACCTTCTGCTTCAGGCCGCCGATCGGAAGGACGCGTCCCTGCAAGGTCACCTCTCCGGTCATCCCGACCGTCGCCCTCACAGACCGCCCGGTGAGTAGTGAGACCAGCGCCGTTGTCAGCGTGATGCCGGCGCTGGGGCCATCTTTGGGCACCGCCCCGGCCGGCACGTGGACGTGGAACCGGCCGCGGAACTTCGCCGGGTCGATTCCCAACTCAGCGGCGTGCGAACCCACATAAGACAGCGCGATCTGCGCCGATTCCTTCATCACATCGCCCAGCTGCCCTGTGAGGGTAAGGCCGGGTTCGGCGTACCCGTTCCCCTCGGGGTGCTCTATTGCTGCTGCCTCCACGAACAGCACATCGCCGCCGGCTCCAGTAACGGCCAGGCCGGTGGCCACTCCGGGAACGCTCGTCCGCTCGGCGGCCTCGAAGTAGAACTTCGGCCGGCCGAGGTATGCCAGGAGGGCGTCAGGGTTCACCGTGACTGGGGCCGCGGCTTCGCCTGCCGCGATCCTGGTGGCAACTTTCCGGAGGACCTTTCCGATCTCACGCTCCAGGTTCCTGACTCCGGCCTCGCGCGTGTAGTTGGCCACGATCTGCCGGATGGTCTTGTCAGGGAGGGCCACCTCCTCGGGCCGCAGGCCGTTTCGTTCGAATTGACGCGGTCCCAGGTGATCCCGAGCGATATCCACCTTTTCATCTTCGGTGTATCCGTCGATCCGGATGACCTCCATGCGGTCAAGCAGGGGTTCCGGGATGGTCTCGACCACGTTTCCGGTGGCGATGAACAGGACTTCCGAAAGGTCCATATCAACCCCCAGGTAGTGGTCGCGAAAGGTGTGGTTTTGTGCGGGATCAAGCACCTCCAGCAGCGCGCTCGACGGATCGCCCCTCCAGTCTGCACCGACTTTGTCAATCTCGTCGAGCATCAACACCGGGTTTTTCGTGCCAGCGTCCTTCAAGGCCCGTACGATCCTCCCCGGCAGCGCGCCAACGTAGGTCCGGCGGTGCCCGCGAATCTCGGCCTCGTCGTGGATGCCGCCAAGGGAGATGCGTCCAAACTTCCGGCCGAGCGCCCGGGCCACCGACTCGCCCAGCGACGTCTTGCCTACGCCAGGCGGGCCGATCAGGGTCAGGATGGCGCCTGAGCCGCGCTTCGTCGCAGTCTCGGTCTCAGCCAGGCCTCGCTCTTTGCGGAGTCTGCGCACCGAGAGGTACTCGATGATCCGCTCTTTCACGTCTTCTAGACCCGTGTGGTCTTCGGTGAGAATCCGCCGAGCCTCGGCGACATTCAGGTTATCTTCGGTGCGCCTGTTCCACGGAACCTCGGTCATCCAGTCAAGGTAGGTGCGGATCCACCCGTACTCCGGCGACTGCGGCGAGGTTCGCTGCAGACGGGCCAGCTCACGTTCAGCCTCCTGGCGAGCCTGCTCAGGCATGCCTGAGGCCGCGATCTTCGCGCGGAACTCTTCGGCGATGGAGGGACCATCGTCAGCCTCCCCCAGCTCTTTGCGGATGGCTTCGAGTTGCTCGCGCAGGAGGAACTCGCGCTGGCGCTTGTCCATGCCCTCAGCCACCTCGCGGCCGATCTTCTCCTTCAGCTCCAGATCGGCCAACGTCCGATTGGCCCAGGCGATAGCCAACTCAAGGCGCCGCTCGACATCGAGGGTCTGCAGTATCTCCACTTTCTGCTCGAAGGACAGGTCGGGCGAATAGCCGGCGGTGTCGACCAGGGCGCCCGGGTCGGTGATACCCCGGAGCATCTGCGCCACCTCGGGAACGCCCCGGGCCTCCACGATGTTCTCAACGGTGGCGCGGTAGACGCGGGCTAGCTCCCGGACGCGCTCAGAGGCCGGCGCGGAGTCCTCGATTGGTTCGATCTGGACCCATACCGCGTCTCCGACCTCCGCCACTGTGGTCCCGAGGATGGCCCGCTGCAGTCCCCGAATGACGCGCACTTCGATCCGCGTGGGGAGGCGTACTGCGTCCTCGACCCGGGCCAGGGTGCCGATCCGAGCGTACCGCCCGTCAATTTTGGGAACCACAAAAATAGCGGAATCCCCCGCATGCGCGGCCGCGATGGCCTTCCGAGCTTCGTCGGTCTCTAAGGCGATCGTGACCACCATCCCGGGCAGCACAACCCCGGTGGTCAGGGGAAGAAGGGGCACGACCAGCGTCTTTGGACGATCCAGTTCACGGCTCGTCTTCATCGTTTCCTCCCGATCTCTTTATATCTATCTAATCCTAACTAACGAAACACCAGCCGCTTATATTCCAGAAGTATAGGCGGCAGAACCCCTGTTTTGCAGCAGGGAATGCATTGCGGTCGTTACGAGTTTTACGTAGTGTCGGTCGCAACCGAAGGACATTGAAGGGCTAGGTGTGCCGCGCACCATGGTTAGGGTCTTGAGCCATTCGCTGGTGGCCTCTAACGGACGCGCCCCAAAGACACATTTGGTGACCCTCCACGGAGCGTTCGGAGCCGGACGGAACTGGGGAGCGATCGCACGCCGTCTTGTCCGGGCTCGTCCGGAATGGGGCGTCGTGCTGGCCGATTTGCGGCTGCACGGTGACTCGCAGGGCTTTTCGCCGCCCCACACTCTGGACGCCGCCGCGGCAGATGTCGACGGACTCGGCCGGACCCTGGGATTCCCGCTCGACGCCGTGTTGGGCCATTCGCTTGGTGGCAAGGTGGCGCTGCTCTACGCGGCCCGCCATGCTGCTGGTCTCCGGCAGGTGTGGGTCGTGGACTCCTCGCCTGCCGCCGGACCGCCTTCGGGAGACGCCTGGCAGATGCTGCGGGCCGTCCGTTCTCTCCCCGCCGCATTCGCCTCGCGCCAGGAGGCGATCGAGGGCCTGGTGCGTTTCGGGTTCGCCCCGGATGTGGCGCAGTGGATGACGACGAACCTGGAACGCGCTGACGGACGTTACCGATGGCGTCTAGACTTCGATGCTCTCGAGGAGTTGCTCCGCGACTTCTTCCAAACGGATCTCTGGAGTGCCGTCACCCGTCCTCCGGAGGGTGTGACGCTCCATTTTGTCAAAGCATCCCAGTCAGACGCCTTGAGCCTGGATGCGCTCGAACGCCTGGAGCGCATCGCCGAACATCACGGCATCTTTGTTCACACCGTGCCTGGCGGCCATTGGATCCACGCTGATAATCCCGACGCGATCGTCGACCTGCTCACGAGGCATCTCCCCTGAGCACGCTGACCTGTCTTCCGCTCATGGGTTGAGCGCACCTAGCTTGTCCGGATTGCCAATGGCCCAGATGTTGCGGATCCGCGCCTGGTCCACTTCGATGCTGACCACAACGGCAGGCATCCCGTCGGGGTGACGAATCAACAGCGTGGGCTGGCCGTTCACATCGGCCACGGCATATTGCGCCCCCACGGGAACGAACTTCGCAGTGACTCCGATGACGAAGCGCGCGACATCTGCGCGGCCACGCACTGGCTCCAGCGCTGCCCCGCGCACTTTGCCTCCGCCATCGGCCCAGATGGTGGCGTCTTCTGCTAGTAGATTGGTGAGATTGTGGAGATCGCCGTTCACCGCCGCACGCATGAACTCTTCCAGCAGACGCCGGTGCTCTTCCGGGCTTACCTGGAAGCGTCGGCGATTCGCGGTGATGCGGTCCTTGGCCCGGCTGAACAGCTGGCGACAGGCGCCCTCCGACTTCTCCAGCATACCTGCGATCTCGTCATACTCGTACTCAAATACTTCGCGAAGCAGAAAGACCG
>Ga0209801_1001441_pt1 | contig 14625 bp, 19 predicted proteins | sample GraSoiAngelo_127_FD_185884 | JGI IMG/M metagenome (GOLD analysis project Ga0209801, IMG submission 185884) | Grasslands soil microbial communities from the Angelo Coastal Reserve, California, USA - 14_0927_09_40cm (SPAdes) (version 2) | ecosystem: Environmental > Terrestrial > Soil > Grasslands ... | reverse complement strand
ATTCGAGTCAATCTCACCGGCACATTCACCGTTACTCAAAAAGCCGGCGCGATTCTGCACAACGGCGGCCGGATCATCAACATGTCATCCGTGAGCGGCCAAATGGGATTGTTCGGCCAAGCGAATTATTCATCGAGCAAAGCGGGCATCATTGCGCTGACCAAGGTTTCGGCCCGCGAGTTTGCGCGCCAGAACATCACTGTGAACGCGATTGCGCCCGGATTCATCGATGTTGGGATGAGCAAAGGCATGCCGGAAGAAGTGGCGCAAAATTTCATCAAACAAATTCCGCTTGGCCGCCTTGGTGACGTAAGTGAAATTGTTAACGCCGCGCTCTTCCTCGCCTCGCCAATGGCGTCATATATCACCGGGCAGGTCTTGAACGTGAACGGCGGCTTCTATATGGGGTGAGGCACCCCAACTCACCGCCTCAACGATTTAACGCTTCAACCATTTAACGTCAGCTCAGCCCAACTTCTGCACCAGCAACCAGACCAAAGCTGAAAGCATCGCTGCGAATGTGGATAGCACGTAGGTCGCGCGTTTCGTCTGCCGTATTTTGAAAGCAGGCTTTGGAATATCGTCGTGAATATGGCTGGCCTCGAATAGTTTCATCAGCGCAAAAGCCACGACAAAACCGACCGCACCCCATTTGAGGCATCCCAGAATGGTCTCAAGCATCCCGCGCAGACCCTAGCGCAGGCAACCACGGCGCTCAACTCCGAAAGGCTTTCGCGAGCCAAGCGCGCTCTTGATCTCACGCCGCGCACACTCAACTGGTGCGTCCATCAGTTGAGCACGCAATTCCAAAATCAGACCTTTGAAGGTCCCTTTACGGCGTCGGCGCCGGAGAAGATCCTTCTGAAGGCGAGGGAGACTCCTCGGCCCCAGCGGCCTTCTTCTTAGCCGCGGTCCTCTTCTTCTTTGCCGGCGACGGAGTGGGCGAGACCTTGGCAGTGGCCGCTCCCGTAGTTGAAGTCGCAGTAGTTCCCTGTTGTGTGCAGGAAATCATAAACGCTGCGCCGATCAGAACGGTGATGAACGTTAAAACAGATTTTTTCATAGTTACAGTTAAGTTCGAGGGTCGCAGAATGTTCGGTCGCCCGCAAAATAGCAAGCACTAAACAACAACCTCCCAACTTCTGCCTTCCACAAGGAAACAAAGCCGCGGGCGTGCGCTGCTAGGTCGAGGGAGAATCAACACTCCCTGCCATACTTTGGAGCGCATCAGCCAACGTCTGGAACGTCGCGATTTGGATCTCGGGTCCGTAATGAAATTGCGAGAGAATGTTGAGACCTATGTCCTTGTGCGGATCGGGCATCACTCGCGTCACGGAGGCGAGGCCTTTTTCCGTAAGCGCATCCATGATCTTGGCAACGTGAGGCGCCGCGGCTGAATCCATTGAGTCCAGCCACCGGAAATCCACCAGAACACGGAACCCCGGCGCAACATCCTGCAAGAGCTCCCGTACGCGTTGCGCAGCCAGCTTTGCTTGCTCGGCCGTAACTCGCTGCGAGGCGCCGATCACCAGGAGGCGTTTCGATCGATCGAGCTCAACGGCGTACATTCTTCGTGTTCACACGATACGACCGTGGTCGCAAGTCCGACGACTGATTATCAAAGGAACTAAGATGATTTCATTCATAGTCGACCGGCACTCGGATCTGCGACACGGTTCCGGGTTTGAACCGCCACCTTCGAAACGTGTTGATGGTAACTTTATCGAGGATCCCATCACCGGTGCTTTGTGCCATCATCGCATCGGTGACTTTGCCGCTCGCAGTATCGACAGTCATGACGCAAACACCGCTTCCGGTGATATTGGCGCGCTTTGCTTGGTATGGATACTCGGGCAAGGGAGCGCTCAGTGCCATGGCTTGGGCAACCCGTTTTTTTACACGAGGTTTCTTTTCTACCGGCATGGGCGGTGTCACCGGTTCTGCTGGAGGTGGCGTCGTCTGCTCGTTCGCAGGCGCTGGCTTTTGACTCGATGCCCCGACTGCAATTTTCATGCCCGGTGTCGTCTTTTTCTTTTTCGGTCTCGGTGCCGGCATCGCCTCGCGAGTCTCGAATTGCTCCGGAAGATTTGCCGAAGTCGCCTCTTGGGCGCGTGCTAAGGGTGCATTAGCCAACACAATACCGGTACTCAGAACTGCGAAAGTTCCTCGGTGGACGCGCACGAGAAAATCTCCTACCCGTGTCGGGAACGTCAAATTATAGCCGCTTTTTGCAGCTCTTGGCTTGTAACTATCCCGAAAAAGGAAGAGTGATTTTTGCTGAGTCGTCGTTAACCTTTTCGCTTCTTTATGCTTTCGGTGAGTGCGACAGACATTACCATTTGGATCATCTCTGCGCTTCTCGCGGTCGGCATCGGCTGGAGCAAGTATGCGAAATGGAAAACGCGCGACAAACTGGTGCGAGAACTGGCGGCTATGGATCCCGAGCGCCGTGAAAAATTGCTCAGTCGGATGCGACCGGACCTCGCCATGGAAGCGCGGCAAGAATTAATGCGGCGGTTCCACATTAGCTGATCCTCTCTCTCTTTTAGGTTCCGGAGCTTCGCCTTCTAATTCACTTAATCCGCCAATGTCCTCCGCGCCTTTCGAAATGACGGTTTCAGTTCTGCCGAATGACATCGACGAGCAAAATCACGTGAACAACACCGTTTACCTGCGGTGGGTGCAGGAAGTTGCCACTGCGCACTGGCGAGCCAGAGCCAGCCAGGAAGCGCAGGAGAGGATCGGCTGGGTCGTTCTGCGGCACGAGATCGACTACAAAACTCCCGCCGCCCTCGGTGACCAAATCGTGTTGCGCACGTGGGTCGGCAAAGCCACTTGGGTGACGTTTGAACGATTCACGGAAATCCGGCGCAACGGCGACGGCCAGCTCTTGTCAAAAGCTCGGACGCTGTGGTGCCCGATCAATGCGCAAACCGGCCGGCCCGCCCGCGTCCCAGCGGAAGTGCGTGCACAGTTTTCCACGTGAACTGGGATCTCAACGAACGGCGGTTTCCCGAACGGCCGCCGGATTAGGAAATTACCCTTCCTGAAAGTTGAACATTCGGCGTTGAGCGTTGAGCGTTGGGCGTTGCAAGTTCCATCTCCCGAGTCACGCCCGATTATTGCTTGTTATTGCGCGACCTTCCTGAAACCGGAGATGTTGCATATCTACCGGCAAATCACCGCGCTGAAACGGTGCGTTCCGGTGGTGATTGCGCAGAAACGCGAGCAAACCGAGCGCTACCCATTTGAGCCCGTCCAAGTTGTTCCCAAGCCGGCGACGCATTTCCTGCGGCGCTTCTGGTTCAGGCAACTGCGCGATATGCCGTGGCAGATCTCGGATTCCGAACTGCGCGCGTTGCTGGGCGTCTTAAGTAAAACCGACGCTCGCCTTTTGCACATTTACTTCGGCCAAATCGCCGTGCATCTCCTGCCGCTGATTCGCGCGTGGAAAAACCCTTCGATCGTTTCCTTTCACGGCGCGGATGTCACGGTGGACATGAACAAGCCGGCCTATCGCGAGGCCACGCGGCAGATGCTCGAAGCAGTGAAGCTGGTTTTAGTTCGCTCCCAATCGCTGCGGCGCGCAGTTGCCGATCTTGGCTGCGACCCGGAAAAGATTGAAATCCAGCGCACCGGAATTCCGCTGGAGGAATTTCCTTTCCGCGAACGAAGCTGGCCGAAAAGCGGCGAATGGCGACTCGTGCAGGCTGGGCGGTTGATTGAGAAGAAAGGTCTGCCGGTTACTCTTCGCGCTTTCGCAGTTTTCCTGGGAAAATATCCAAATGCGACACTGACGATTGCCGGAGAAGGAGCTATGCTCGGCGAACTTCAGCAACTGGCGCGCGAACTCAACGTTGAGGCGCGCGTTTCATTCACGGGTTTCATTTCGCAGGAGCAATTACGCGACATCTATTATCGGTCGCACATTTTCCTGCATCCGAGCCAAACGGGTCATGATGGAAATCAGGAAGGCATCCCAAATTCGATGCTCGAGGCGATGGCCAGCGGCTTGCCAGTCTTCGCCACCCGGCATGGCGGGATTCCCGAAGCAATCGAAAATGGCGTGAGCGGCGTGCTCGTGCCGGAGCGCGATCACGAAGCGTTAACGCGGGCGTTCCTCGATGGAACGGAAGATCCGGCCTTCCTTTTGCGGATCGCGCGCAGCGGCGCTGAGGTCGTTCGGAAAAATTTCGACCTGCAAGCGCAGGCGCGACGACTGGAAAACAATTATCTGAGGCTAATTGGCAGTGGCGATTGACTCCGAAAGCTTTCGCTAGTTGACCTCAATCCCGGCGCGATTCTGGGGAGCGCCCGCTACGCGGCATTCTAATGCTTTCCGGGTCCCGGATTACTTCCGATGCCACGGCTGCGTCACGTTTCGAATCCGCGGCTTGCAAACGTCACTGACTAACACAAAGGACAAACTGTTTTGGTCCGGGCGGCTGAACTTATAAACGCCAGGACCTCTGCAAGCTTTGGGGATCGCTCCGGACCGGCGGGTCTCTTGAGCTGTGATGGTATCGCCTGCGACAGTATAGGTGCCCCAGATCTCTGCCTTTGGCTGAGTAGCCATGACGTGAAATGTACCGTCGGCATTAATTGTCCAGACAGTGCCGAGCGAGTTGGTCCATGTGCCAGCGAGCGCGGCTGGACCAGACGGTGTCATGGTCGCGCAGGCACTCATCAGCGCGATCAAGGCGCCTGCGAAAATGATTCTGAGAGAGTGTTGTAGTTTCATGGTGGCCATCCTGCCTCGAGGCAACGTGACCCGTCAAGCGCAGATTGCAGCGAAGAGATTGGTTGCCAAGAACTTTGCGTTCGACGTACAAAGAAATCCTTCAGTGACAGGCGAACCGAGGACTTCGACGACCGCTGGATGCGCCTTTGCTCTGGCCAAGGCGTCTTTGTAAACATCGGTCGATTTTACTGCGCTGAATACGATCAAGACCACTGAACCAACAAAAACGACGAACAACACCGCCATACTGAAGCAGCCAAGGGGAACGAACCATTTCCAGTTTCGTTTCCACCAGTTGGCGTTTGGCGTCGGAGGAACTGGTGGCGGTGTCTGCTCCACGGAGTCTGTTCGTTCTGAAATTTCCCGGCCGCGAAGACCGAATTTTCAAGCTCCATTTGCCGGCCAACCCTATGAAGGCGAAATACCGCGCCTGGTCTGAGTGGCAAAACCCAGACTTCGTTGCGAAAGCCGGCGAGCAACCTGCTCACTTCTCTGGCGGGAACGACTATCAGATTCGCTACAAACTAGACTATCAGGAGCGATAACAGCCACGCTCGGTTTACCTTTGGCGCGACACACGTAGGTTCAAGTGTGTCGATCTCTGAGGAGCAAGTAAAGGCCGCGTTGAAGTCGGTGAAGTATCCAGGCTTCACTCGCGACATCGTTTCATTCGGCTTGGTGAAGTCGATCCAGATCGACAATGGCGAGGTCAAGGTGCAACTCGCGCTTGCAACAAATGATCCCAACGTTCCTGCGGCAATCAAGAATGATGCGGAACGCGCCTTGCGCGGGATCGAAGGAATGCGCAGCGCGAAAGTTTTGATCGATATCCACGCACCACCCGGGGGCGCAGGCGCCGGCATGGCCGCGACACGGATTCCCGGAGTCAGGCACGTGATTGCGGTGGCCAGCGGCAAAGGCGGCGTGGGCAAATCGACTGTCGCGGCCAACCTTGCGGTGGCGCTGGAGCAAACCGGCGCGCGCGTCGGTCTGTGCGATTGCGACATCTATGGCCCGAGCATTTCATTGATGTTCGGCACGCGCGAGCGGCCAATGGCTACGGAAGAAAACAAGATCGTTCCGATCGAGCAATACGGCTTGCGACTCATGTCGATGGGATTTCTGCTCGACGATACTTCGCCTGCGATTTTGCGCGGGCCGATGGTTACGCGATATACGCAACAATTTTTGCGGCAGGTCGAATGGGGTGAACTGGATTATCTGGTGCTCGATCTGCCGCCTGGCACCGGCGATATCCAACTCACCATTGTGCAAACAGTCGCCCTTTCCGGGGCGATCATCGTAACCACGCCCCAGGAAGTTGCCCTCATCGATGCGCGAAAGGCGGCTACCATGTTCGACAAGGTGAATGTTCAAGTGCTCGGCCTCGTTGAGAACATGAGTTTCTTCGTCTCTCCCTCCGACGGCAAACGCTACGATATCTTTGGCAGTGGCGGTGGCGAACGCGAAGCGAAACGGTTGCGTGTCCCGCTGCTTGGCCAGATTCCGATCGATATTGCCACGCGCGAGGCAGGCGATCGCGGGATTCCCATCGTGGGCGAAGATAGACAATCACCCGTGACAGCCGAGTTTAAAAAGATCGCAGAAAATCTGCGTAAGGCGTTGGCGTAGTGAGGCGTCCACAACCGGTCGCGCAAAGAAGCGTTAAATAAATGGTGTGGCCGCCCCGTCGAATTCCAATGCGTCGATTTTGTTGACTTATCCCAAATTTTATGAAAGAAGAACCGGCGATGCCGTCTTCGGAAGAAGATCAAGCTCAATTCGTTAAGGATTCGGCGCTCTACAAGGAGTTCCTTGCTGAGCGCGCAGAGATTTTGAAGCATAAGTGGATTGAAAGCGAAAAAGCCGGCAAAGACATCGGCTTTGAAAGAGCCTTGCTTGATTGGATCGTGAAACATCGCTCCAATTGGCGAGACCGACGACGAAAGGAGGCGCGCACCGAAAAGTCCGCCTCCTAATTTTTTTCCTTTAACGCGATCCCGCGAGGTCGCGAAGGAAACGCATGAAACAAACAAAACAAAATCCACAAGCCGCCGTCCCCATCATGGACGCGGAGGCAATCCGTCGCGCGCTTCGCCGGATTGCGCACGAAATCATTGAGCGAAATCCGCCGCTCGAAAAGCTGGTGCTTGCGGGAATTCCCTCGCGCGGTGTCGAGATCGCCCGGCGGATCGCGGCCTTCATTCACGAGATCGAAAAGATCGACGTCGAAACCGGGGTCATCGACGTGGCGATGCACCGGGATGATGTTGGGAAGCGCCCAGAGTTACCGCTGGTGCATGCGTCGAAGCTTCCGCTACCGCTGGAAGAACGCACCATCATCATTGTCGATGACGTTCTTTATACTGGCCGCACCGTTCGCGCGGCGATGGATGCCATCAATTCATTCGGGCGCCCCGCCCGCATCCAACTGGCGGTGCTGATTGATCGGGGCCATCGCGAGCTGCCTATTCGTCCCGATTACGTCGGCAAGAATTTGCCGACCGCGACGCGCGAACAAATTCAGGTGCGCCTGCAAGAAACCGATAACGAAGCCGACGCAGTATGGCTGGGAAGGGAAATATGACCACGCGCTGGACACGAAAAGATCTGCTCGGGCTGCGCGAATTATCGGCTGACGAAATCAATTTCGTTCTCGAGACCGCCGACGCGTTCAAACAAGTCGGAACTCGCGAGATCAAAAAGGTGCCGGCCCTTCGCGGGAAAACGTTGGTAAACTTTTTTGTCGAACCGAGCACACGGACACGCATCTCATTTGAGCTGGCTGCATTTCGCTTGAGCGCGGACGTGATCAATATCTCGGCAACGACTTCCAGCCTCACCAAAGGTGAAACGCTCAAGGACACCGCGCGCAATCTGGAGGCATTACATGCCGATATTCTTGTGCTGCGCCACAGCTCCGCGGGCGCGCCACAGTTTCTCGCAAATCGGCTGAAGGCGAGCGTGATCAACGCCGGCGATGGCGCCCACGAACACCCCACCCAAGCGCTTCTGGATCTTTACACGATCCGCGAGCGAAGAGGAAAAATCGCCGGGCTGCATGTTGTGATCATCGGCGACATTTTGTTCAGCCGCGTCGCGCGCTCGAACATTTTCGGCCTACTCAAGCTTGGCGCGCGCGTCACGCTCGTAGGGCCGAGCACTCTCGTTCCGCGCGAGTTTGAAAAACTGGGCGTTGAAGTTTCGCACAAGATCGATGACGTGCTGCCGAAAGCCGATGTCGTAAACCTTTTGCGGATTCAGCATGAACGCCAGCGCAGAGAATATTTTCCCGGGCTCGGCGAATACGTCCGCTTGTTTGGCCTCACAAAAGAACGCGCAAAACTTTTGAAGCCGGATTGCCTGATCATGCATCCCGGCCCGATCAACCGGGGCGTCGAGATCGACAGCGACGTCGCCGACGGATTGCAAAGCGTCATTCTCGATCAAGTCACCAACGGTCTCGCCGTTCGGATGGCCGTTCTTTATCTGTGCGGAGGAATTTCAACACAATGAGCGCTATGATTATTCGCAACGGTCGAGTAATCGACCCCGCGAGCAAGCGGGATGAAATTGCTGATCTTTACGTCGCCGACGGACGAATAGCACAGAAGTCAGAAGTCAGAAATCAGAAGTCAGACGTCGAAGAGATTGACGCGAAGGGTCTGATCGTGGCGCCCGGATTGATCGACATGCACGTGCATCTGCGCGAGCCGGGATTCAGTCACAAGGAAACGATTGAGTCAGGCGCCCGTGCGGCCGCTTCCGGCGGATTTACAACGGTTGTTTGTATGCCGAACACTTCGCCAACGGCGGATAATCCCAGCACCATCGCGTGGATCAAAGATCGCGCCGCGGCGGTCGCATGCGTCAATGTTTTACCCACCGGCGCAATTTCAAAAAATCTGGCCGGCGAAGAACTCGCGCCGATCGGTTCACTCGCGCAGGCGGGCGTTGTGGCGATCACGGACGACGGCCACTGTGTTCAAAATCACGAGGTGATGCGGCGCGCGGTCGAATATGCCCGCATGGTCGATCTGCCCGTGCTTGATCATTGCCAGGATTACAATCTGGTTGGCAACGGCGTCGTGCATGAAGGCTATTGGAGCACACTACTGGGGCTACCGGGCTGGCCCGCGGCCGGCGAAGAAGCGATGGTCATGCGCAACATTTTGCTCGCGGAACTTTGCGATCATCACATTCATTGCCAGCACCTCACGACGGCTGGCAGTGTGCGACTCCTTCGTGAAGCGCGTGCGCGGGGCGTAAAAATCAGCGGCGAAGTTTGCCCGCATCACATCGCGTTAACCGACGAAGCGATCCAAGATTTTGATACGAACTCCAAAATGAATCCGCCTCTGCGGTCGCAGGCAGATGTAAATGCGCTGCTGGAAGGAATCGCCGACGGAACATTATCGATCCTATGTTCCGATCACGCGCCCCATGCCGATTTCGAAAAGGAAGTGGAATTCGATGCAGCGCCCTTCGGCATCATCGGGCTGGAAACGGAGCTTGCACTATTTCTCGACCTACTCGTGCATAAGCATCGCAAGATCGACATGGCCCAGTTGATCGCGATGTACACCGTCGAACCGGCGCGTTTGTTGAAGATTAACGCAGGCACGCTATCGATCGGCGCGCGCGCTGATGTAACGCTGATCGATCCGGAGTTGGAGTGGACGGTCAGAGTTGATCAGTTTCAATCGGCCTCGCGCAATTCGCCATTTCAGGGCTGGAAACTGAAAGGCCGCGCGGTCCGAACGATTGTTGACGGGAAAACAGTTTGGAAGTTGTAGCGGCGGTCTGTGACCGTCGAAGATTCTGTCCGACCGCGCTTACAGAGCGCCGCTACAGTTATCCCAAGTAACCGCCGTGGATGTAGCTTTCCAGATGGGCGATCGCGGCTTGCTGGCAGGAAATGACGTGCTTGACCAGATCGCCGATGGAAATCACGCCCACAACCTTGTCGCCATCGAGCACCGGCAGATGTCGAATATGCTTGTCCGTCATGATACGCAGACATTCATCTACGCCTTCACGCGGATGTGTCGTGAACACATTGGTTGACATGATCTCGGCAACCTTTGCTTCGCGCGAGCGCTTGCCTCGCAGGACTACTTTGCGCGTGTAATCGCGTTCGGAAATGACGCCGACCAAACGCTCCTGCTTGATCACCAACAGCGCGCCGACATTCTTCGCGTCCATCATTTCAATGGCTTCGAAAACTGTTGCATCCGGCGAAATCGAGAAAACCTCGTCGCTTTTTTGATTCAGGATCGCACGGATACTGCCACTCACGTCCATAAGCGAAGTTTCAGGATAGACCCAAACTGGGCGGCCATGCAAAGCAATTCTGACGGTCAGCGGCTCGAGCCACCTGGGCATCGACATTGCGCGAATCGTACTGTTGCCACGCTTGTCATCAATGGGGTCAGAAGTTCAAATTCGCATTCTTGCGTTTTCGGTACGGGACAGAGCATAATGGAAGGGTGCATTGGGCTTTGCCATTTAACGCGCGCGCCAGCGACGATGGCGAAAAAAAGCGGCCTTTGACGAGGCCTGCACAGCCCGATTTCATGTGCGTCGGAGCGCACAAAAGCGGAACGACATGGCTTTATCGGCAGCTCGACTCCCATCCGGACTTCTGGATGCCGCCTATAAAGGAACTGCATTATTTTGATCAGCTGAGCAGGGTTCAACGCTCACCTCCTCCGCGCTGCAAAGACGAGCGCGATCTTCGCTTTTTGGAGAGCCTAAACAGCCTCAGCGCCAAACCGTATGTGGATCTCGAGAACTACGGCAGGCTGTTCGAACCCAAGGGATCGTTCCTCTCCGGTGACATTTCGCCAAATTATTCGACGCTAAGCAGCAAACTCATTCGCCAAATCGTCCGATATTTCCCAAACTTAAAAGTGATCTTCCTTGCGCGTGATCCAGTGCAGAGATTCTGGTCCCACTTGTCGATGGAAGTGCATTACCGGCAGATTGAGCCCTTCGACGTGACCAATATTAACGAAGTCAATCGGAATTTGCTCCGCCGAGGGATGCGTTTGCGCTCGTACCCGACCGCGGTCCTCAAGCGCTGGAAACGCTACGTTCATCCAGACCGGTTTCGCGTTTATTTCTTTGATGATCTGCAAACAAACCCGACTGAACTACGACGCTCCATCCTCCGTTTCCTAGGTGCCGATCCGGACAAGCCAAGCGGCCAACTGAGCGCGGATTACAACAGCTGGGTCGGAACGGAAAAGCTGCCGCTCACGAGCCAGGTGCGCTCGCATCTGGCCAAGTTTTTCAAGAAGGAGCTGAAGACCTGCGCAGCGCGTCTGGGCGGACCTGCTAAGGAATGGCCGGCACGATACGGCTTTTCGGTAATCTGTTTCTTCTGGCAGTTGGCAGATTATTTCGATCTCCTTGTGTGGCGTGACTGGATTGCCTGAGAGCTTGTAGCCAGGGCGTTGACCCCGGCCGCTCAACAGGCATTGTCAGCCCCGGTCAGCGACCGCGGCTACAGCTCTGACCTTCGCCCGCGCGCGATTCGCCTGAAGTTCAGCCAGGTGTTTTTCCGACCAGCGGCAAAGCGCGTGCAACGGCTCAATCAAGGTCCGACCCAATCTCGTGAGGGAGTATTCCACTTTCGGCGGCACGACTGGATGCACTTTGCGTTGCACGAGCCCGTCGCGCTCGAGGCTGCGCAAAGTCTGGGTGAGCATCTTTTGCGAAATCCCGCCAATCGCGCGTTGCAGTTCGGCATAACGCATCGTTCCGCGCGCCAGGATCTGAATAACGAGCGCCGTCCATTTGTCGGCAATCCGCTCGAGTACAAATCGTGAGGGGCATTGCGGTTCCAGGACCGACGGAGGAGAAGCCGTCTTAGCCATGCCTTCTTTTAATCCAAGCACCAGCGGCGTGCAACATTCCAAATGGTATGTATAGATTGGATTGACCTGTAGTTGACGAGTGGATTGGTAAGCTCGAAATTTTCATGTATGACAACGACGAATTTCGAACGGGCTGCGCGACCCGAATTCTTGTTTGGCGAAGCGAACTCGGAACGCGCTTCGTGTAATGAGACGGCAGCAAGGGCATCTGACCCAGCGCTCTTAGACGAATACTCGCGCGTGGTGGTGAGCGCGGTTGAAGGCGTCGCGCCTTCCGTGGTGAACATCGAAGTCCAACAACGGACCAAAAATCAGCCTCGCGACATCGCCGGGAACGGTTCGGGATTTGTAATTACACCCGACGGTTTCATTTTGACCAACAGCCATGTTGTCCACGCTGCAACTCGCATCGTCGTGAATCTTTCGGGCGGAGGCGATTACCCGGCACAGCTCATTGGCGATGATCCAGAAACCGATCTGGCAGTGATCCGGATCGATGCGCCGCAGTTGGTTCACGTGCGCCTGGCCGATTCCGAAAACTTGCGGGTTGGCCAGCTGGCAATCGCGATTGGAAACCCGTTCGGTTTCCAGGCAAGCGTGACCGCGGGCGTGATCAGCGCGCTCGGTCGCTCGATGTATTCGCAATCCGGTCGTTTGATCGACAACATCATTCAGACCGACGCGGCACTGAATCCGGGCAATTCCGGCGGACCGCTCGTCAACTCCGCAGGGGAAGTGATCGGCGTGAACACGGCAATGATTCGCCCGGCGCAAGGCATCTGTTTTGCCATTGCGAGCAACACCGCCAGGCTCGTCGCCGGTTGGCTGATTCGCGACGGAAGAATCCGGCGCAGCTATATTGGCGTTGCCGGTCAAAATGTGCCGCTGCATCGGCGCGTGGTTCGATTCTATAATTTGCCGCTCGAAACCGGTGTGCTCGTCGTTTCAGTCGAGAAGGACAGTCCCGCCGAACGCGCTGGTTTGCGCGAGGGCGATCTGATTGTGGCGTTCAATAGGCAGCCCATTGGGAGCGTGCACGACCTACACAAGGTCCTGGTCAGCGAACAAATCGGTGTCAGCGCCAGCCTCACGGTCATTCGGCACACTGAGAAATTGGAGTTGCCGATCCAGCCCGCTGAATCGCGGTGATGCGTTTCGATTGTAGCGGCAGGCATGCCGCCTGCGGAGGTCGCTGTGTTGCAGGCGACACGGCTGCCTCTACAGTCCCGCTGCAAATGCACAGTCGATGAAGATTTTGGTCATTGGGAGCGGCGGACGCGAACACGCTCTTGCATGGAAATTGCGGCAATCGCCGCATGCGGAGCGAATTTTCTGCGCGCCGGGAAACGCGGGCACCGCCGAAATCGCCGAGAACGTCGCGATTGCCGCGAGTGATTTGGACGCGCTCGTTCGGTTCGCGAAAGAAAATCGTGTCGATTTAACAGTGGTTGGCCCAGACGATCCGCTTGCCGCAGGAATTGTCGATCTGTTTGCAGCCGAAAAATTGCGCGCGTTTGGTCCGACCAAATCGGCGGCCCGCATAGAGTCGTCCAAAATTTTCGCGAAAGAACTGATGCGCGCCCAGAGAATTCCGACCGCGGAAGCGAAAACGTTTTCAGACAGCGGCGAGGCGCTTCGTTACTGCGAGCGAGCGACCTTTCCCGTGGTCATCAAAGCGGACGGCCTGGCGCTCGGCAAGGGCGTAACCATTGCCGCCGATGCCGCCATGGCTCAATCGACGATCGACGAGATGATGAATCAACGCCGCTTCGGCGACGCAGGCCGGCGCATCGTGGTTGAGGAATTTTTGCGCGGGACGGAATGCTCGCTGCACGCCCTCGTGGACGGAACGAATTATCTTTTGTTGGATTCAGCGCGCGACCACAAGCGCGCGTTGGACGGCGATCAGGGGCCGAACACGGGCGGGATGGGCGCGTTCAGCCCTGCCAACAATTGGAACAGCAAATTGCAATCGCAGTTCGAGGCGGAAATCATGCAGCCCCTCCTGCGTGGTCTCCTCCAACAGCGAGTCGAGTTTCGCGGACTTCTCTATCCTGGCTTGATTATCACCACCGATGGCGCGCGTGTGCTGGAGTTCAATTGCCGTTTCGGCGACCCGGAGACTCAGGCGCTTTTGCCCCGGATGAAATCAGATCTGCTGCCGTTGTTGGAAGCGACGATTGATGGAACAATCGACCAGTGCGCGATTGAATGGGAGACGCGCGCTGCGGTCACAGTCGTGCTGACGTCCGCCGGTTATCCGGGCAAATACGAAACTGGAAAACCGATCTCAGGCCTCGACGACGCAGCGAAGCTCGAAGACGTCCGAATTTTCCATGCCGGAACGAAACGTGACGCCGGCGAAATTAAGGCTGCGGGAGGCCGCGTCCTCGCAGTCACAGCGCTTGGCTCAACCATCGAAACCGCGCGGGCACGCGCATACGAAGCCGTCTCCCGAATCCATTTCGAGAATTGTCACTACAGGCGCGACATTGCTCTGAGTGCTGTTGCGGCTAACATCGACGAATTACCGTGATGTCCCGATTTTTTCAGGCGACGTTCGCCATCTCCATCTTCGCTGTGAATCTCGGCGCACAATCGCCGGCACCAACTTCGCCGGCACCGGCGCCACCGGGAAAGGCACCGCAGACGCAGTCGAAATCGCCTGCACCGTCAGCGGCTTCGCCATCGGCCACACCGACTACAGAAGATTTGGTCAATTCGTTAGGCCCAGCCGATCTACAGGCAGTCATCACGCTGCTGAAAAGTAATTTCACGAATTCGGACGCAATCACCGACATCGAGTTGAATCGGGCAACTGTTGAGGGCCTGCTGGTTCGGCTGCCGCGTGGCGTGATGCTTTTGTCCGGCAAGGAGAATGTCCCGAGCGCTGCGCCGAGCGGCTTTTACAGCGAGGTTATCGCAGGAAGTATCGGATACGTGCGCCTCGGATCGCTGAACAGCGCAAATCTTCAAGCCTTGGACAAAAGTCTCAGCAATTTC
>Ga0209801_1001434_pt1 | contig 14677 bp, 14 predicted proteins | sample GraSoiAngelo_127_FD_185884 | JGI IMG/M metagenome (GOLD analysis project Ga0209801, IMG submission 185884) | Grasslands soil microbial communities from the Angelo Coastal Reserve, California, USA - 14_0927_09_40cm (SPAdes) (version 2) | ecosystem: Environmental > Terrestrial > Soil > Grasslands ... | reverse complement strand
GCATCCTGTTCTCGATAACCGTACCAGTTGCCTTATCCGCGGTCCGCGACCCTGTGTACGTGTGAAGGCCCTGTTGGCGGGAGTTCTCCTGTCTAGCCTCATAGTCCTTGCGTGTGGCACGGGCCTCGTCTCCGCCGTTTCGTTCGATCTCAGTTACACGGACCCGGCCAGCGACGTCGTTGAATTCTGGACATCGAACATGACCCCGGTCCTGACGGACGGCAACCTCACGCTTAGTCCGTTTCCGGACAGCGTGAACATGCTTCACCTGACATCCTCGAACGCGAGTGCCGACGTCCTCCTCACGATGCAGGTCAAAGGGACGATTGCCAACCTGGACAACACCTCGTACCAAATTCGCCTGTATACGAGGCAGGACAATGCCACCCATTTTGCGGTGACGCACGTGAATCGAACGACCACGCTCGCGTCGAACGCGACGGGCTTCGTCCCGGTCGACCTGAGCGCCAGCACCACGATCGTGCAGGACACCCTCTCGGTCCACGTGGCCAAGTCCCGTCTGGGGATCATCACGGCGTGGGAGATTGACGCGACCGCGACGGAGACGGGAGCCGTTTACGCATACGTGGACTACGGTTGGCGGATCCCGGGCAACCCGGGCTCCACCCCCAGGTTACCGGGCGCCCAATTCATCTTGCCGAACGCGGCTTGGATCGCACTCGTCCCGGTCGTCATTGCGATCGCGATTGTTGTGGTCATCGTGCTCAAGGACCGCGCAGATCGGTCTTCAACGAAGTCGAGCAAAGCGAAAGCGGAGCCGCCCGTCTCGCTCCAGCGCCGCGGAAAGCCTTAATTCGGGGACTTCTTCCGGCGGCCGAGGGCCACTAGTCTAGCTTGGATAGGACAGAGAGCTTGGACGGATCGCCCGTCAAGCGGGTGGGCGGGTCCGCCAGCCTCCGTCCAACCGAGGGTCTTAAGGCCCCACCCTGATTCCGAGGCCCGCTGCCCCCGTAGGCTAGTTTGGATAGACTTACAGGCTCCGGACCTGTGGACTTGGGTTCAAATCCCAACGGGGGCGCTCCCCCCCTCCGGGCGGCAAAACCTTGAGACTTTTCGAGTGATAACATGGCGAGTTCGCTCCCGCGCTCCTCACTTGGATTCTCCTCATCATCGGCGCTTCCCTTTATGAGAAGGCATCCCGTTTGGAGGGGAGTAATGCCTGCCTATTACTGGATGGAATTCTACGTTGACCCTCGACTCGGTTCAGCAGCGAGCCTAGTCGCAGAAACCGTGCGGGCCCTCTTGGACGCCGGCTGCAGGTACGAGCGTGTTCGTCTGTTGACGACGCAGGACACCGCGCTCGACCGGATGCACCAGCGCGTGACGAGAGAGGAACGGGCGCTGGATTTGCAACGCGCCCAAGAACTGGCAACCAATTCCGCAGCGAGACTGGAAGACTCATATCCGGATGCTATGCTCATCTTCACCTATCCGTTCGAGTTCGACCCGGAAGTTCGCGCAAAGATATCTCGACACGGAGACGACCTTCAGGAGGCGGTCAAGGAGATTCATGTCGGCTTCGGCCCGGTGGAAGACCGGCGGATCGGTCGCCGCACCCGTATCAATGTCACCATGTTCCACGAGTTCGTGCTCATTTACGGCAGGCCCGAGACCCACGAGCGGAACATGCAACGAATCCTGCTAATCGCGGAGAGTATCTACAACCACGTTAAGCCGTACTTCGGGTGGATGGACGACGAAACGAATTCATCCGACATGTCGTACGACCGCCTGCTCGACGGAAAGTTCCCGCTGGGAAACGAGATCGTTTTCATTGGGAAGAGCTTAGTCGGGACGGCCAATCTCCGTGACCTCAATCGTCTTGGGCACTGGAACAAGATGCTGCCAGACGGTGGCGTCGTGATGCGGTGGGCTGCAAAGGACAGGTGGGATACTGAATGATCCTTCCCGCTCAGGTCGAATTACTGGCCTGCGAAGGTTTCGGCACAATATCGTCTGGTGCCTCGAAAACGGCGGCCTCCCAGAGGCCCTCTAGGAATTGGACAGAGGCCTCCGGAGCCTCTGACCTGGGTTCGGATCCCAGCAGGCCCGTTCTTCGCCCAGAATCGCGCTCAATCATGCAATCCGAGCTCCGTGCCGAGGCCGCGAAGGAGCGGAGCGCTCCCTCCCCCCGCCGCAGCCGCGACGCGACCTTTATTGCCCTTCAGCCCATTCTCAGCAAGGGGCAGGAGGGGCGGGTTTCAACATACCGAGGCCCACCGAGCGGAGGGAAACAACTGACGGTTCGGGAGAACTTGCGAGTGATTGATTCTGGCATCGCTGCGCTGAACGCCCACGATTGGGATCGATTCGTGAGGCTCCACGCCGAGTCTGTCATCGACCTGAACCCTGCGGCGCCAGAGCCGATCAAGGGGCGCGCCGCCCTCCGCGAGTATTATGAACAATTCAATCGGGCGTTTCCGGACCTTCGAACACAGAAAGACCGGAGCTTCGGCCAAGGCGACTGGGTGTGCTTGGAGACCACGAGCTCGGGGACGCACAAGGGACCGTTGCTCGGTCCCGGCGGACAAGCGATCCCTGCGACAGGCAAGACCTTCCGGATGAAAGTGGCCGGGGTTTTCAAGCTTGAGCGCCGACAGATTACAGAAGTTCACGAGTACTTCGATCTCGCGGGCTTCATGGCCCAGCTCGGCCTAGGTCCGAGGTAGGATCTGGCCGTTTGTCGACGAGAAAAGGTCCGAATCTGAGCGCGTATTACTCATCGTCGAGGATCGACGTCTTGGATCTCATCGCTCCAGCGCCATGGCCATGGCGTCCCCGCCCCCGATGCACAGCGTCGCGAGACCGCGATTCACGTCTTTCTCTTTCATGGAGTGCAACAGCGTGACCACGATCCGATTGCCCGAGCAGCCGATCGGATGGCCCAAGGCGACGGCGCCCCCGCAGATGTTGAAAATCTCCCAGGGGATGCCGAGCTCCTTCCTCACGCCGACGCTCGCCGAGGAGAACGCCTCGTTGTGCTCGACCAGATCGAACTCGTCGAGCTTCATTCCGGTCCTCTTCATCAGCTTCCTTACGCAGGGGATCGGTGCGAACATCACTTCCTCAGGTTTCACAGCCTGAGAGCAGAAGTCTCGGATCGTCCCCAGCGGGTCGACGCCGATCTCGCGCGCCTTGCGCTCGCTCATCAGCACCGTCGCGCTCGCGCCATCGGAAATTTGGGATGAATTTCCGGCCGTGAGCACACCGTCCTTCTTGAAGACGGGCGGGAGCCTCGCCAAGGCCTCGAGGGTTGTGTCTGGGCGGATCCCGCCGTCGCGAGTTACCGTAACCTCCTTTCCGTCAATCCGGGTCTCCACTGGGACGATCTCCTTCGCGAACCGGCCGGATTCGGTCGCCTTATTCGCGAACGATTGAGAGCGCATCGCGTATTCATCGCACATCTCTCGCGTGAGTCCGAGCCGCTCCGCCATGATCTCCCCGCCGATGGCCATGTGGAAGTCGTTGTAGATGTCCCAGAGACCGTCGGTGATCATCGAATCGAGGACCTCCGCGTGGCCGAGGTTGAAGCCTTGGCGGGCCCGCGGCATGAGATACGGCGCCCGCGTCATGTTCTCCGTGCCTCCCGCGACGATGATCGCATCCGGGTCGTCCTCGATTGCGCGCACGCCGTCGACCATCGCCTTCATCCCGCTGCCGCAGACCATGTTCACGGTCGTTCCGCTCACGCTCTCCGGAATCCCCGAGAAGATGACGACCTGACGGGCACAGTTTTGGTACAACCCCGCTTGGATCACGGAGCCGAAGAACAGCTCGCTGACGTCTTTCGGCTCGATGTTCGCCCGGCGGATGGCCTCCCTCACCGCGAAAGCGCCCAGCCGTGGCGCCAGGACCTCGGAGAAGGCGCCCTTGAACCGGCCGATCGGGGTTCGCGCTGCGCTCGCGACGACGACCTGCGTCCTCGAGGTCACATTCCGGCGACAGCGATCGACTCATAAGTAACTGCTGGAGAGGGACCATCGACCCATGGCGAAATCGTTCTCGGTCCATGAGCACGATGGCGTGACCTGTCCACGGAATCTCACTCTCGTTACGATTCGCTCTCCCGGTGTTTCGTCGATCGATCCTCTTTCTTGGTGGTCGAGTTCTGCGTCAGATCCGACGTGTAGTCCGGGTGTTCGACTCGCTTGTACGGCTCGGCTGGTTTGCCACCGTTCGGCTCCGTGAGGAGCTTCGCGAGGTAGGCCGTCAAGAGCGTTCCCGCCCCAGATCCATCTCCGCCGGACGTGACGAGGGTATCCGGCGTCACGCGGATCTTGCCGTCACGGACCTCCTCCATGACCTTGACGAGCGCGACCCGGTCGGAGCCGAGGACGTCCGCCTGGGCATGGTACGCGTCCGCCTGCGCCTCACCGACCATCCGGATCGCGGCCGCGTTTCCGTCCGCCTGGATGCGCGTCGAGTCGCGCACGCCTTCTGCTTGCTTGATCGCGGCCTTCGCGAGGTTTTCGTTGATCTGGACCTGGTAGGACGCCTCGACCACTTTGGGCTGGAGGTTCGCCCGTGCCGTCATCTCCTGGACCGCGATGCGCCGCTGCTCGGCCGTCGCCTGCTGCTCGTATTGCGTTTGCTGCTGGATCGCGATCTCCTTGTTCGTCTGGGTCGCGAGGAGCGTCGGGTCCACGGCGATGTACGAAATCAGCAGATTCTGCGCCTCGACATAGTACTTCGCAAACTGCACGCGGGCCCGGTTCAGGGCCTCCTCTTGGAGCTGGGATCGGCCCTGTACGAACTCGAGCGCCTTCTTTTCGCCGGCGTTGTTGCGGAACGATGCGTCGATCAGCGGATGCACGATCTGCTGGATCAGGTTGAACACGGACCCGAATCGAGCGATCACGAAGGCGGCGTTCTCCGGCAAGATGCGGATGACCATCCGCACGTCGACCTCGAGCTTGAAGCCGTCCCTGGACGTCACGAGCAACTGGCCGAAGCGGAAGAACGACAGGCCCTTCTCGCCCTGCTCCGTCAGGTAGGGATAGTCCGATTCCGCGGTCGGAGGATCCGTCGGGCGACGCGAGAGGCTCGGTGCGTCCGGCCGGTCGGACCGGGCCCAGTCGACCATGATCGCCGAGGTCGGCACGAGGTAGGCCGTGAACGCGACCCGGTTCAGGTTGTACTTGCCCGGGGCCACGGGATTCCGCCAGATTCCCCGTCGGTTCCGATCCGGGACGAGCAACCGCTCGACCGCCGCGTGGATCGTCTGGTCGAAGTCCGGGCTATCCGTGACGGGCACGGGCTCGATGTCAACTTGGTCCAGCTCCTCCCCGATGTTCGATCGGAGGACCGCCACGAAGCCCGGTGGCACCTCGGCGACGTCGTCGATCTGGACTTGGAAGAGTGTCGGATTGATGTAGTACCGACCGGGCTGGAGCGTGTCGAGCTGCGGCCCTCGGAAGCCACCGCTGTCCAGGAAGGCCTGGCCGTCCTGGAAGAAGTTGTGCGGCCGGGCGCTCGGGCGAGCCGCCGTCGCGGTGACGTCAGGCTGCGGCGCCACGATGAACCTGGGCGGGAGCGGCTGTCCGTCTTGGGCGGTCACGACGCCCACCTTGCCGGAAGCGACCTCCGTCGCGGGCTGCTTGGCCACGTAGAACAGAAACGGGTTGATCCGATACGTCCCCGGTCGGATGATCGCCACCTGCGGGCCTTTGAACCCGCCGTTGTCGAGGAACGCCTCGCCGTCCTGGAACTGGTTGCACTCGACCTCGTCTCCGAGGAGTCGTCCCTTTGGCAGCGGTCGACCGTCGATCGCCTCGACCGTCGCGATCTCGGTCTCGCCAACCTGGACGACCTTGGACCGGCGCATGCTCCAGACGACGGGCATCCGCCAGTAGAGCCCCGGCATCAGTGTCGCCGCCTGCGTCCCGATCTCGCCGTGCCGGGCGATGACCTGTCCGGCCGGCATCTTCCGCCCGCCGAGTCTCTTCACCAGGACGCCGACCTCGCCGGCGCGGATCAGATAGAGGCCTTTCAGGAAAAACGCCAACGCCACGATGAGCCCGAACCCGGCCACAAGTACGATCGCCTGGGTGATGCTAACGATGTCTGCCATCCTCTTCCCTCCTTGATTCGGATAAAGGAGTTCTGGAGGGATGATTCTTTTTCGGGACTGCCCGGGGCTTGCCGCATTGACCTCCTGAACGGGCCTGCGGACACGGGCCTAACTCGGTATGAAGGAAGAGTTCCTTCAGGCAGCGAGGGAGAATTCCCCTATCCCTTCGTTTCTCGATTCTCCTTCGCTCGGAACACGACGATCTTTCGCACCAAGCCGTAAGGAATGGGCTTATCGATCGGAAATTGCACCGACCCTTTTCCTTGTTTGTACGGCGAGAGTTCTCTTTCGAAGGCCTTCATGCCGGAAGGAATCGGATAAAATCCAATGTGCTTCTCGTACGCCGCGAAGTAGACCAACCCCTTGCCGTTCAGTTTGAATGTCGGCATTTGATAGCTGATCGTCTCGACGGCTTCGGGGGCGGCGTTCCGTATCGTCTTCCTGATTCGCTGAAGGATGCCTTGAACATCCTTTGGGAAAGCCCCGATGTACTCGTCGATCGTTTTCCATTCCTTCTTGCTGCCGTCCATGCGATCCGCCTAGCCAATCGAGGGTTCGGCTATTCAGGCTTTCGAAGTCCGCGGCAGCGCGGGCGCGTCCGTCGCTCGTTCCGGCTCGTAGCGGAGGATGACGCCGCCTGACTTCAACGGTCTCGCTTCCAGCAATTTCATCTTGAGCCGCTTCGAATCCGCTTTGAACAACGGGTTCCCGTGACCGAGGAGCAACGGCGTCAGAGCCAGGTCGAGTTCATCAAACAAGCCGTGCTGCAAAAGCGTCGAGGAGAGATCGGCGCTTCCGAAGACGAACAACGTCTTTCCAGGCTGCCTCTTCAGCTTCCTGACCTCCTCCACCACGTTCTCCTTCACGAGCGTCGTGTTGTTCCAGTCGGCCTTCTTCAGCGTCCTCGAAAACACGACTTTCGGGATCGTGTTCATGAAATCGGCGATGTCGCCCTTCTGCGACGGCCAATACGAGGCCATCCCTTCGTACGTCACGCGGCCGAACAGCAGCGCGCCCGTCGACTTCGACTGCTCGATGGCATACTGCTCCATCTCCTCTCCCCAGACGGTATCGTGCCAGTCGATCTCCCAACTCTTCGGGCCTTCGAAGAAGCCGTCCAGCGTGACCAGATTCCACATGATGAGTTTTCTCATGTCATTCCCCCGATTCAAGGAGGTCAATCGCGCGATCTGGATATATGCGCTTCCTGGATCCGTCCAAGGGATCCCGTATGCACTCGAAGGCCCATGCCACGCTCGGGGTTCGAGCGGTCATTCGAAATCACTCTGCTCTCCCACGGCACCCAGGTCCGCCGTCGCCTGACCCGTGAGTGTTGGTACATCCTCGCCGCGAAACCGGAGCGCAATCCCCAGTCCGATCACGCTCAGCACGGCCGCCCCGAGAAACGCGTATCGGAATCCGCTCAACCCAAGCCCAGGATCAAACGCGCTTGCGACCGTCAGCACCAACGATAGGCCGAGAGGAAAACCGAGGCGCTGGGAGGTCTGGATCAACCCCGAGGCCAGGCCCTCTTCCCCATGCTTCGTGCCGGCGAGGCCCGCAATCGCAAGGGCCGGAAACCCGATGCTCGCCCCGAGCGCCCAGAGGACCGTCCCGGGCAAGATGCCGAGATAGCCCGCCGAAACCGGGAGAGGCGCGAGCGCCGCCAACCCCAGCGTGACGAATGTGGTGGAAATCACGAGTACGCGTTTCAGGCCCAATCGGTTCATGAGCCACGAGGATCCCCATCCGCCGACGAAGAAGAAGATCGCCGCGGCCGGAAGAAACGCGAGGCCGGCATCCAACGGCGAGTAGCCAAGGACCTGCTGCAGGTAGACGGTCAACACGATGAGCGCCCCGGCCGAGGAGCTCACGACCAGCGAGAGGACATTCGCGGTCAGGGTCGTCCGACGGCGCACGAAGGCCAGGGGCATGAGAGGCGCCTTCGACCGATATTCGATGGCCAAGAAGACCGCCAACGTGAGCGCGGACAGACCCAGCGGGAGTGCCGCCTGGATCGTGAAGAGGCCGTCCGTCGCGGCAATCGTGAACGCGTATACGAGCAGGATCAGCCCGGCGGTGACCGTGATGGCGCCCGGGATATCGAGACGCCTCGACGTCGCGCGTCCGCCGCCGTTCCGCGAGATGAACCGCTGAGCCAAGATCGTCGCCACTGCGCCAAGCGGCACGTTCACGAACATGACCGACCGCCATCCGAACGCCGCGGTGAGGATCCCGCCCGCAATCGAACCGGCCGCGAACCCCGCGGACAGGATCGAGACGAGGACTCCGAACGCTCGGTTCCTCTCTTTCCCCTCGGGGAAGGTCGCCGCGAGGATCGCCAAGGCGGTCGCGGTGGTCATCGCAGCCGCGACGCCTTGAATCGCCCGCGAGACGACGAGCGAGAGGAGCGAGGGAGCGAGGCCGGCGGATAGCGAGGACAGGGTGAACAACACGATTCCGAACATGAACAGGCGTTTCTGGCCATAGACGTCTCCGGCTCGGCCGCTCACCATCAGGAACCCCGCCAGCGTGAGTCCATAGACGCCGGTGACCCACTGGCTTTCCGCAAGCGGGGCGAGGAACTCTCGTTGGATCGTGGGCAGCGCCACTTGGACCACCGAGAAGTCAACGACATCCAGGAACGCCGCCGCGATGATCACGGCGAGGATCAACCGCGCGTGAGAACCCACGGTCGTCCGCAACGGATCCGCAGTCTCCGACCCGTCTTTGACGCCTCTAGGTCCCTCATCCCCTGTCAAAACGAAGTTCTCCCGGTCTGCGGTGCTGCCGCTCCAACCATCGGTCGTTCATGAAGCTGCGTTCGGGACGTTCCGAAGACCTTAGTATCGACCCGAAGGGTACTTTCGACGACCCCCTCGGAATATCGTTATATATCCGAGCGGCCTCGGTCGGCTCACGAGGTAAGACGATGGCAGAGCAGCCAAAAACGGGTAGTGTCGTACACGTCGAGTTCCACGTCAAGGAACCGAAGAAACTCGAGAAATTCTATGGAGCCGTGTTCGGGTGGAAATTCCAGGAAGTGCCGGGAATGGACTACTCGCTGTTCCAAGCGGCAAGCGGTCCGGGTGGCGGCGTCGGGGGACTCCAACCGGGCAACTGGCAGTCGGGGGTCATCAATTATCTATCCGTCCCCTCGGTCGACGAGTATCAGGAGAAGGTCAAGAAGGCCGGCGGGAAGATCATTGTGCCGAAGGCCGAAGTCATGGGCCAGGGCTGGTTCGCCGTGTTCGAGGATCCCTCGGGCACCCGGTTGGCCTTGTGGCAGCAAAATCCGAACACGCCGCAGATGTAGTTCAGGAGACTTCGGACCCGCCAGCGGCTCCTTCGCCCGGCGTGATCGAGCCGAAACCTTAAGGCGTCGAAGGGTTCGTCCCTGCCCATGGAGAAGTTCGACAAGGCGAAGCTGAAGCAGCAGCTCTCGCCGCTTCAGTACGACGTCGTCGTGAACAAGGGGACGGAGCGACCCTTCACCGGAGAGTACTGGGACAACCACGACGCCGGCGTGTACCTGTGCGTCGTCTGCGGGACCGAACTCTTCGCATCGGGGACCAAGTTCGACTCGAGGACCGGCTGGCCGAGTTTCTGGGCGCCCGTTCAGGAAGGAAATGTTCGCGAGGAGCAGGATCGCAGCCTGTTCATGCGCCGCACGGAGGTCGAGTGTGCCAACTGCGGGGCCCACTTGGGGCACGTGTTCGATGACGGGCCGAAGCCGACCGGGCTGAGGTACTGCATCAACTCCGCGTCGCTCAAATTCCGTCCGCAATGACCCGCCCGCCGAGCCGCGTTCGCGCGTGACCGTCGGATCCCGCGGGTCATGCCATCGTTGCCTCATCACTTAACATAATCGTTAAATATGGAAAACGCTATCACTTAACAAGATGGTTAATCGACCGGGAGTCAAAACGGACCTGGACGCGATCTTCGCGGCCTTGGCTCATCCGATTCGGAGGGCGATCCTCGAGCAGCTCTCCGGAGGGGACGCCACCGTCGGGGATCTGGCGGAGCCGCACCGGGTGAGCTTGCCCGCGATCTCGCGGCACCTGCGGGTCCTCGAACAGGCGGGCCTCATTGAGGTCGAACCCGAAGGCCGCGTCCGCCGATGTCAGATCGATGCGGTGCCGCTCAGCGCGGCGTTCGGCTGGCTCACGCGGTATCGCGTCCTCTGGGAGGATCGATTCGACCGGTTGGCGGAGCATCTGGAAGGGCGAGCGAAACGCTCCAGGTCATCAAAGATCGGGAGGAAGCAACATGCCAAGTAAGAAAGACGTGAAACCAAAGGGACAGGCAACGAAAGCAGCAGACAAAGGGAAGAGGCGTGAGCTCGTACTCGCACGCGTGTTCGACGCACCCCGCGAGCGCGTTTGGAAGGCATGGACGGAGCCAGCGGAGGTCAAGCGATGGTGGGGGCCGAAGGACTTCACCGTCCCTTCCTGCAAGATCGACCTCCGCGTCGGTGGCACGTACCTGTACTGCATGCGCTCGCCCGAGGGGAAAGACTACTGGGGCACCGGCGTCTACCGCGAGATCGTGCGACCGAGGAAATTAGTGGCCACGGACAGCTTCGCGGACGCGAAGGGCCGTGTTGTTTCCGCGACCGCGTACGGGCTCAGCGCCGAGACGCCATTGGAAATGCTCCTGACCGTAACCTTGGAGGACGTCGCAGGGAAGACGAAGTTGACGCTCCGCCATGACGGGCTCCCCGCGGGGCCGGACCAGGAAGGCGCGGAACAAGGCTGGACCGAGTCCTTCGAACGGCTTGCGGCCTCCCTCACGGAGGGATCGTCCGAGACCGGGGCGGTTACGAGCCGCAGGAAGCGGCAAGTCGTCATGTCCCGGGTGTTCAACGCCCCGCGGGACGTCGTGTTCCGGGCATACACGGATCCGGAACTCATCCCGAGGTGGTGGGGACGACGGAGGCAGACGACCACGGTCGAGGCGATGGACGTCCGGAAGGGCGGTCGGTGGCGGTACGTGTGCCGCGATCCGGACGGAACCGAATACGGGTTCCGGGGCGAGTATCGGGAGGTACGCCTGCCGGAGCGAATCGTCTCCACGTTTGAGTTCGAGGGAATGCCGGGCCACATCATCGAAGACACCGCGACGTTCGAGGAGCGGGACGGCAAGACGAAGCTGACGGTCACGTCCCGTTTCGAAACCATCGAGGATCTCGATGGGATGCTCCAGTCCGGAATGGAGGATGGAGCGCGAGAGACGTGGGATCGCCTGGAGGAGCTCCTGGCAAAGACGAGGTGAGCGACATGACCAAGCAAACGAAGACGACCGCATCCGCGAACGTGTTGAGACCGAAGATCAACCTCGAGCGCACCTTGCGTGCGTCCGTGGAGGATGTCTGGGAGGCTTGGACGACCAAGAAGGGGTTGGAAGCGTGGTGGGGACCGGAAGGCTTCACGACCACCGTCCGGAAGCTCGACTTGCGCCCGGGCGGCAAATTCGAGTACGCGATGACTGCGACCAGCCCGGCCGCGATCGAGGCGATGAAGTCCGCCGGCCTGGAACTCACGAGCGTCGCCGGCGGCGCGTACAGCGAGGTGACCCCGCGTCGCCGGCTCGTATACACGACGTTGGCCGACTTCATCCCTGGCGTCACTCCGTACGAGGTCGTCGCGGTAATCGAGATCCAGCCCACTGCCGGAGGCGTCCGACTCGTAGTGACCGAGGATGCGATGCACGACGATTTGTGGACGGAGCGGTCGACGATGGGGATGGACAGCTCGCTCGACCGACTCGTGAAGTTCCTCGACGCGCGCCCCGGCAGGCGACAGACCGCGAGGTGAACGGAGCCCCGTCTCCAGCCCGCACTCCTACCGACGGCCGGTCACGACGGTACCGCCCCATTCCTCCGGGGCGACATCGGCGACGGACGGGGAAAGCGTCCAGACGTGACCGCCGAGGCCCTCGGTCGAGTCCGGACTCGTTCCGCGAATCCGAAGACATCGCACAACCAACCCACCCCTGCACGAGGTCCGGGTGGACGAGCACTGGGGTGAGAGGGGACAAGGGCATCGATCAGTCGCAGCATGGGTTCGTGATGACCCGGCGAGGTTTAGACGACTTCATCGAGAGCGATGCAAAGGGGGCGAACCGTCGTCACGCAAAAGATTTTCGGGGATTCCGCGGTTCAGCTTGTCCGGTACGATTCGGGGGAGAACAGCATGTGTCGGAACATCAAGACGCTCTTCAACTTTGAACCTCCTGCCACCGATGACGAAGTGGGAGAAGCCTCGGTCCAGTTCGTGCGGAAGCTCTCCGGCTTCAGCAAGCCGTCGCGGGCCAACGAGGCGGCGTTTCAGCGCGCCGTGCGAGAAATGACCGCAGCCGCCCGGAAATTGCTGGATTCTCTGGTGACCGATGCGGAGCCGCGCAATCGCGAAGTGGAAGCCGCGCGGGCTCGCGCCAGAGCCGCGGAGAGATTCGGCACCCCCTGAACGCCCGCGGTCTCGGTTTGCTGCCGACCTGAATTCGTCGTGGGGAATCCACATGATGTCGTGATAGCGAGGCCCCAGGATTGATTACGGTTGAGCTTCTTCGACGCCAGACACACATGGGACCACGCGGAGCCGCGGTGCCGTCCTCCTTTTCCGTTGGACTCGTTCTCATCCTCGTCGCGCTGACCGCGCTCGCTTCCCTGGTTCCGTCCTTCGTGGCTCCAGGAATCGAGCGCAACGAGACCGGGTCGATCCCGGGGACCGGGAGCCCCAAGGTCGCGACGAGCCCATCCCTTGGGATAAACGGCGCCCTACCGACGATGGGCTGGAACAGTTGGAACGCGTTCGGGTGTCGCGGCCTGACTGAGACGCTCGTCCGCCAGACGGCGGATGCGATGGTCAGCAGCGGGCTCCTCGCCGCGGGCTACAATACCGTGACGCTCGACGATTGCTGGTCTGCGGTCTCGCGCGATGCCTCGGGCAACCTGACGAACGACGCCGCGAAATTCCCGAGCGGGATGAAGGCCCTCGGCGACTACATTCATAGCCGCGGCCTGAAGTACGGAATCTATGCGTCGATCGGCACGGCCACATGTACGGGAGGAACCGCCGGCAGCCTGGACCATGAATTCCAGGATGTAGCAGAGTTCGCGGCCTGGGGCGTCGACTACATCAAGGCGGATCGGTGCGACGCGAACGGCCTGGTGATGAAAGACATCTACGCCCGATGGCGCGATGCGATCGTCGCCTCGGGCCGCCCGATCGTGCTGAGCGCGAGCGACAACACGCCGACGGACGAGCCGTGGGCATGGGGACCTGTGACGGCGCATCAGTGGCGCATGTCGGGCGACATCTCGGACGACTGGGGGACGATGCTGTCCATCGTCGACCGCAACGTCGCACACGCCGCGGCAACGGCCCCGGGGACGTACAACGATCCCGATATGCTCGAGGTCGGCAACGGCGGCATGACGGACGGCGAATATCGAACGCACCTCGGGATGTGGGCTCTCATGTCCGCCCCACTCATCGCGGGCAACGACGTGCGCAGCATGTCCGACGCGACGCGCACGATCCTCTCGAACCCCGACGTGATTGCGGTCGACCAAGACGCGCTCGGATTCCAGGCGACCCTCGCCGCGGACCTTGGGAATGGCGTACAAGTCTGGTCGAAACCCCTCGCGGCAAGCGGCGCGCGGGCGGTCGGACTCCTGAACCGCGGCAATGCCGCGACGACGATCAAGGTCGAGTGGCAGTCGATCAACCTCACCCCTGGGACCGCGACGGTCCGGGATTTGTGGACTCGGGCCGACCGCGGATCATTTCAGAACAACTACACCACGATCGTGCCCGCACATGAGATGGCGCTCCTCGAAGTGGTCGGCGTCGATCCGCCGGTTCCCAGCGGATCGTTGAGCGGCCAATCGTGGACGTACACGGCGAACGAGCAAGCCCCGGTCGAACGGAATTCGAGTTTCGGCGGGCATCCGCTCGGGCTGGATGGTATCCACTACGCCGCGGGATTCGGTACGCAGGCCCCGTCGGCGATCGAATTCCGCCCGGACGTCTCCTGCCAAAGGTTCGCGTCGGACATCGGGGTCGACGACGAGGTCGGGAACCTCGGGAGCGTGATCTTTCAGATTTGGGGCGACGGCGTGAAGCTCTACGACAGCGGTGTGATGACCGGGGCGACGTCCACCGCGACCGTCAATGTGAGCATCGCCGGCGTCCGGAGCGGGCGGCTCCAGGTCGTGGCCGTGGACTCCACGAGTGACGATCACGCGGATTGGGCGAATCCCCAAGTCACCTGCGACGCCGGCCCATCGCCGAATCTGCCGCCCCAGGCGCGATTCACCGCGAGCCAATCCCGGACCGTCCCGTGGAACCCGGTGACGTTTGACGCCGGCTCTTCGACGGACCCCGATGGGACGATTGTCTCCTACTCCTGGGACTTCGGTGATGGGTTCGCCGGTAGCGGGGTCGTCGTCGGCCACGCATTCGTTGCCTCGGGACGGTTCTCGGTCGTCCTGAAGGTCGTCGACAATCGCCAGACCTCGAACGCGGTGTCCTCGGAAATCAAGGTGGACTTCCCTCCGATCGCCGCGCTTTCGTCGAA
>Ga0209801_1001429_pt1 | contig 14703 bp, 13 predicted proteins | sample GraSoiAngelo_127_FD_185884 | JGI IMG/M metagenome (GOLD analysis project Ga0209801, IMG submission 185884) | Grasslands soil microbial communities from the Angelo Coastal Reserve, California, USA - 14_0927_09_40cm (SPAdes) (version 2) | ecosystem: Environmental > Terrestrial > Soil > Grasslands ... | reverse complement strand
TGCGGCGAAAAGCTTCCAGGACCGGGTGATTCTCTTGAGAGCGTAAGACAGCAACGACGAAGAACGATTGAAGCCCTATACGTATCAGTTTTGCTAATTATCTATGAGTGGGCAGTGGACGGTTTCTCTAATCTGGAGATTCAGTCAATTGCGTGAAGCGTCTTGAGGCGGACAAGGATAGCAGCATGGGGCGTTGCGTCAGCTGTGTTGTTTCGGCCAAATCTTCTTCGTACTAATCAAGAACCTACCTGCAAATGTTACTAGGATACTGTCAAAGTTCGACAGCAGTGGTGTGATAGAGAGAAACGTTGTAAATCCCCATAATATGGGCAGTCGTAGGAGAAGGTCCGCAGAGGCGATAGAGTTGAAGAAAGTGAATCTTCGGATAAGTCCAGTCGCCCTCACTCTTCCCCTGAAGACCAGAGCGTCGTTCATGAGGAAGTTGACCAAGACCGCCGCTTGACTGCTGATGATCGCGTACACAAGGTAGGAAGAGCCTCCCAGAAAGCCTGCGAGTAGGCCAGTCAGGGCCGTGATCTGGGTCAGAACATACATGATGTATACGTTGAGGAATAGCCCCAATCCCCCTACGAATCCGAACTTGAAGACGAGCCACGCGGCAGGTCTCCACCTCCTCGGTTTGACTACATGAGGAGGATACATCCCGAAACCGGATGAGAATCGTGTGTCGCGGATTGCCGCGCGGTACAGGGCAGCCTGCGAGTATTGTCTCTGGCCCATAACTTCGGTTAGTGGATTACGGAGGCGGTCCTCTAATGTCAACGGCTACCCCGGGCAGTTAGAGCTAGTGGACTTGACCATGATATAACCGATACCCCGACGGTCGACCGCCACGAGCAAACTCGCGTGGAACGATCGATGACGCGCTGGGTTTGAGAATTCTGGAGGACTCGGTATCGTCTGTTAGGATGCCAGTACCGGAATCTCTGGCAGCGGAGGACTGGATCCTATCAGTTGCTCGAAGTCTTTTCTTGCCTTATCCATCTTCGGATAGATGACCTCTCTGAAGCCCGTGACCGCGAACTCATTGGGCCGGTAGGGGTCGTTGATGACGCGTAGGGCGCGAAGGGCGAGTTCATAGTTTGTGGGCGCGGTCTGTAGGAAGAATCCCATGACCTCGTCGTGGTACCAGTCGCGGAATCCGAGTTCTTTCTTGTGCCAACCCCAGCGTGTGAGAATACCACGGGTAAACTTGGCGTGTTTGAAGATGTTCATGAGCCAGTTGTGAGCGAGCCACTGGGGCAGGTTAAACCTCAGCTGTCTTCCGAAGACTTCGAACTCTGGACGGTTGATATGCTCGTAGGTGATCCTGTCCCCGTTCTCCTCGTCGATATTGTAACGGACCTTGTCCCTCTCCAGCTTCTCATCATCGGTCAGTAGAAGCGGTGTGTAGATCTCGTCTTTGATGAGGCTGACCTTAGCAAGGTTCAATATCGCCGCTTTGGTGGCCGCGTAGTTCTTCTCCGGCTGATCAACAGCAAAGACCTCCAAGACTCGGTCCACGTATCCTTTTGCGTAGTCTAGGCCTCCCCACATGATCATATCATAGACGCGTCGCGCGAGGTTTCGGTTCGTCTCCTCGTCCAGATTCATTTTTGCGACGGTGTCTTCCACCATGGTCCTGTATTCTTCGGCGCTGTGTTCGCCCTTCCACCACATCCAGTAGGAGTGGGCTATGGTGTCAGATTTCCGGGCCAGGAGTTCCATGTATGATTCTTTTGCACCGAAAAGTCGGAGTGTCTTGTCGTCGGCTACTATGTTCTTGAATTCCAGGTATTCGGGTTCCGCTGCGAATTTTCGTCCGAGCTCGAAAGCCTCTGCGTTTCTTGCGCGCTGGCTGGGGCTGACTGTCTCCATTATTGCTTCGAGGAGGTTTTTCTCGCTGACGGGTATGAGGCCTCTCTGGAACGCCATTCCGAGGAGGATGATGTTCGTGAAGAGCTTGTTTCCGTAGAAGAGTTCTGAGATCTCCCCGATTCTTCCGCCGAGATACTCGTCAGAGTTGGTGTGCTTCCGAATATTATCCTCTACATCGGTCGGGTAATTCATCATTCCAGCCAGCATCGGTATCGTGGGTATCACGCTGCTGTTGACGACCGCGGTCGTTCGTGCGCGGCTGGCGTAGACTAGGCTCCGCTCTGCTTCGAGCATGTCGAGGCCGAGGAGCAAGTCTGCCTTGCCGTTGGGGACGATTGTGCTGATCTTCGCGTTGCCTTTGGCGTAGTTGATGTGGGCTGAGACTGCGCCGTTTCTGATGGCAAGACCCTTCTTGTCGTTGAACTTGACAGTGTAGCCTTCCTTCGTCCCTGCTCTTGCTAGAGTCGACGATAGAACTCCGACTCCCATGCCCCCGACTCCGCTGATGAACGCGCTCCATGTATCAGTGAACTCGTGCCGGGCTGGTGGCGGAATATTGTCTAGGGGTATTTTCTTGACTCGGGGTCTTGGTGGCTTGTTTCTTGTGACTATTACTTTCTCGAAGGAGGGGCAGGCCATAATCTTCGTGCAGTAAGTGTCTGAGACGCATGTGGACTGGTCTATTCCGATCTTCTCCCCATAGTCAGTGTCAATTATCGTTAGTCCAGGGCAGCCTGTATTCTTAGTGCACTCTCGGCAGTTTTCGCATACTTCCTGGGATATGTTGATGAAAGTCTCTCGTGGGATGTATCCTTGTTTGTCGATGATCTTGTTTCTCTCGGCGCGTTTTCTCTTGTGGAAGGTTATGCCGCATTCCTTGTCGGCGATGACCACTTTGGTGCCGGGCATGCTAAAGGCCTTGTCGAGTTCTTTCATGTACTTCTCCCGGTTGGACGGGGGCATCTTCCGGACGTAGATCTGGTCTTGGCCCATTGCGCGGACGATGCTCTCGATGTCTTGGGCGGTGGTCTTGTCGCCCATGATGTTGTGTCCTGACTCGGGAGTTGGTTGGTGTCCGGTCATGGCCGTGTTCTTGTTTTCGAGGATGATGTAGAGAATGTCCTGGCCTTCTTTGATGCTGTTCGAGATAGCGGTCATGCCTCTCCAGAAGAAAGTTGAATCACCCATCAACGCGTACTGCTTGTTGGTGACGAACGGGTCCATCCCGCTGCCCGCCGCACCGCCCAGCGACATCGCTGTCAGGTTGTGCATCTCGCCGAAGGGTGGGAGGAAGCTCATGGAGTAGCATCCAATGTCTCCGTGAGCGAAAATGTCCTTGTGCTCAGGCTGGTCCCTCATCGAGTGCACCGTACTGAGCGTCTCTCTATGCGGGCAACCGGCGCAGAAACCGGGGGACCGCGGTGGAACTAGTACCCCGTAGGCTTTGATCTCGGTGAGAAGGTCCAATTCGCTGTGAATCTTCTTCTCATCGTATTTTGCAGATGGGTCTCCTATTTCAAGAATGAGGCCTCCGAGTCTTTCGATGACCATGGAAGGGGTTAGTCCACTCTCTTCAGGGAAGCCGTCCTCGTCTTTGGGGAATATCTTGCCCCAGACACTGGGTTCATTCTTGATCTTCCCGTCTTGGACGAGGTCTGTGAGAATTGTTTTGATCTGGTCCTCAATGATGGGACCTTTCTCTTCGACGACAACTATGTTCTCGACCAGTTTCGAGAACTCTTCAACTACACTGGGATCTAACGGGAATGTGACTGAGAGTTTGAGGATGGGGAATTGTTCGTCGCAGCCAAGTTCCCAGAGGGCTTGTTCTAAGTAGCTGTAGGAGATTCCTGCGGCGACGAAGCCGATGTTGTGCTTCTTACCGTTTGAGTAGAGGGTTTTGTTTAGGTGATTCTGTCGGACATATTCGTGGACTCTCGGAAAGCGGTCGCGAATGATCTCCTTCTCCAGGTCCCACGTGTTGGGCGGGATGCTGACCTTTCGCTTAATGTCAACCTTCGAGATGTCTATGGTGATAGGATGTTTGAAGCTGATCTCAGGAGATTTGTTCTCGTAGATCTTTACGTTTCCCCCTCCTTCAGCAAGATACGTGGTGATGAGATATCCAACGACTAGGTTGGAGTAGGCTGAGAGTCTGAGAGCTTCTCCGATCCAGTCCTTGATCTCTTGGGGATTGCTGGGTTCGATGATGGGCATCTTGAGATGCTCCATCAATGCGCGACTGTCGCCAGCCACCTGAGTACTAGAGGCGTGAGGGTCGTCACCGCAGACGACGACTGCTCCACCTTTCTTTCCGCTCAGACCATACTTGTCACTGTAGTTGATTATGTTGATTGGGTCTGCCGCCACGTTCAGTCCGACGCTCTTCATGACGGCTATCGCATTGACGCCAACATCCATCGCTCCGTTGAGGGCGGCTGCCCCCTGGGACTCGTCGTTGGTCATTTCGCCCCAGAGTCCAACTTCACGGAGAATGTCCGCGTTCTCCTCCAGAATCGTGAAGATTTCTGCCACCGGCGACCCAGGGTAGCCGGCCATGAGGCCGACCTGGCTTTCCAGTGCGCCTTTGACTATTAGCTCGTTACCGTTGAAGGCGTCGATACCGGACTGTTGGACAAATCGCTTGTCCGACATCAGATCACGTGGATATCCGAAGAGAATATGTTCGTCACGCTGTAGATAAGCCCGCCGTTCAATTCTATAGTTATCACGGGTCTGTTCAGGTCAAACTCAATGCTTTGAAGCCGCAAAGTGCATCACTTCCTAGCTGAACGAAACGGAAGTCGCTCGAATCAGTTCTTACGTCAAGTCGTTCCCTTTGAATCGCTAGATACCCCTGAATTGGTAACGTGCCCGTCTCACATTGGGAGACGTAATAATTCCCTGTTGAATATCCTCTTTGATTCTTGCCCCTTCCCGTTTCCCTGGCTTCCCATAGCCGCCTCCACCGGCAGTCCTGATTTCAATGACGTCCCCCTTCTGGAGAACAACTGTGACCTTCACAGGGAGCCTTATTTTGCGAGTCTTTCCTCTCGCCCTCTGGTAGAGGTTGACCTCGGTTCGTGCACCGGGTCCTCCTCCGAAGAGCCCACGCGGCCTGTTTCTTCCTCTGTCTGCAAGAACTGTTAAGGTGATATTGTTAGTTACAGCCTGGTACGATCTGATGATTCCAGTGCCCCCGCGGCGTCGCCCGGGTCCGGAGCTGTCGGATCTCAGCTCGTATTGTTTGATGAGTAGAGGGTATGATCGTTCCATTTCTTCGATCGGCGTGTTCATTGTGTTGGTCATGTTTGCTTGGATGCCGTCGATGCCGTCCGAGTCCTTCCTTGCGCCAAGTCCTACGCCTATGGTTTCGTAGAAAGCCCAGTTTCGTCCCTCGTAGGTTCCGCCCATCATGACGTTGTTCATCGAGCCGCCTGAGTCGGCCGGGACCTTGCTTGGGATTGCTTTCGAAAATGTGCGAAATAGAAGGTCCGCGTTCCGCTGGCTTGTCTCGACATTCCCGCCTGCTACAGGGTGGGGAAATGTTGGATTGAGGATTGTGCCCTCGGGGACGTGGACTGTAATGGGCGCAAAAGCTCCGTGGTTCGCAGGAACGTCGTCTCCTGTTAATGTCCGGATAACGTAGTATACTCCTGAGAGGGTTACGCCGTAGACTGCATTGAGTGGATTCGATACCTGCCAGTCGGTTCCTGTGTAGTCTACTTTCAAGCGTCCCCTTGAGATTGTGAGGGTGACTCGGAGCTGAATATCGTGTCCATCAGGATCTTCCAGATAGTCTTGGGCTTGGTAAGTTCCGGAGGGAATCTTGGAGAGCCTCAACCGCATCAGTTGATCTGTCCTGCTAAGCGATTCTGCACAAGCTTGCTGGAACATTTTCTGGCCGTACTTCTTGACGAGTTCTAGGACTCTTCTCTCGCCTATGATGTTGGCTGCCGTCTGGGCTTTGAGATCGCCCATCCTTTCTTCTGGAGTTCGGGATCTGGATACGAGAGCTTTCACTGCACTATTGATGAACCTGTTTTTTCGGATGAGATATCTCGGGTCTATTACGACGCCTTCGTCGAATAGGGTCTCGGCATCTATCGAGATACTGCCAGGGACTTTTCCGCCTACATCTGCGTGGTGAGCTTTGTTGGCTGCGTATGCGATGAGCCTATTCGCGTGATAGATGGGGCGGATGACTGTTACGTCGTTAAGGTGTGTTCCGGCAATGTATGGATTGTTCACCATTATCATTGAGGATTCTTCAAGTTCGATGCCTTCTCGGTGGCAGTACTCAAGAGTCTTGACCAGTCCCGAGGGCAGAGACCCAAGATGTACTGGTATGTGTTCTGCTTGAGCCAGGAGTCGGCCTTGGTCGTCGAAGATGGCTGCCGAATGGTCCATTCGTTCCCGGATGTTCGGCGAGTATGCAGAGTTTCGAAGTGCCATTCCCATCTCTTCGCTGGCATAGACTAGGGAGTTGCGAATGATCTCGGTTGTCGTCGGGTCCAACTGCATCGTAGAGGAACCATTAGAGGAACTGGAGTTGCCGTAGAGGCCTGCTAGTCACGATAAAATTGCTTGAACATGGTGTTCAAAACAGTTGGGTTATCCTTTGAACGTGAAGTTGCTACGACGCGTGTTCCCTTGGGAGGTGAAGAGTCTCGAAGAAGATAGTCCTCATCCTGTTGATTACAGCCGCTGTGCTACTTCCCGCCGTTGCCATTCTTCATGCAACTGAAACTTCCAACACCGCTACCACAAGTCATGATAGTGATGAGCATGAGCAGAACCATCAAGATCAGGAGCATGATGATAATGAAACCTCGGATGACAATTCAGTAGCTCACGTTGAACTGGATGACGCTAACGAGAACGCTGCGGATACAGACTAGACATACCGCATCGTTCGAATGCGGGCTGGAATGTCCGTTTTTCTTTTTCTAATCTTTCACGGATGTGTGGAGAGTCAAGTCAACGTCTCGGTAGGGGTCGATTTTCCACTTCCAATTCTTTCCGATTACCGTGGTCGAGTCGTACTCTTCGATAATACAAGGCCCGCTGCTGCGTACGCCCGGGAATAGTTTTTCTCGGTCGTAGACTGGGACCTTCTGCCAGCTTCCTAGAAGCGACATTTTCCTCGATGAGGCTGGAACGGGTGGCTTTCCGGATTTGAGTTGACTCTTCGCGAGTTTAGCTTTGGGCATGGAAATGATTGCTCGAATCCGGGCGTTTACTGCTTCAACAGCATCTTTTGATGAGTATCCGTAAAGGTTCTTGTGCTCTCGACCCAACAATCGTTCTAGGTTAGCGTTCTCCTCATAGGGCAGGGTTATCTCGTAGGCTTGACCCTGGTATCGCAGGTCAACGTGTTCTACTGTCTGATAGCTTGTGAACCCTTCTTCTTTCAGTGATTTTCTTGCTTGTTCTCTAAGATGTCTGAAAGTTGGCTCGACGTTGATCGCTGATTGTTCGATTATTGGTTGAACGAATGTTCTGGACAGTTCGGCTGTGAGGAGGCCGAACGCGGAGAAGAGACCAGGGTGTATTGGTATGATTAATCTCTTGACGTCGAGTTCTTCTGCTAAATCGCAGGCGTGTAGAGGTCCGGCGCCTCCGAACGCGATTAGAGAGTACTCCCTGGGGTCTCGGCCGCGTTCGACGCTTACGAGTCTGAGTGCTTTGCTCATGTTGCTGTTGACTATTCGGAGAATCCTATCTGCAGTCTCCTCGGTCGAGGTTCCGAGCCTACTGCTTAGCTTTCCGACGGCTCTGACTGCAAGATCATCGCGTAGCTTGAGCTGTCCGCCCAATAGTTTGGAAGGGTTGATTCTTCCTGCAACGATGTTTGCGTCTGTTACGGTTGCTTGTGTGCCGCCATTGCCGTATGCTGCGGGTCCTGGGTCGGCGCCTGCGCTTTCGGGTCCCACCTTGAGGTTCCCGGTCTCGTCTATCCAGGCTATCGTTCCGCCCCCGGCACTTACCTCTGCGAGGTCGATGAAGGGTTGTCTTACTGGGTAGCCGCTGCCCTTGATTGATCTTCCATGGTAGGTTGTTCCAGCCGCTTCGAACTCGTAGGCGAGGTCGGCCTTCCCGCTGACGATCGCGCCGGCCTTTGCTGTTGTCCCGCCCATATCGAACGTAATGGCCTTTGTGAGCCTGAGATGTTTGGCGAGATTTCTTGAGGATAGGACTCCTGCTGCGGGGCCGGATTCTATTATCGAGATCGGGTGTTTGGCGGCTTGGGCCGTGGTGCTGGCTGTTCCGTCAGAGTTCATGACATAGACCGGAGATCCTATACCGATCTGTTCAAGCCTTCTCTTTAGTCGCTGCAGGTATTGCGATACTGAGGGCGCGAGTGAGGCGTTGACGACAGTTGTGCTAGTCCTCTCATATTCCCTGTATTGAGGGTCGATTCTGCTCGACAGGTCGATATGTCCTTTGAAGCCTGAATGTCTCAAAATTTTTTCAGCTTTTATCTCATCTGCCGGATTGACGTAGGAGTTGAGAAATGAGATCGCGACTGACTCTATTCCTCTTTCAATAATTGCTCTAGAAACTGTTCGCAGATCGTTTTCCGCCAGTGGCGTCAGACTTGACCCATTGACGAGTCTTCTCCCCTTGACCGTGAACCGGTTTTTCCTTTTGACGAGCTGGTCGGGCCTCTTCGTGTTAAGATTGTAGATTTCGGGTCTTCGCTGGCGTCCAATCTCCAAGACATCTCTGAACCCCTCGTTCGTAATGAGAGCGGTTTCTGCCAGCCCAGTCTGCGTGAGAAGGTTGTTGGTCGCGATGGTCGTTGCATGAGAAATCAGCGCAAATTGTCCCGTTCTATTCTGATACCGCTCTAGCGCTTCAAGGATTGCCGATTCTGGATGTTTGGGATTCGTCGGGACTTTGACAACCTCAGGGCTCTTCCTCGACTCCTCATCAAAGATCACAACGTCTGTGAATGTCCCGCCGACATCGGTTCCCACAAACAACATTAGAGCGATGCCTCACAGTTCAAAGTCGCAAACCATATCCTGCGGTTCTTCAGGGGCCCTTTAGCCCGAGGGGACGGCGATCTTTCATTGACGCCCTTCACCCAGGCTCTCAACTGTCTGGTACAATTAAGAAAATGAGTCGGCTCATTGGCTTGGTAGGTCATAGGTTCCCACAGAGGAGTGTCGAGCTCATTGAGCAAGTCGGGAGAGACTGATAGGAAATTGGGAATGGGCATGGTCGCTGATCTTGACAGTCTCTGGGATTATGAACATCCGGGTCCGACTGAGAAGAAGTTTCGCGAGCTTCTCCCAGCCGCGTTAGACTCGCTCGACATCTCGTATCTGGCGGAGCTTCTGACACAGATTGCGAGGGCTGAGGCTATTCAGAAGAAATTCTCGGAGGCTCAGAAGACTCTCGATAGGGTCGAGAAGGCTCTGCCTAAGGCTGATCAGAGGGTCAGCGTCCGATATGTGTTGGAGCGGGGAAGAGTTCTCAGTCTGTCAGGGAAACCACGAGAGGCTCAGCCACGTCTCCGAGAAGCATTCAATCTTGCACTGATGCTGAAGATGGACCTGCATGCTATTGACGCGGCTCGCATGATGGCTATCGCGGAGCCCGAGAAAGCGTTAGAGTGGAACATGAAAGCGTTGGATCTTGCCGAAAAGTCGGAGGATGCGAGAGCGAACAAGGCGAAAGGCCTCCTATACAGCAGCATCGGTTGGAACCACTTCGAGCGGAAAGAGTACCAAGAAGCGTTGTTCATGTTCCAGAAGGCACTGCAATATACCGATCAGCTTGGTGATCCGCTTAAGATCAGAACGGCGAAATGGTCTGTTGCTAAGGTTCTCCGAGTCATCGAGCACACTGAGGAGGCTCTGGATATGCAGAGAAAACTCTTCGAAGAGTACCAAGGAGAAGGAAAAAGGAACGGGTACGTCTACGAGGAGATCGCCGAATGCCTACTAGTCATGGGACAGGCACAGGAGGCTGAAGGATGGTTCGCTGCCGCCTACGCAGAACTTTCAAAGGACCCACGGATAGCCCGCGATCAAAACCGACTCAACCGGCTCAAAGAGCTAGGAGCAGTCGGCAAGCGAAGACCCCCCGCCTAAGAAGCGAGATTGGTGACAGAGTCAGTGGCTGGGACATCCTCCAAGGCCTACTCGAAACTCTCTTGCTCTTGCTTCGTTTTGAAATTAATCGCGAAAGGACATTGTTCTAGATGACATTGACAAACGAAAGTGCTACAAGTGCGATCTGAGATCGTACAAGGATATGTCTAAAGACGCAAGCAACGATCTGCCATCGTCGACGGCCACGATAAGGCGTAATCCGCCCAGATTCTTGGTTGCTATTGAGTTCCACAGCCAAGATGCCGCAGTGGACCATTTCATAGATCTACAGAACACTGGGTGGCCCGAGGACCCAACCAGAAAGATCTGACACCGGCTATGTCTACGTTTTAGCGGCATGTTGCTTTAGCGAACCTTGACTTCGTGCGTTTTGGCCGTAAACCCGTTCTTCTTGTGTGTGCCATCACAGAAGGGCATGATGGTAGAACCGCCACAGCGGCACCAAGCCTGAACAACCCTCCCCTCGACGATTACCAGATTGGGACCGTTCTCGGTCGACCTTATCACGACATCAGACATGCTAACGCAATCACCTCTCTTCCGACGTTGTCACGTTAGCTTCTCGACCCGTGTTAGGACTATGATCTGCTCTCCGTGCACTAGATTGTTCTCGTGGAACCTACCAAGCACGCGAAGAATTGCGCCTACCACCAGGTCTTCTGCGCCTCCCATCACCAGACGGCTCGCTAGAGTCCATTCAACCTCGATTCGTTGCGATGTTCCTCTGAGGACCCTAGAAGCTCCCGTCATATCAGGCTCGACGAATATCCCGCCCAGGATGTGTTCTCTCGGTAGATCCGTGACTGATAGAAACAGGTCTACGTCAGTATTCGGCGCGATGGTCTCCAGCTGTTTCACAGTATACACTTCGACAAATGACCGCTTTGAACGCGCCTGAGGTGGGGTTGTGCTCTGTTTCTCTGAACCCGTTGCCTGTGGCAAAGTAGTTGTTGCTGCTGCAGGGGACTCGCGCGGTCTTAGGAGTCTGTCCTGATCGTACCTTAGACCAAATTGTAAGGCTGTTTGTGCTTTGGCCAGTTCTTCGCCTAGGTAGCCAGCGTGGCTGAGCTGGGTGACTAGTCCGTCCCGGAGAAGGCCTAGCAGCATGGAAGTTGCTCCTCTTCCACGCATCTCATGAGCGGGTGTGTGATCAGGTAGATAGTGCCGTAAGATGATCTCTTTCTGATCTGGATCGATGCTGATCACGAAGTATCCCTTCGGGTCGTATATCAGCGGCTCACGCTGACCCCCCGGCCGAATAAAGGTGAAGGCCTCTCCAGCGGCTATTCTTGATGTTGAGGCCTTGTCCGTTTTGAATGGTCCCGGGTCACGAGCAGAGAGACTCTTGACACGCTCCTCGAGAGCTCGAAGATCCTCTTCGCCGGTCCAATCGAGGACTTCAACCTGTTTACGGAATTGGTCAACTTGGTCGGGAGCAATTGTTGGTAGAACCGGGTCGTAGCCGGCCGCACCGATGATCCGCTTTGCATCGTCAACTCCATTCTCGGCGAGCGCTACCAAAGACTGCCCCGGTTGGAAGAGAGCCGACTCTTTTCCACAGATGAGAAGGAAACGGATGGATGGGTTTGTTGTCACATTGAGTATGATTCTCGTAATTCCAAGATTGGCTGTATAGACCATGCCTGCGATGGCGACTCCAGGAAAGCCTGCGAGTGGGTCCATCAACCGTTCAGATGTGAGGGCACAGACGGCGACGGGAGCCTTTGGATCTCCGACCTTGTACGTGCCCGCGACCACAGGCCACGATGAACCCGTCGAGCTCATGTCTTACGGAAATGTGCAGTCAATATAAGAACGGGAAAGATACCAAGAGTATACTAGGTGCAAGAAATGGGGTTCCCAGAAGATACGAAACAAACGCAGAGGATCTCACGAGGGTCGAAACAGTGCCCGGTCGGAATAGATCTGGCAACCCTGGGAAGAAAATGGACTGTTCATATTCTTGAAAGCATAGGAGTCCTACACATCGACCGTTTCAATCAGATTCTCCGCAGTCTCCCAGGTTTGACGCCGCGCGTCCTCATCATGAGGCTGAACGAGCTTGAGGAGAGCGGTCTCATCACACCCATCATTATTCAAAAAAGTCCGAAGGTTGTAAGCTGGACCCTCACCGAGAAGGGGCAAGACACGCTTCCTATACTCGAAGGCTACTTTTCATTCACGAAAAAATGGCATCCAAACGCGACCTTGAAGAATCACCGCACAGATTCGCTGAAACGGCAGAGTCTTCTCGAACTAGTCGAAGAACGGAAACAAGAAATGGTTGGCTAGAAATCTAGGACTGGAAACTCTCAACCGATGGTGATAGGGCTTCACCTTTTCTGCTTCTGGACCCCTACCTAGGGTCAGAGCTGGATCTCTTTGAGTTCTTTTGCGAGTTGGTTGACTGTTGTAATTCGTGCGAACCGCCGTCGTAGGGCGTACTCTGTGCGTTCACGTATTGCGTCGACTCCGAGTTCTTCGCCCGGCTTGTCCCAGTTTGGGATTGGAAAAGTCATTGTTGCTTCGGTCACAAAGTCTACCGCGTAGCCTAGGTCGGCCGCGATCCTCGCGGTTGTTTCGCAGCACTGTTCCATCTGTATGCCTGCGATGCTGACGCGTCTCACGCCCTTCTCGATCAGATACGGTTGCAGTGTGGTGCTTGTGAAACAGTTTCGTGTGTTCTTCACCATCACCGGCTCGTCTGCTCGCGGTTTGAGAAAGTCCATCAGCTTGAAAGATGGGCTGTCTCTTGCAAACCCTTCATCCTTGTCAGTATGCAAGAAGAAAATGACCGGCAAATGCGCGGCTCGGTAGGCTTCGATCAGCGCGGCTACATTCTTTTCAAAAGCAGGGTTGCTACGTCGCTCCCAGCGAGGACCAACCTTGAACGAGTCTTGTGCATCAATCACCAATAACGCTGACTGGGAAACAGGGACCTTGTTGGAGTCCAGCATGGGGTCTCTTCATCAAGGCATCTTCAGTTCAACATTGCGGTTGGGACTCTCAGTCTCTCTTGTCATAGGTCCGGCGTTTTTGCCACCTTGCTACTTCTAGTGGTAGTCCTCCTTGGAAGAAGGTACAGCTTCACTCCTGAGAGAGTCGCTCTTATTCCGGAGAGTCCTCTGGTTCAACGTCAGCTATGAATTTAGCTAAAACCCTTCAAACCTAAATATTCGACCAGCAAAATATGAGATGAAGAAAATAATGTTGGAGACCCTCCGAGAGAAAATCGGCACTATCCTAGCCGTCATGGGTCTGGGTTTGTTCTTTGCTAGCATGGGAATCGTGTTTGTTCCGATTCTCGCGTCATTGTTCGTGGTCATGTTGATGCTTGACGGAGGGCTGATGTTTCTTGCCCTCGGGGCGGTGGTTGTCGCAGAAGTGCGAGAACGTTTTGACCTCTAGCGGTTTGCAACCCTCTAACTCTGATACGCCAAGCGATTTCCATATCCGCAACATTTTGCGTAAATAGGAAAATCTGATATCAGAGAGAGGCATGCTTCGCAACATCTTGAAACCGGTGCGGATAGTTGCGAATCTTGTAGGAATGATGCTGTTCGTACAAGTGATACTCGGGGGCAGCGCTACGGTCTTGGGCTTCCCAGTCATATATCACCTGATCTTTGGAGTCCTGTCTTTCGCCGTACTCATAGTCGCAACTGTTCTAGCTGCGAGAGAATATGGTTCCAAGTCAACCCTGTTTAAGGTAGGAATCGCGTCTATAGTAGACTTCGTCGTTCAGGGCGTGCTTGGATTAGGCGCTCTATCTCTTGGATCAGATACCCTTGTAGTAGTTCATCTCACGAATGGGTTCCTGCTTGCTGTCTTCGTCACATATCTGATCAGTTTCGCTGACAGCGCCGACAAGGCATCGACAGCGCTCCATCCACAGCCCTCAACCGTATCTCCGGGAGCTATTCGAGCTCTTTCCCAGAGTCAGTAGGACTCAGTCTCCTTCGATTTACCCTCGCTCCGATTTTTCAGCGTTTGCTTTCCAGGTCAGCCCACCATGCTCGAAAGTTTTCCACTGTCGCTTCTGGCGCATCTTCAAATGTAAAGTGCTTGACGCTCGGGAGGAGATATGTGCTGTGACGAGGAATCTCTTCAGCCCATCGCTGAGGCCATTTCTGGCCTGTCATTGGGTCCCGTGTCCAACCTGAGCCTTTCCCTCTCCGCTATCTCCTCTGAAACATGTTCCTCCTACTCGTCGTCAGTCTCCTCGTCTGGTTCATCATCGTCGTCTTCCTCTTCGTCCTCTCTCCCGTTAGCTTCGTCATCCTCTGAACTCATTCTTGACTCACCATCTCTCCATTTCTCATCCAGGAAGGGTGTCCTCTGGCTCTGTATCGGATGAGCTCTTCAATCCCTTCTGCCACTCGTTGGCCCTTTCAACCGGTCTGTTGAGGTAGACTTCATCCTCTCGAGACAGTTGTTCGTCATGTTCCACTTTTCCTTTGATCTTCTGAAGCTTAGACTCTTCTTCTTCAAGCGGGACCTTCGAGTCTTCTATGATCCTGATTAGTATGTGGGGTCGAATCCTCTCCGACATCCCCCTGCTCTTCTGCATCCCTGGCTTCTCCCGAGACCCAGTCATTTATGACGCTAATTCTTAGCCCTTCAATGCTCGAAGAGCGTTCAGCGTAATCCATGGGTTAGAGCGTCCTACTTCGCCGAGGCTCGCGTAGATCGCTGGAGT
>Ga0209801_1001426_pt1 | contig 14716 bp, 12 predicted proteins | sample GraSoiAngelo_127_FD_185884 | JGI IMG/M metagenome (GOLD analysis project Ga0209801, IMG submission 185884) | Grasslands soil microbial communities from the Angelo Coastal Reserve, California, USA - 14_0927_09_40cm (SPAdes) (version 2) | ecosystem: Environmental > Terrestrial > Soil > Grasslands ... | reverse complement strand
GCGGGAGTTTGCCAGGGGAAGACGACCTCAGAACCTGTCGATACAACTTGAGGTGCTCCGCCGCCACGGCGTCCCACGTTGACGTTTGCGAACGCCGCAAAAGGCCTTCGCCGAGTTTCGTTGCGAGATCGGGCTCGCTCAGGATCCGTAGGATCGCCCGCGCGATCTCGCCTGATTCGGGGGCGACCTTCAAGCAATCGACCCCATCGACGAGTTCGCTGAACCGCGGAGTCTTGCTGCACACGAGCGGAACGCCATAGCCCGCGACATCGTGAACGATAGCGCTGACCTCGACGAACTGGTCCGTGTAGGGAAGGGCGAGCGCTGCGGCCTCCCGCATCAGCTCGGAGATCTCTTCGTCGCTCAGGAACTTCGTCAGAAATCGGACGTGGTCGGTGAGGGCCTCTGCTTGGACCCGCTCATGGAGCCCCAGGAGGTATCCGCGTTCCCTCTCGTGGACCACGGATCCGGCGATCGTAAGCCGAATGTCCGGGACCTGCCCCCTGAGGGTCCCGATGGCGCCGATCAGGGACTGAAGGCCTTTCTCGGGCCGAATGAAGCCGAAGAAGACGACGTGATGGGACGCCGCGCGACCACCCGCAACGGCCGAGACCTGTACGCTCCCCAGAGGAATCACGAAGACATCGTGAAGTCCGTACTCACCCTCGGCGGTCTTCCGCATTCCCTCACTGTGGACGACGAAGGCTGAGGCGAAACTGGCCGTCGCCTTCATCGACGACCGAAACGCGAGATGGAGGAGTCCTTTCATCCTCCGACCTTGAAGACTCTCTTCCGTCACGAGTCCGTGGAGGGTCACAACGACCGTCCCTCGAGGACGCAGGACGGCAGCGAGGAGCGGTAGGAGGAGGAGCGAGCGCGCGATGCTCCCGAACGTTCGGTACTCGAATTGGATGTGGTAGACATCCGCGTCCTCCCTGGCGAGCCGCCAGAGTAGTCGTGCAAGCGGCTGATCGGCGGCGACGATCTTGCACCCCAGCCGCTCGAAAATCCGTCGGGCGGTGTACGTTCCCCCCGCCCGCCTCCGTGTCGACGCAATGGCTAAGATCTTCAGGGGGCACCACCGTCAGATCGGCCCAAGGTACGTTACGAGAACGTAATCGAAGTAGAAAGGTCCACCTCGCACACCGCTGCTTCGGAATTCCATGGAACCGGTTCCGGCGTCGGAGTACGAAAGAACAAAGGGCAACGCCAGCGGTTGCCACAGGTCTGGCGCGGAGAAGAACGAGGGATCCACCGTCCGGGAAACGATGTCCCGGCTCGCGGTGGCATTGAGGGACTGGGCAATCTCGAGTGTGATGTTCCCCCTCGAGGTCCGGCTCGCCTTCAGGTAGAAGGAGGCGTCGTACCGACCCGGCGCAAGATGGGCATATGGCCCGACCCAAAAGCCGTTGGGACTTGCATTCAACTCGTTGTAGAAGAATACGGTCCCGCTCTGGGACGTGGAATCCGGGATCACGATCCCTGACGTGTGGATCAGATCGCGATAGTCATACCGGTATTGAGTCGGCCCTTCGACCATCACGAGTCCACTGTACCCGCGGCCCAGCAGGATGACGCCGTCGCTCGACGCAAGGATGCCGTATTCGCCCGTTGACATCAGCTGCGGCAGCTCCGTACTCAGAGGTGTCTGGCTCCACACACGGAGGAAGTAGTCGGTTGTCCTTGTGTCCGCCAAGACGTAATCGATGGTTTCGTTTCCGCTCGGTCGGTAGAGGTAAACGTCAGAACGCCCGCTAACTTGCGGAAATAGGTTGTTTTGCGTCAGGACCGAAGCATGGGGCGGTATGAGGGCGATCACCTCGTGCAGAATCGCGTCGTGGGCGTTCGGTATCGGGAGCCCCTGTTCGTATGCGATTCCGGGGAGCGCCCCTTGCATGAGCGGGTTCAGGGGCGTCAGGAATGCGGACACCACGATTGCGCACGCCAGGACCGCACGCGCGTTCCCCGGATTCCGGATTCGGCCGAATCCATGGATCGCCGCGAAGATGAGGAAGACCGCTACGAACCCGCCCGCGTACTGGTACCCGAATAGGTACCAAGTCACGGGGACTGGCAGAAGGGTGAACACAAACCACGGCAAGGAGACCACGCATTCTCGAAGGGCCAGGAATGGTACGAAGAGCAGACTCCCGAACGACAGGAACCAAAAAGCCGCTCGGAACGCCCAGCTGTCCGGGGGGCTTCCGGACTGGAGGAAGCTCGACAGCGTTGAACCGACGGACCGGCCTGAGCCGCCAAAGTACGCAGAGAGGGAGAGGATTGAGAAAAGGGAGGCCACCGACAAAACGAGCGTCGCGAAGAGGAGCAGTGCCCGCGGCCGATCAAGGTCCAAGCGAATCCGCAACGATAGACGACTGCCGTTGGCCGTTCTGCGGACGGACAATTGGCGAACGAGGTGGGCTAGCGCGATCGAACCGACTAAGACCGACGCGAAGTCAATCGTGAAGATCGAGAGGAGGAAGAAAACGGCGTACCACCTCCACCGGCGTGTCAGGTACGAATAGTAGAACATGCCGAGGAACAGGGGTAAGAAAGCCTCCAGGTGGAAGTCGTAGAAGTTAAGGCTCAGAATCGCCGGGTTCACAAGGTAGACGACGGACCACAGGCTCGCCGCCCGGCCGTCCCCTCGGAGGTGCCGTGAAACGAGGAATACCGGCACGGCGCCGAGGGCTACGAAGACCGATTGAAGGACGAGGAGGGTCTCCGGCCGGGGGGCAAGGGCGTAAATGGGCAGCAGGAGCCACATGAGGAAATTGAAGTGGACCCCAAGGAAGCTCCCGGACGGGATCAATGCGATGTCAGGGGTCTCACGGAAGAGGCGCCCCTGAAGAGCGGTGCTGAACGCCTGATTGAAAATCCCAAGATCGAAAGCGTGGGTTCGAAACGTGTTGAAACGCATCACGGCAACGAGAGACAGCACGACCGCGTATGCGCTCATGGACGCGAGGAGAAGCCCAACGTACCGGTCGATCTGGAAACGCTCCCGTACACCTGACCAGGCCATACGAAGATCGACACGGCGCAGGAGAGCAAGCAACAATGGGCCTCGGTGACTACGGGGCGAGGCCGGGACGTTCTCCTCGGACAGGGAAGAAGGCACGGACCGATGGCTCCGTGAACAGCAGGTTTGGCCAAAATAAAACCTTTCGGATGGTGTGGGCACCGCGGCACCAGCGTTTCGCCGCCCCGTGCCATGCTACGTGGACGGCTCGTTCGCGACGGTCGTCAGCATCGCCTCATACTGAGGCAGAAGCGTCGCAGCGTCATACTTCGAGACCTCATCGGCCAACCGACGGGAACGGGCGAGGTAAGCACTGTAGTCGCCTGTCCATTCGGTATACAGCTCGTGAATTCGGGTCGCCATCTCTTGGACGGTGGAAGCGTACTCGAGCGGCAGTCCAAGCATAGTGTGTGCGGGAAGGTTCGTCGTCACGACAGGGGCGCCCGAGGCGAGCGCCTCGATGATTACGCGGCCAAACGTTTCACGACGCGTCGGATGAACTAGGACCGCGGCTTTGGCGTAGAGATCCCAAATCTGCTGGTGCGGCACCATGCCGAGGCACTTGATATTTCCGTCCCCGGGAGCGAGGCTGTCCGGGGGCACGGTGGCGACGAATTCGATGTCTTCGCCATCGATCAGGCGGCGGAGCTCGACGAAGCGACTGAAGCCTTTGATGTAGCTCGGCTTCCCGACGTACAGCACGTAAAACTTCGATGGCTTGCGTTCCCTCGCTTGGAGGGCCTGATCCCGGTGGCTGCAGTCGACCCAGTTCGGCAAGAAAAAGACACGGGGATGCGCCACCCGGGCTTGCATCACGATGTGAACGGCATCGAACATCCGCAGGTGTCCGGGGACGGCGAACCGGCGGGCAAGAAACGCGGCGAACACGTGCGGGCCCTGCCGGAAGGAGTCAATGGCACTCGGGTGTTCCTCTGCGACGACGGGCGCGTGCAATCCTGCGACCTTCGGGGCTGAGCAGAAGAACAGATGCGGCGTCAGCGGGGTGTACATGTAATAGGCGACATCTACTCGAACACGGTGAACGGGCTTCTCGCAGTACAGGACGTCCGAAGGGAGTTCGATGGGAGCCTCCCCGCGGCCCCAGGGAAGCGTGTGAACCTCAACCGCGTATCCTCTGGAGGAGAGGTACGTTGCGAGTTCGGTGATGAAACGTTCCCCTCCGCCCCCATAGGTCAGGCTGTAAAAATGAAACAGACCGACCCTCATACTACAGCGCCCGAGGTTCGGCAACGGAGAGGAGCGGCGCCCGATCGGCAAGATTGGAGAAAACGCACAACCTCAAGCATCCGGGTCCCTCAAAAGCCCAAGGAGCACGGCGCCAAATAGTTGTCCTTGCGAAGAGCGGCGCTCTCCGGTCGCCTGTACCGACGGAGGGAGCCGGGATTATGTGAGCGACTCGATGGACTTGCGAAGTACGAACCGGACGAACTTGGCCGCCTCTTCGTGCGTCGCCAGCTTGCTGCGACCGTTCCTCCGCTCTAGGAAGCGGATTGGTGTCTCTTGAAGCGTGAGCCCGTGTTGATTTGCCAGCCAGACCGCCTCAACCAGCATTTCGTATCCCCCGCAATTCGCCTGGTCGACAATCGTCTGCACGAGGCGGCGGCTGTATACGCGGTACCCCGACGTCACGTCCCGGACCGGGAGCCCGAGAAACCGCCGAGCAAGGCCGTTCGCCATCATACTGATTACACGCCGAGGCAAAGGCCAGTTCACGATCCGACCCCCTCGCACGTACCGCGAGCCAATCACCAGATCTGCGGGCATGTCGAGCATTCCGGGGATTGCCGAAGGGTCGTGGCTTAGGTCCCCGTCCATCTGAACGAGACGGTCAAACTCATACCGACGAAGGCACTCCCGAAACCCAAACAGGACCGCTGTGCCAAAGCCGCGCTCGGTTCGGCGCACCTCCACATCGAGACCCGGGTACTCCGAGGCAACAACTTCGAGGATTTCGAGGGTCCCGTCCGTCGATCCATCGTCCACGACGAGCACGCGGCCGACACGACCCGTAGCGAAGATGGATTCAATCACAGACCGGATGTCCTGGGCCTCGTTGAGGACCGGGACTACGGCAACGCTCCGTTCTGACGCGATTCGACCCCCCCAAACCTGATGCCGTGGCTCCGACCTTAGACCGAACGACCATTTTCTGACGATATGAAAGCCTTTTTGGTACACTCATAGTTACGCTGGAACAATCTAGACGCAAGACGGCTCGTGTCCGACTCCAAGTCGCTCACAGAAGTGCCGTTGGTTTCGGACGAGTCGATTCCCCGGAACGGAAGCGAGGAGCTGTGAACGCCGAGAACACTCGACGACCGAAGTTGCACTTTAGACAGCCCCCCTCCAGAGTTCACGTGAACTGCTGGCGATTTTGGCGATAGCGCCTAGCTATATTTCAAACTTGCGAAATTGTAGCATGGCCGCCTTACAATCCGTCGGCCTCTTCCTTCCTATCCGCGGATGGTTCAGCGTTTCGAATTCGTCCCGGGGGGGCACACACTAGGCGCGATGCAATTCCTCGTCTCACGCGTTACCGCGAACGAACGGCAGCGGGTGGATCTGGGCCCGCAGGTCCCAGCCGCCGCGGTCGATGAAGAGCGTGTCTTTCGAGGAGACCTCGTCGACCCGCAACAGAGCGAGCGCGATCACCCAGCCGGTCGTCGGAGACCACGTGCCGCTCGTCACCTTACCGACCTCGCGGTTCCCTTTTGACACCTTGTCGCCACGGACCGGAGGGACGTCGGCGTCCACACGGAGGCCGAAGCGTTTGCGCCGCACCTGGCCCACGTAGGTCCCGCGCGCCACGATCTCCTGGCCGACATAGCACCCTTTCGTGAAACTCAAAGCGAAATCCGGCGCAACTTCGAGGGCAAGCGTGTCCTCTCCCATCTCCATGCCGAACCGCGGCGTGCCGGCCTCGATCCGCAGGACCTCGAAGGAGTCGCGCCCGATGGGCGTCACGTCCCGCCGGGAGAGCGCGTCCCAGAGTTCGCTGAGGCTCGACCCGGGGGACCAGATCGCAAAGCCGAGCTCCCCCAGCCCGCGGACCCGGCCCACGTGACCTTCGTGGGTTTTGTCGACCGCGAACGTCAGGAAGGCGTCCTGGGGAAGTGCACGGGGATCGACGGTCAGGACACCCGCGACGAGATCGCCCGCGGCCGGCCCGTGCACCTCGACGTGACCGGCCGATCCGAGGTCATGGAACTCGACGTCGTCGCTCACGCGCGCTTTCTCCATGAGCTGAACGATCGTATCCTTCTGTGCCGCCTCGATGTCGAGGACGAGGGAGTCCGCGAAGGCGTACACGCGCAGGTCCCCGAGCACCCGGCTCTTCTCGTTCAGGAAGAGCGCATACGCCGACATGCCGGCCGTGAGGATCTTCAGGTCGGCGGTCACGAGTCCGTCGAGGAACGTAACACGCTCCGAACCGGTGAGCCGAAGCTTCGCGCGGTCGCTCCAATCGATCATCCCCGCCCGCCGGCGGACCGCGCGGACCTCTTCCTCGATCGAGCCATAGCCGGCCGGGATCAACCAGCCCGCCTCCGGGCGGAAGATCGCACCTTCGAGATCGTGGTACGGCCGCAACCGGAGTTCCTGCATCGACGGTCGCACGATGGCCTCCGCTCCATTTGACCTTATGCGCCCCTCCGGGCCGCGCCGTCCGGGTCGGAAGTTTCATAACGACCCTCGCTTTGGTCTGCGACGGATGGCGCCCGAGCTCCGCGACGGCCGGATCTCCGTCTTCGCGAAACGGATCATGCGGAAGCCGCGGACCCTGCACTGCCCATACTGCGACGGCAAGGTCCTCTTCACTCGGAACGAGGAGCACCTCGACGCGAAGAACTGTCCCCACTGCGGCATGCGCGTCGAGCGCCGCGAGTGGCCGGAGAAGCTGTACGATCCGATGCCGATCCTCCGAACGAAACCGGGCGGACCGGACGCGATGAAAATCGAGACGCCGGAAAAGGACGAGCCCGCGAAGAAACCCGAGAAGGGCGAAAAGAAGGACTAGCCGAAGACCGCCCCGCACTTCAGGCAATCGCTCCAATACTTGCCGACCGGCGCGCCACACTCCCCGCATTCACCGCCGGTCGCCGTCTGGTCCGCCTTGATGACGACCAGCTCGGGATTCTTCAGCTTGTCCCACCGCGGGTCGCGGACGAGGAGGAACGCGAAGTCGTCGGCCCACGTTTCGAGTTCGAGGAACGCGAGTTTCCGGCCCGCGAGGAGTTCGTTGACGCCCTTCAGGAAATCACGCGCGTCCTTGAATCGGACGACCTTCTCCTGATCCCCCAGGATCAGTTTGGCCTTTCGCAGATTCAGCTCCTGGTCCAGCCAGGTGGCATCCTTCGCGGCGAGCGTCAGCTTGAAGGAACTGAGTCGCGGGTTGACCTCTTTCAGGATCGCGTCGAGCTCGAACGTCTCCGGCACGTGGAAGCCGAGCCAGTCCGCGAGGACCCGGGTCACCGCTTTGTACGGCGCGGTCCGGTACTCGGCGACAAACGCGCCCTCGCCGCCCGGGTAGGCGGCAATCCGCTTCGCGAACACGGCCTTTGTCGGGGCGACCGTGAGCCCGAGGTCGACGAGCCCGGCATGGGCCTCGTTGACGAATACCTCGACCTCGCCCGGCTTTGGTGGAGTGGGCGGTGGAGCGGGCTTTTCCTCGGGCTTCTTCGCCGAAGGCTCCTGCTTCACGACCGCCTCGGCCGGGGCCGGTTTCGCCGCGGGCCTCTCCTTCTCTACCTTCGGCGGCTTCTCCGGCTCCTTTTCTGGTTTGCCTTTCTCAGGCTTCTCTTTCTTCCAGAATCGGAGGGGCATCGACCGCGGAAACCCGGGTGGCTGATAATAAGAGTTGCGCCCTGAGGACCGCAATCCAGACCGACGTCCCGTCGACGGCGATAAGTAGCCGGGTCGCGTAGCCCCGGCGGCTGCCCGGATCCTCATGACGTCTGCGCCCCGCGTTCTCTCCTCCCAACCGCTGCGTGAAGCCTGGCCCCCCATCTCCGAGGAGGAGGTCGAACTCCCGAGCGGCGCGCGGAAGCGCTGGATCCGGATGCACTTCGGCACGTCGGCGGCCGTCCTTCCCGTCACCCCGCAGAAGCAGATCGTCCTCACGCGCGAGTACCGCCATGGCCTCGGACGGATCGTCCACTCGTTGCCCGGGGGGACCGCGCGGAACGGGGAGTCGGCGGAGGCGTGCGCGCGACGCGAGCTGATGGAGGAGACGGGCTACCAGGCGCCAAAGTTCCTCGAGATGTACGCGGGGAACAACCTGACCGCGTATCTCGAAGGGACCCTGCACTTGTTCTTCGCCAGAGACTGTCAGTCGACGGACCAGCGGCCCGATCCGGACGAAATCCAGGCCGTCGAGCGGATGAGCGTGACGAAGGCGCTCTCGAGTGCGCGAGCCGGAGAATTCGAGTCCGCGGTCGTCACGCTCGCGATCCTCATGGCCGATGCACGGGGTTGGCTCATCGGTTAGGGTTGCTAGCACTGCCCGATCAGTTCGCGGTCAGCGAATGTATCCTGGACGGGAGACTACCGCGCCCTCGACGTCCGCGACTAGCCACGCATTTCCGCTGAGGAAGCTCCCTGCCTCCGGCAGGCCGGGGCACTGATCCTTCCGAACCATCATATTCAGAGAGATTCCGGAGATGTTCAATCGAATTTTCCACAGAGTCACTTTCGAGAACGGGTTCGTGGTTTCCCATGACTCCTCGATCCGACCGATAAAACGCGCGTAGGGGCTCAGCGGCACACCGTCCTCGCGAGGGTCCATTGGCACCAGATAGTCCTTGATTTCCGGACGCTGCTCGCGCATCCTTGGGGTAATGACTTCCACCTTGTCGGCGACCGCGTTCAGATGCAGGGTCAGCTCGCCGTCGCGTGACGAGAACGTCGGTCCGACCTCGACGAAGTTGCGCACTTCGACGCCGAGCGGGACCAGCGGGAGATCGGACAATCGGACGATCGCGACGTCCTCTTGGCGCGGCGACCGAGGCGACGAACCGTCGAGTCTCCCCGTCACTTCCTGCGCATCCGAAAGAAAAGGAATGGCGAGGACCGGCAAGTAGCGGGGACCGCGTCGATCGACACCTTCTGTTTCAACCAGGTCAATCGTGAACGGACCGTAGGATGCGCGACGCCGCCGGAAGTGGGCGTCCGAGAGGACAAACGATTCGGGTGCGAGACGCTCGGCATCCGCGGAAACCCGAGCGATCAACGCCTCGGGCAACCTCCCATCCGGCGGCGTGAACCCGAGGGCGCTGAAGCCGACGCGATGCTGGAACGCGAGGGCCATGCACACCTTGCCCGTCCAAAGGTCGATCAGACTTTGGATCGTTTCTGCGGGTTTCTGATCCCACACCCGCGCCACCCAATTCAGGGGCGAGACCCAGTATGCATCTCGAATTTCCAGGACGTACATTCGGTCCCGAGAGTTGTAGAACCACTGGTTTGGCACCCGGCGTCCCAAGTTGGCAAGGAAGGCTTGCGACACCAGGGCGCCGAACCCCAGGACCGCCGATCCGAACCGCGTATCGGGCGGGAGCTTGCGCAGGAATGCGTCCAACGGGTCGAGATTCACAGCGGTTTGGTCGAGTTCGATGCCGATCTCTTTCAGGAGGGATGCGGCCGCGGCCGCGTGGGCTGGGACCTGGGCGGCCCATCGGTCCCACACTCGAGCCGGCCACTTGGCTGAGAGGTCTTGACGCTCTGGCGTGTCGCGGGCCTGGCGTTCTCGGAGGCTCGTCACGGTGGCGACGATGAGCGGGACCGCCAGGAGGATGACCGTGAAGGGCGGAAGGGCAAATGCGATGATGAGCACAATCTCCAAGTTCATCAACAGGGCCGCCAGGAGAAACCGCTTCCCGTTTCGCTTCGAGGCTCTCTTGTCCGCCGCCGGCGGTGGCGGCTTGAGGAGATTCACGTTGCGGCCCCGCTCGATCTCGACTCGGACTACTGACTCGATCGCCGCCGGATCGGGAACCGTCACGTACTGACGCGCAAACGCCTCGGCCTCCGCGATCGTCTCGAACCGCAGGTTGACCGTTACCTTCCCGAGGACGAAGTCCGTAAACTCTTTCAGTTCCACCGCGAATAGTTCGACGGTCGAGCCGTTTCGTCTACAACCTTTGATCGCACCGTCGTGGAACGAGACGAAGAAGGTGGAGCTGGCGCCGGGTCTCGTTTCTTTCTGGGGCACCTTGCTCGACGAAAACCAGGGCGGCAAGACGATCGGATCCCGGTTCCAGCTGGACTTTCGGAAGGAGCGCAAGTTCGGCCCCATTACATAGTGACGAGTGCGAGTCCGATACAGCTGCGCGACCGATGGGCGGAGAATGCGCTCCGGGGGACCGGTCCACCCGTTGCGGTGCAGGGCGACTTCGACGGTCACGTTCCCGACCCGTTCCATCGGTCGCCGGTTGCCTAGGAACTCGATGAACGACCCGGCCGTGTCGATTCGGTAGGCTTTGAAGAAGAAACGACGACCGAGGGAGTCGGCGACGACCAGGTGTCCCTCTCTCGTGAGGTAGCCCCACTCCACGATGTAGAAAGGAGGGGGTGGGCTTATGACACTTGTCGTTCACGGCTCGAGCGGGGCGATGCGTGGGGCAGGATTTGAACCTGCGAACCCCTACGGGACAGCGACCTCAACGCTGCGCCTTTGACCAAGCTGGGCCACCCACGCACGGGGCGCTTTCATCGCGGGCCTCGATATTAATCTTCCTTCAGCGATTCGTCGCATTCCATCGAGCCGCTCTCCGATCCGAGAGCCCACAAAAGATTATTTGGCGCGGAGCCCGTAGGCGAGAAAGGAGATCCGCATGCCGTCTCGACGGAAGCCCCGGGCCGCGAAGCGTCGCACGTTCGACGTCATCAACCCGGCGACGGAGAAAGCCCTTGCCGCGTATCCGATTCTGACGGCACGGCAGGTGCGGACGAAAGTCGAAGCGGCCCGCGAGGCCTTCCGATCCTGGTCGAGGCTCGACCCAAAGGAGCGCGCGGCCTACCTGCTCCGATTCGCGGAAGTCCTCCGGAAACACAAGGACGCGTACGCCCAGACGATGACGCTCGAGATGGGCAAAGTCATCCGGGAGGCGATCGCCGAGGTCGAGAAGTGCGCCTGGGCCGCGGAGTACTTCGCGGAGAACGGACCGGGGTTCCTGCAACCGGAGATCGTGACGACGGACGCGATGCGATCGTACGTCGCGTTCCATCCTCGCGGCGTCCTCGGCTCGATCATGCCGTGGAACTTCCCGATGTGGCAAATCGTCCGCTTCGCGGTGCCCGCGCTGATCGCCGGCAACACGGTCGTCGTGAAGCCTGCGAGCGCGTCGCCGCAGTCCGGCCTGAACTTGGAAGCGGCGTTTCGAGAGGGCGGTCTTCCGGAGAGTGTGTTCCAGATTGTCGTCGGCGATCGGTCGACCGCGACCGCCTTGATTCGCTCGCCCGTCTCCGTCGTGAGCTTGACGGGATCCGTGCACACCGGTGTATACGTCGCCCGAGAAGCCTCGAAGGATCTCAAGAAAGTCGTGCTCGAGCTCGGCGGATCGGATCCGTTCATCGTGGCGGGTGATGCGGACTTGGATGCAGCCTCGAAAGGCGCCGTCGCCGGACGCTTCGTGAATGGCGGGCAGTCGTGCATCGCCGCGAAACGTTTCTTCGTCGTGGACTCCGTGGCCGAGGAGTTCGTCGCTAAATTTGCGGAGCGGATGCGGCGTCTCCGAGTTGGCGACCCTCTCGATCCGACGACCGACGTGGGCCCGCTCGTCAACAACGCGCAACGCGATGAGATTGAGGGCCAGGTGAAGGATGCGGTCGCGAAAGGCGCGAAGGTTGAAGTCGGCGGGAAACGGGGCCGGCGGACGGGATGGTACTTCGAGCCCACCCTCCTGAGCCACGTCACGAAAGCGATGCGTGTCCTGCGCGAAGAGACGTTTGGCCCGGTCGCACCCGTCATGGCGGTGCCGGACCTGCACACCGCGATCGAGGAAGCGAACGACTCCGAGTTCGGCCTCGGCGCGAGCCTCTGGACGCAAGACCTCGGCCAAGCCGAAGAACTCGCCGCCCAGGTGGAGTCCGGAATGGTGTTCATTAACGGCGTCGTGAAGTCGGATCCTCGGATGCCCTTCGGCGGCGTGAAGCATAGCGGTGTGGGACGCGAGCTGAGCCGCTACGGTCTCCTGGAGATGGTGAACATCAAGACGGTCGAAATCTTCCCGGGCCACTCGGGCCAAGCCGCGATCCAGAAGAACACCGAGTGAGCCGGGTCGGGCGCCCGATAGGAGGCCAGATTCCAACGCATGGCCTGCCGGACAGCGACGCCGATGATCGGTCCGGACCTCGACCGAGTTACCGGGTAAGCCCCGAACAATCTCGACAGGACTAAGTTGTTCGATGCGCCTTGGTGGTCGACATGAGGCCGAGGACTCGTGGACTGGTGATTACGAGTGTTGCGGTCCTCGTCGTCGCGGTGGTGGTCGGCAGCGCGTACTTCTATTTGCCACGACCCGCAACCTCCTTGCCCCTCTCCTCGGGTACACTGATTACGAAGTACGGATTCAACCTGACGTTCGCCGTAGCCGGTGGCCCAGGGCGGCTCGTCGGGGCGTGGTACGCCAACCATGGCGGCATGATCTGGGTCTACCCGTCGAATTCGCGGCCTCCTCGCGTCATGTTTCTCCCTTGCATCGGAAACCGACCCTGGAATGGAACCGCGGATGTCTCCCTGGGACCGGGCCTGTACACGATGGAATTCGACGCCTTCCCAGGCGGTACGTTCCTCATCACGCGGACGATCCAGCTGGTCTATCCCGGCGACACTCCGACCTCAAATTCGACGCTCTTGGCCAGCTGGTGCGGGGCGTAATTCGAACGCTGAGGGGGAGATTCGAACTCCCGAGGGCCTTCCGGCCCACCAGATCTCAAGTCTGGCGCGTTGGACCGAGCTTCGCTACCTCAGCGCCTCGCCATCGTCCGAGGTGAGAAATACCTTCTCTCGCTCACTCAGCGGGCGGACCGTAACGGCTCAACATCGAGTTCGAACGCCATCACGGGCTGAACGAGCGAGTAGGCCTCCAAGATCCGCGGGTGGATCTCCCCGAATCGACCAATCTCGCGTCCGTCGATGAGGACCGAAGCCGCACGCCCCGGAATGAAGTTCGCGTCCTCAACCCCATCGACATTTGCGCTCTGCCCGACGTCCCGCATGAGGCTCAGGACCAGCGACTTCGCCTCCGTGAACGACGCTTTGTGATGGAGTGCGGCCGCCCCGATGCGCCGAACGTTCCGCGCCTCGAGTACGACCTCCGAGATTTCGAACACGCGCTGAGGGAGTTCGCGGTGCTTGTTCAACCGGAAGATGTTCATCAGCGACGGCAGCAGCGAGGACCGGAGCGTCGTGAGATCCTCGTTCAGCGGATTCCGGATCCGGACCCGGTCCGGCGTCTCGAACGCGTCCTTTGCGGACGCGACGGTCAGGGACATGACTTCCTGATATCCATATCCGACGAGGAGGACACGCAAGGTCTCCGCGAAGTCGTTCGCCGCGAGCGACGCGCCGATCGTCTGGCGGTGCGGGAGGCCCCGCGGATACCGGTCATACCCGGAGGCGATCGCGAGGTCTTCCGCCAGGTCGACCTCGTGGAGGAGATCGAGCCGGTATCCCGGCGAGAGGACCGAGATCGCGTCCCCGTTCGCCCGCGCGTCGTGGCGCATCCGTCGCAGGCCTTCGACGGCTTCCCCCGGCGTCAGCGAGAGACCGAGGAGTGCGTTCGCGCGCCTCAAATCGAGCGAATGGGGCCGATGCGCGAGGTCGGGCGTCTCGAGGATGCGGTCCGGATACTTCGTCTTCACGCTCTGGATGCGACCGCCGCGCTCCGCGAGCGCGGTCGATAGGATTGCAAGACACCCGTTCACCGCCTCGAGGTCCGTCCCGGTGACATCAATGAAGAGGTGTCCGAGGTGAGCTGCGTAAGGATCCCGTTGATGACGGGAGGGAAGCTAAGTACCTGGCCGCGCGCGTCCGTGATGATGGGGAACACTGGTCGCGACGCGACGAGGTGCGCGTACTCGCGGCCCTTCTCGTGTTTCGTCAGGATCTCCAGGAGGTCCATCTCCTGCGCCACGCCGAGCGGCGTGAAGCGGACGTCGGTCGGGAGGACCGCTTTGTAGGTGTACGGCGGCGTGACTTTGTCCATGTCGTGGATCCCGATCGCGACCTTCTTTCGACGACGGCCGACGGTCAGGTGGAGCTTTTCCTGCAAGTCGACGAGGGACCGCAAGAGGGCATCCTCCAGCTCGAGCCCGCGGACGATGCCGCCGACCGCGTACGGCCGGACGTCGGCCACACTGCGGTCGACGAGGAACTCGATCCCCGAAGGCTCGACGTGGTACACGGGGAGGCCGACCTCCAAGCCCAGGAACCCGCGCAGGCCGCGGGCAATCCCTTCGACCGAATAGAGGTCCGGCCGGTTCGGGAACACGTCGAAGGTCATCAGGTCGCCCTGGACGCCCTCGGGACCCGCGCCCATGAACGTGATCCGATCCACGAACTCCTCGATCGAGAGGGACTTGCCGACGAGGTCGGCCAGGTCATCCCGATGGATGTCGACGTTCGTCAAGGACGCCTCCGATGTCTTCTCCGTATTTATACAGTTTCAGGGGACG
>Ga0209801_1001424_pt1 | contig 14723 bp, 12 predicted proteins | sample GraSoiAngelo_127_FD_185884 | JGI IMG/M metagenome (GOLD analysis project Ga0209801, IMG submission 185884) | Grasslands soil microbial communities from the Angelo Coastal Reserve, California, USA - 14_0927_09_40cm (SPAdes) (version 2) | ecosystem: Environmental > Terrestrial > Soil > Grasslands ... | reverse complement strand
TACAACATCACCAATGATGGGGCCAAGTTCACCATCAACGCCCGCCCGGCGACCTGGACGACGAACCCGAACAGCAAGACCTATGGCGATAACGATCCTAACCCGCTGACGACAGGGAGCGGCGACTTCCTCGCGGCAGATAACGTAACAGCGACTTATAGCCGTGCGACGGGTGAGTCGGTAGCAGGAAGCTCCTATCACATCACCGCTACACTGAACGCCGCAGCGGGAGTGCTGGCCAACTACATCATCACCAATGCGGGCGCCGATTTCACCATCAACGCGCGTCCGGCGGCGTGGACGACGAATGCCAACAGCAAGACCTACGGCGAGATCGATCCGAATCCGCTAACTACGGGCAACGCAGTAGCGCCAGGACCTGGTACTGGCTTCTTGGCTGCGGATAGCGTAACGGCCACTTATAGTCGTGTGACAGGTGAGAATGCCGGTCCACCGACTTATCACATCACAGCGACGCTAGCTCCGGCAGCCGCGTTGACCAACTACATCATCACCAACAACGGCGCGGAGTTCACCATCAACAGGCGTCCAGCGACGTGGACGACGAACCCAAACAGCAAAACCTATGGCGATAATGATCCTAATCCGCTGACCACCGGCGGCACAGTAGCACCGGGATCGGGCACCGGCTTCCTGGTTGCAGATGGCGTGACTGCCACTTACAGCCGCACGGCAGGCGAAACGGTCCTGGGCGGCCCGTACCCCATTAGCGCCACACTGGCCCCAGCAGCAGTGCTGTCCAACTACGCCATCACCAACGCGGGGGCGAGCTTCAGTATAAATACGCGGCCGGCAACATGGACGACGAATGCCAACAGCAAGATTTATGGGGAGGTGGATCCGAATCCATTAACGACCGGCAGTGGTTCGAACTTCGTCGCGACTGATAACGTGACCGCCACTTACAGCCGTGCTGCAGGCGTAACCGTGTTGAGTGGCCCATACCACATCACCGCCACGCTCACTCCGGCCGGCGTGCTCTCTAACTACAGCATCACTAACGCGGGCGGGAGCTTCACCATCAATACGCGTCCGGCGACTTGGACGACGAACGCCAATAGCAAAACGTATGGGGCTCAGGATCCGAATCCGGTGGCGACGGGCAGCGCCGTAGCACCGGGACCCGGCACCGGCTTTGTGGTCGGAGATGGTGTGACGGCGACTTACAGTCGGGCGGCAGGCGAGACAGTACCGGGCAGCCCCTATTACATAAGCGCTACCCTGGCTCCCGCAGGGGTGCTGTCCAACTACAGCATCACCAACGCCGGAGCTAACTTCACCATTAGCAAGGCGCACTTGACTGTTACGGCGAATGATAAGACGAAGGTTTTCGATAACACGCCTTACTCGCCGTTCACTGCGACGCTCAGCGGATTTGTAACCGGTGAGAGTGACAGCCTGCTGCGTACTGCAGGAACTTTGTCGGGCGCGGCAGCATTCACCGGCGACGCAATTACAGCCGTCCTGCCGGGCACTTATACTATCACACCGACGATCGGAAGCCTGACGGCGACGAACTACGACTTCCCGAGCATGCCACAGGGTTACTTCGTCAACGGAAAGCTGAGCATTACGTACGGCAACTGCAGCGCGGGTACGCCTAGCGGCGTCATCTTACAGCCGATCAATGCCGACGGCAGCAGCGTCTTCCCGAAGAGCGGCCGCACTGTTCCGGTAAAGTTCACGGTGTGCGACGCGTTCGGTAATCCTATCTCGAATCCTAACGCGGTCTTTGCCGGCACCGGCGGCCAGCTGACCATGCTGAGCGCGGTGCGGGGCCAACTGCAAACCGTGGACGAAAGTGCGTATAACGATATTCCGGACGTTGCCTTCCGCTATACTGGTGGGCAATGGATGTTCAATATGGCGACCAGTAATCTGGCCTCGGGCAGTACCTACACATTCAGGGTCAACCTGGCGTACGCCCCTGCCAGTGTTGTGTTCAAAATCACTATCAAATGAGACGCCCAGCTAATGTTTTCTCGTTAGGTTAGGTTCCCCCGAAACGCCGCGGCAGGGTGCAATTCCCTGCCGCGGGTTTTTGGTCGTCTGTCAGTGTGGGATGGACCTTAGCGTCTTAATCTGTGATTGATCGTGGCGCTGCGGCCTCCAAATTTTGTGGGGGACGGTTGTGCCAACCGCCCGATCGTAATTTCCATGCGCAATACATGTTACGCCGTAGCCTTGGCGCAGTCTGATCCCTGAGAGATGTCTCGACTTCGCGCAACATGACATTTAGTTGACTCGGCGTGGAAGCGGTCCGGCTCTTCAAATCACTCGACCGCGTTCAGCGCAACACTTTCATCGCTTGTTTTCTGGGATGGACCCTCGATGCGCTCGATTTCTTTCTGGTCACGTTCGTCCTCGTTCCGATCGGCCATGATTTCGGACAGACCATTCCCAAAGTCGCGTTCGCAATCACGCTCACCTTAATGATGCGGCCAGTCGGCGCGTTTATCTTTGGTTTGCTCGGCGACAAATTTGGCCGGCGCATTCCGCTCATGGCGGACATCATCTTTTATTCGGTGATGGAGTTACTGACTGCTTTCGCGCCGAATTTCACCGTCTTTTTAATATTGCGCGCGCTTTTTGGAATCGGCATGGGCGGTGAGTGGGGGCTGGGCGCGTCATTGGCAATGGAATCGCTTCCGACGCAGGCCCGCGGGCTCTTCTCGGGAATTCTCCAACAAGGTTACGCGGCGGGTTACCTGCTCGCGGCGCTGGTCTATTGGGTTGTGTTTTCGCATTTCGGCTGGCGCGGATTATTTATCGCCGGCGCATTGCCGGCGTTTTTGGTGATTTATATTCGCGCGCGTGTTCCGGAATCGCCGGTGTGGCAACGCGCGCGCGCCCAGCAGAAGCCGCGACTGAAGATGTCGACCTTCGTCAGACAACACGGCGCCTTGTTTATCTACGCCGCTCTTCTGATGACGGCGTTCAATTATATGTCGCACGGAACCCAGGATTTGTACGCGACTTTTCTGGAGAAACAGCGCGGCTTTGGTGTGAATGCGAAATCAATGATCAGTATTGTTTATGCCACCGGCGCGATCTGCGGCGGCGCGGTGATGGGTTTTCTTTCGCAACAATGGGGCCGGCGCCGTGTCATTATCCTATCGGCGAGCTGTGGGATGTTGCTTATTCCGGTTTGGATCTTCGCACCGAGCACAGCGCTGCTGATCATGGGCGGATTTCTGATTCAGTTCATGGTGCAAGGGGCGTGGGGAGTTGTGCCGGTTCATTTGAACGAGCTTTCTCCGCCGCAATTCCGTGGGACATTTCCTGGACTCGCCTACCAATTGGGAAATTTCGCTGCGGCTTATGCTGCGCAGCAGCAAGCGTGGTTGGCGGAACATTTCCGTCTGGCAAACGGAGAGCCAAATTACGCCCTGACCATGGCACTGGTCGAAGCGGTTGTCTTTTTGGTGATAATCTTCCTCGCAGCGATTGGACGCGAGGAGCGCGGCAAAGAATTTTAACCTCGAGTCTGATTAACACCTGGCTTCAGCCAGGTGTCGCGGGCGATAACAAGATCGAGCCGTTTCAAAGGCTTTGATATCGATCCCTACTGGAGAAAAGCCGTTCAAAACGGCTTTGTGCGCTCGAGCCCTACCGGCCACCGGTCTGAAGACCGGTGTTACTGAAACTCTTGTCACCGAACTACTTTGATTAATCTGTCTTGAGTGACGACGGCGCCAATCCTGGTCCTTCGCTTGGCGGTTGTGCAGCTGCGCTTTTCGCCGCGTGATAAACGCCTGCACCGTAACGCTGCTCCACGACTGCTTCCGCAATCCGGTCTGCCAGCGTTTCGCGATATTCGGCGTCGCGCGCTTGGCCGCCCTCCAATCGATTGCTCAGAAAACCGCACTCAACCAGCACCGCCGGGTAATTCGCCAGTCGCAAGACGCGGAAATTGGCTATGTGAACGCCGCGATTGGCCGAATGAGGAATGGTCATCAGCTTCGATTGGATCCGATTGGCCAGGTCGTATGAATTCGCTGCGTGATAATACGTTTCGAAACCGTGAATCCCGCGCCGCCGCGAATCGTTGAAATGAATGCTGACGAAAATAGAATTCTTCTGTGCGTTTTCGATCGCGACCCGTTGCTCGAGCGGAATGAATACGTCGGTTGAGCGTGTCATCACGATTTTCAGATCGGATTCGCGCAGCTTGCGAGCGAGGCGCGTAGCCACATCAAGCGTCGCAATTTTTTCGGCGCCGCCAAATTTGCGGTAAGCGCCGTTGTCTTTGCCGCCGTGTCCCGCATCGACAACTACCGTTCTGAAAGATCTGCTCGTATCTTTTGTGCCGACTTCAGCCGGGCGCGGACCTATAGCACAAGCCGCCAGGAAGCCCGAAAAGCCAAGAATTAAAAGCCGGTAACTCAGTCGATACATTGGAAGCTCTTACATTAAAACACGCCTCGCCGCCAAAGGTTTCTCGATGGGCAAGGTTCTCTTTAAGGCAGCAAAGTTTGCGCCGCGGATTCGGTATTTTGCAGAAAAACTACTTGTTTTTTGTGCGACCAGATTTAAAGGCGTTAACTCTAACTATGCGCACCCGATTCCTTTTGTATCCGTTCCTTTCTGTAGTTCTGGCCGGCGGCATCGCTTCCGCGGCAAAACCGACACCCGCGCCGAAAGCGGCCCCGACCGCCAAACCTGCGCCAACCATCTCCAAGCCGGTGGTCGATCAAACCGCGCAGACCATCATCTATTGTTATCACCGTTTAGTGGACAAGGTGCGCTACCCCGGCACCGAAATCACGCCGGCGGCATTCGAAGCGGAAATGAAGGAACTGAAAGATCGCGGCATTACTGTGATCAGCTTACAGGATCTGCTCGCCTGGAAGCGCGGCGAGAAAAACATTCCGCCGCGGTGCGCCGTGATTACGTTCGACGACGGCTGGAAATCTCAATATGAAGTCGCGTGGCCGATCATGAAAAAATTCGGCTACACCTTTACCATGTTCATTTACACCGAGGGCGTGGCGGGTGCTAGCTTGGGCGGTGGACAAGCGATCACCTGGGAAATGCTGGCTGACATGCGCGACAACGGGATCGATATCGAAGCGCACTCGGCGACCCACCAGGATTTGCGCGAGGGCCACACCATCATGGTGATCGAGCCCGGCAACAAAAGGACCAAAAAGAAACTGACCGGCGCAGAGTACGAGCAATGGGTCCAGAATGAAGTCGTCGGCTGTAAGCAACTGCTCGAACAACGGCTTGGCATAAAAATCAACTGCTTTGCCGTTCCGTTTGGCACTTACAACGAGCACGTGAAGGAAATAGCGCGCAACGCCGGTTACGAAGCAATGTTCACCGTTTACGGCCAACCCATTACCTACACCTCACCGATGGATGCTCTCGGCCGTTATGCGATCGAGGCGAATAAGCCAAAAGTTTTTGAAGACGCGGTGAAAATGATCGCCACTTCGAGCGGCGGTCCCGGCGCGCCGGCAATCGCGGAAGTAGGTGCAGCGAATCTGTCGACCGAACCCGCGGACGGCACCACCGTTCGAAGCGCACTGCCTTTGATCAAAGCGAACCTGAGCGCGGTCGGTCAGATCGATCCCGCCAGCGTGCAGTTGCGGATCAGTGGTCTGGGACTTGTTCCGGCGAGCTTTGATCCAAAAACCGGTGTCGTTTCCTATCAGGTCACGCAAAAGCTACGTGAGAAAAACTGTACGGTGATTTTGACCGCGAAATCCGGCGACAAAAAAGTCGAGACGCATTGGACGTTTGGAATTGACGAGTCCGGCGCGGCAACAGCCGCGACTCCCGCCACGCCGCCGAAGAAGTAAGGTGGATCGAGCAGTCCCATGCTCGAGGTTACAAATGGCGGCAAAGCCGCGTAATATTTAGCATCGCCCGCGGAGCGGCCGATCCACCAAATGTTTTCGCAACTGGGTGACAAGCTGCAGGAGATCTTTAAGGATCTTCGCGGCCACGGGACGATCAGCGAGGTGAACATCGACGCCGCGCTCCGCCAGGTGCGGCTGGCGTTCCTCGAGGCTGATGTCGATTTTCAAGTCGCAAAAGAATTCATTGCGCGGGTCAAGGAAAAAGCACTTGGCGAAGCCGTGCTGCGTAGCATCACGCCCGGTCAGCAGATCGTTAAGATTTTTTATGACGAATTGTCGATCTTGCTCGGCGGCGACGCTGCTCCGCTCGATCTCGGCGAACCGGGTAGAATTCTGATTATCGGGCTGAATGGCTCCGGCAAAACGACCTCGGCTGCGAAGCTTGCGCGGTTGCTGAAGAAACAAGGTCGCGCGCCTGTGCTAGTCGCATGCGATTTGCAGCGACCGGCGGCGATCGAACAACTCGCCACGCTCGGAAAAGAAATCGACGTTCCGGTTCATACCCCGGATCTAAACGAGAAAAATGTGCAGCGCGCGGCGGCCGCAGCGCTTGAGTCGCCCGCGTTCGCCGAGCCAACGGTGGGGCAGGCAATCTTCGATACTGCGGGCCGGCAGGAAATCGACGCCGCGTTGATTGAGGAACTCAAACAACTCAAAGATTTTTTACAGCCGCAGGAAACGCTACTTGTCGTCGACGCCGCCACCGGTCAACAAGCGGTCAGTGTCGCGACACATTTCAACGGCGCGTTGCAAATCACCGGAATTATTTTAACGAAGCTCGACGGCGACGCGCGCGGCGGCGCGGCCTTGTCCATGCGCGAAGTGACCCAGCGGCCGATTAAATTTGTCGGCACCGGTGAAAAGCTCGATCAATTCGAGCCGTTTATGCCCGAGCGTCTGGCCGGCCGGATTCTCGGAATGGGTGACGTCGTCGGTCTGGTTGAAAAAGCGGCCGAAACGATCGAGATCGAAGACGCGGAGCGCCTCGAACGAAAACTGCGCAGCGCGTCGTTCGATTTCAACGATTTCCTGGCCCAGTTCAAAATGCTCCGAAAAATGGGCCCGCTCGAAAATGTGCTTGGCATGCTGCCGGGCATGAGTAACGTGCAGGGCCTCTCGATTGACGAGAAGCAGCTCAAGCGCACGGAAGCCATCGTGCTTTCGATGACCAGCGAGGAGCGGACGCGCCCGCAAATTTTAAATGCGCGGCGGCGTCAGCGGATCGCTCGCGGCAGCGGCTCAACCGTCACGGAGGTGAACGATTTGGTCCGGCGCTTCGATCAGATGCGAAAAATGATGAAGAACGCGGGGAAAATGAAAAAGATGATGGCGCAAATGGCGCGAATGAGAAAATAACATGGCAGTTGCAATCAGATTACGAAGAGAAGGCGCGTTAAATCGCCCGTATTTTAAAGTTGTGGTCGCGGACACACGCAGTCCGCGCGATGGAAAATTCATCGAAATCGTCGGCACTTACGATCCAAAAAAGGCCGGGCAGAACAGCACCCTTAAATTGGACCGGATCGAGCATTGGATCGGCAAAGGTGCGCAACCGTCGGACACGGTGCGCAGTTTGATCAAGAAAACTAAGAACCCGGAAGCTGCGGCGAAAAAAGCAGCAGCTGTGGCAGCGAAAAAAGCCGCCCCCGCGCCAAAGCCGGAGCCGGTTGAAGCAGAACCAGTCGCCGCGCCAGCTTCTGCGGTAGCAACCGAACCAGCAGCGACGCCAGCGCCGACTACGCCTGAGCCACCGCCACCCGCCGAGCCATCTGAGGCGCTGCCTCCAAGCGAAAGCTAAGATCGTCGACATGAACGTGAAATCTGTAGGGGAAGCTGTCAGCTTCCCGCTCGATCGCGAAGCTAACAGCTTCGCCTACAAAAATTGGTGACATCGTCATGAAGGAATTCCTCGAGTTCATCATTCGACAACTCGTGGAATTTCCTGACGACATGGTGCTGACGGAAATTCCGAGCGGCAAAATGACGATCTTCAAAGTGCAGCTCCGTCAAAGCGACGTCGGCCGCATTATTGGCCGCAACGGCCAAACCATTCATGCGATCCGTGCGATGCTAAACAGCTCGGCTTCGCGCCACGGACAACGGGCCACCCTCGAAATCGTCGAGTAATGTCTTCTGTAGCGGCCGCCGTCTCGGCGAGGGGCCAGAACAATTGCCGCTGAGGAGAGCGGCTTCTACAGTTCATCTGAGTTTTTGTGACATGAAGATCGACATCCTCACGCTCTTTCCCGAAATCTGCCGCGCGCCGCTGAGCGAGAGCATGATGAAGCAGGAAAATAAGATTGTCGATCTTCGCATTCATAATCTGCGCGATTGGACAATCGACAAACATCACATTGTCGACGACGCGCCGTTCGGCGGCGGGCAGGGGATGGTGATGAAACCGGAACCGATTTTCGCTGCGGTCGAGGAACTGCAACAATCAGCAATCAAAAATCAAAAATCAAAAATCATCTTGATGTCGCCGGGCGGTCGTCGCCTTGATCAAAAGCTGGCGACTGAACTTTCGCAAGAATCACATCTCATCGTCATCTGCGGTCACTATGAGGGCGTCGATCATCGCGTGATCGAGCAGATTGTCGATCTCGAGATTTCGATCGGTGACTATGTCCTGACGAACGGCGCCATTGCGGCCGTCGTGCTGGTCGATGCAGTTGCGCGGTTGTTGCCCGGAGTTCTCGGTCACGAGCAATCAGCGCATGACGATTCCTTCAGTGCCGGTCTGCTCGAAGCGCCGCAGTATACGCGACCGGCTGAATTTCGTGGCTGGAAAATTCCTGAAGTCTTGCTTTCCGGAAATCACGCCGAGATCGCGAAGTGGCGAAAAGAGCAGGCGCTTAAGCGGACCAAACAAAATCGCCCAGATTTATTGAGGTAGGGACATCGCGCTGCGATGTCCGTAGACGCCGCAGCGCGGCGTCCCTACCGGACCCTTCCCATCACGATGCAGGCGTTGATGCCACCGAATCCGAACGAATTGCTCATAATATAATTCAACTCGGCGGCGCGGCCGTGATTTGGAACGACGTCGAGATCGCACGACGGATCGGGATTTTGATAATTGATCGTCGGCGGGATCCACTGTCGATCCAGCGCGAGCGCACAAACTGCGGCCTCGATCGCGCCGGTCGCACCGAGCGGATGCGCGTGATAACCCTTCGTTCCGCTTATCGGAATTTTACGCGCGCGTTCGCCTAAAGCTTCCTTGATCGACATCGTCTCGGCGCTGTCATTCAGTTGGGTTGAGCTCGCGTGAGCGTTTACGTAATCGATTTGCTCGGGCGCAACTTGCGCGTCTGCAAGCGCATCGCGCATCGCGCGAATGCAGGAATCACCGCTCGGCAACGGCGTTGTCATGTGAAACGCGTCGTTGTTTAAACTATAACCGAGAACTTCGGCGTAAATCTTCGCGCCGCGCACTCGCGCGTGTTCCAGTTCTTCCAAAATCAGCGAGGCGGCGCCTTCGCCCATCACAAATCCGTCGCGCAATTTGTCGAACGGGCGAGACGCGAGCTGTGGATCGTCGCAACGGCTCATTGTTTTGATGATGTCGAATGCGCCGATCGTGATCGTGCTCAGTGGTGCCTCGGCGCCTCCGGCGACAACGACATCGGCGAAATCGTCGCGAATGTAACGAAGCGCTTCGCCAACCGATACCGTTCCGCTGGCGCAACTGTTCGAATTGGTAGTGCCGACGCCGCGAAATCCAAAATCGATCGCGATGTTCGAATGAGCCGAACCGCCGAATACTTGCACCGCGAGCGTCGGTTGAACTCCTCGCGCGCCTTTTTTCAAAAATCGAATGTATTGCTCTTCCGCTTTGCAAACGCCGCCCAGCGCGGTGCCGAAGCTAACCCCGACCCGGTCTTGCGGTTGATCGTGCGAATATTCAATTCCCGCGTCGTCGAGTGCGAGTTTTGCCGACGCGACCGAAAATTGGGCGTAACGATCAAGCCGTTTCAAACGATGGGGCGGGAAAAACTCTTCCGGGTCCCAATCATTAACCTGACCCGCTACTCGAACACCAAACCCGCTCACATCAAAACCGGTGATCGGGCTAATGCCGGTTTTCTCGGTAAGAATTCCTTTCCAAAAGTCTTCGACGCCTTTGCCGATGCAGGTGATAGGGCCAAGGCCGGTGATGACAACGCGTCTTCGACTCATGCGGCTACCCGGTTGGCTTTTGCTTCCACGTAATCCCTCATACAACGCAGCGTCTTATTGGCAACGTTGTGGGTAAAGAAATCGCCAATAATCGGTTCTGCGACCGGCGCTAGGGCGAGGATTCGGAAATGGAGATCGTGCACGATCGTCACCAGCACGCCATCCGGTCTTTGATCGAACGTCCACACCACCCGCATCCCTTTGCTAAACGCTTTCAGGTGATGAAAGTGAATTTCGACCCGGTCGCGGTCGATGATTTGCTCGGAAGTCCATTTGATCGGAATGCCGGAACGGACCGCCGCCATCACTACTACATTGCGATTTGGACTGCGCTCCACGTAACGGATGTAGCGATAGTGCGGCAAAATTTTCGGCCACAGCTCCAAATTCGCCGCCGTCTCGAAGACCAACATCTTCGGCGCCTGCATAATGATTGAATTCGTTTTGTGCATTCCAGTTGCGCAGAATTTGTCTACAGTCGTCTGATCTCATGGCGCTGGAAATGAAAAAAGAATGCGAAAAGTGCGGCCGAAAGCTTTCGCCAATGGATGAAGCTTGTATCTGCAGTCATGAGTGCACTTTTTGTCGATCCTGTACCGAACAGATGAATGACGTCTGCCCGAATTGTAACGGCGAACTGCTCCGTTGACCGCGACGCAAGAAAAAGTAAAGGGTAGAGCGGCCATCCCGGCGGCCCCGAGCTAGCTATTCGACATACCTAAATTTCTATTGTTCGAGAGCGGTCTAGTCTTCAGTGATGATCCCAAAAAGGCCGTGGCTTTCGTCTCCAATTCCAGCGGTGAAATAAACTCCGCCGTTCAAGGGAAGAAGATCCCACAAGCCATTGAAATCGAGTGGGGTTCCGTCTGCTCGACTAATGGTTTCGAGAAACGCGCCCGTTGTCGGATCGTAATTGTTAATTCGGCCATCCCCAAAATTCCCAACCCAAAGTTCGCCATCCACGATTGCCAGTCCCCACGGCGAATTGAGGTTGCCGTTGGATACAAGGCGTTTGATCAAATGGCCGCTGGTGTCGAAAACATTGATAAAGCCATTGCCGGGCCCCGCCACGTCGTCGTGCTTCTGGGCGTTCTGTTTCGCATAGGTTACATAAATCTGGCCGTTGAAATTGCGAATGCCGAATGGCGCGAAACCTGTTGGAATATTGGCGTCAACGAAACTATTGGGCATAGCCGAATGAAAACTCTCGTCATAGACATCGACCTGCGCCTGATGAAAGTTCGTCACGTAAAGAAAATTGTGGCCGTTGGCGACTCCTAACGTCGCGCCTTTGTAGACGTTATCGCTTTTACCTTTTACCGCGACGATTGCGTTGGTGGGATCAAGCATCGGATTCCACCCCGAGACGGTGCCGTCTTCGCTGACGAAAATGAAACGAGCCGGTTGCGAGCTTCCATTTTTCGTAACTTTAAAGACAGGAGTGCCGTTGAATACGAGACCTGTAGGATTTGCACCTTTACCGTTCTCACGCGCCGGGATTGTTACGACCAGCGGGTTTGTAGAATTGGGCGCGGCGGTTCCGTCTAGATGATAAAGAGTGGAGACGCCAGTTCCATTGTCGCTGACCCAAATTGGACCGTTCGACGATGGGACCGCCATTCCCCACGAATTAATAAGATTGGGATCGACATGTTGGGCCGCGCCCGCAATGTCGGATTGAAGGTTTGTCCAGCTGTAGCTGTCAGCGGCGGCAAATGTCGCGGTGAACAATGTCACCGTTAAGGCAAGGGCAGCCGACTTGATCGAAGTGCGAATTGTTTTCATAGGTTTTAATGATTTCTACAAAAGAATCGAAGCCGCCCGGTCTCCTTCGTCGCTTTTTAAAAGTAACAATGTTGTTACTTTTGCGGTCTCTGAATTAAATCCGCAGGGGATCGGACCTTGCGGATTTTGCTTTCGAGCTGGTCTAGAGTGATTTGCCCAAGCGTTTAGTTGCCTTCTCGCGATGCCGCGTCGGCTGCCTGCGCGAGATTATTCAGAAGGGTGAAGAACGCTGGTGATTGGCCGATGAAGAGTCCCATGTCGGTCAGAAAATTGACCACACCCATTGCGATTCCATTGGTCTCGGTAGGACGAATTATCGAGCACACCGGAAGACTCGGGCTGATGAATGGGCACGGTTCCGGCATGATCAGGTTGGTCTGAAAATCCTCTCCGCCAAACGGAGGAGCATTCAGATTTGGAAACGTCGTTGTGTTGTTGTTCACCGGATCAAACGCAGTAACCTGCGGCGCGTTTCCGGCCTTATCCTGCCAGGTTTGGAAATGCATTGTCTCGGTCGGCCCGATGCTGATCAGGATTCGCAACACCTCGACGCTGGTCGCTCGTTGCGCCATCGATGGGTAGAGGCTGTTGCCGCCTTGTTCGATGGTTGCAAAATGGAATCCTGCCGTGTTAGCGATCACCTGAAGGAGGTTCGGGTCGCTTGTGTCAGCGTTGGTTCTCGGAATGGCCGTGTGTTGTCCGTGCGATAAATCTGGGATCGCTTGTGGAAACACGAAGCCGGGATTCAGATCCGGATTCTCCGTGCGGCTGCGGTAGCGAGTCCACCAACTGGTGTCGAGAGTGAGCTTGGTTAAATTTGTAAGCCGTAACTTTCCGCTGGAACCGGTCGCGGTGCTGCCCGGCAAGGTACGAAACTGTTCCAGATCCACCGGCTGCGCGCCCTTCGAAACGAGATAGGCGTTTAGGAAAGTGAAATGGGTCCGCTCATCCTCGGTGTTGTCGTGGATGTACTGATCCATGTCCTCATCGAGTTGCGCCACAGCGTCGTGGTAAGGCTGATTTCCACTGCCGTCTGGTTCTTCACTGTCCTGAATTCCTGCGAGTTCGTTGTACTGAACCCAGAAATCGGTTTCGAGAATTTCCGCTGCGGCGGCGAATCTGAGAAGGGCAGCGTCGCCCTTGTCGAGGTTTGGTTTGCCTTTGGCCTTTCCAGCGGCCATTAGCGCGGCACCGGGAGCGAGTAAGGCTGCGCCTGCCGCCATACGACCAAGAAATGCTCTCCGTCCAAGCACGCGCGAAGGCGACGAGCGGTTACTAATTTGCTTATTGTTGAGATCCATTGTTTTCATGCCCAAGGATCGTCAACGACCGCCGCCAACGCCGTATCGCAAAAGTAACGCGATTGTTACCTTGGCAGTTGGCGGGATTAAGTGTTCGCGTCGCTAATCGTGTAACCGACGTGGCGAACCGTCTGAATCAGGGGAGGTTCGCCCATTTTCTTGCGCAAGCGCCCGATGAAGACTTCCACGAGCTTGGTGTCGTACTCGTGTTCGTGTTCCCAGACGCGCTCGCACAATTCGGTTCGGGTGAAGACGCGCCCGGGCTCCCGCATGAGCACCTTCAATAAAGTCAGCTCGCGCGCAGAGAGTTCGATTTTTCGCTCGCCGCGACGTGCTTCATGATTCACGAGGTCCAGACTGAGATCGCCGACTTGCAGGTTTATTGCTGGCTCTTCTGGATAGCGACGTCCGAGTGCGCGCACGCGTGCCAGTAATTCCTGCATCGCAAATGGTTTCGCTAGGTAATCGTCTGCCCCGAGCTGTAATCCGCTGACGCGATCAGTCACTTGGCCGCGGGCGGTGAGAATCAGAACCCGGCTCAATACATGGCGCGCACGCAAGCGGCGCAGCACTTCAAAGCCGTCGATTCGCGGCAAGCCGATATCGAGCACAATTAAATCGAAAGGTGCGTCTACTGCTTGGCGCAGTGCTTCTTCGCCATCGTGAATCACAACGGGATCGTCCCCGGCCTCGGTTAGGGCCGACGCGATGTGTCGCGCCAAACGGATTTCATCTTCGACAACGAGGACACGCATGGATTATCAGACCTCAATAGCGACAAATCGCACTACCCGGACAGTTTGCCAAAAAGCTTGATTCAGCTTGGGAATTCTGTCCTGAAGATTTGGCGTCTCACTCGCGGACAAAGTAAATGGGGCCAGAGCTGACCGTGGTCCCACGTCGAACTGCGGTTGTCGATCTTAGCTAAGCCCAGTGTCGACAACCGTTGCCTAGCCAAGAAGAAACCGCATGATGTTTCCACCATACGGCACTTCGAGTTATGCGATGACACGGAGCTCATCCGCGCCACGTTTTAATCCACGGCAACGAACACTACGTTTCTAGGATGCACGCAGTTCTCGCCGATAATAAACGCCGGCCAAAAAATGCCGTCGTCCAAGAAAAACGAGCAACCGTTTATAAACACGACTTCTGAGAAGTTGTTTACAAAGAAGGCGCGGTCGTGGAATCCCAAGTGGAAACGGCGATCGTCTCGATCCCGAAACACGGCCCGATCGAAAGTCCGCCCGTTGGATGTGATCCGAGTGACATTCGTGAACCGGGTCCTATCGTTCACATTGACGCGAACGTTAGTTTTGTTACGAACATTGACGTTTTCTTGGTTTCTCACCCGCTCAGTCATTGCGATGTTTCGTCCGCGCGAGCGGTTAGTCATTGTGGCGTTGCGCGCGCGAATGCGAGCGGTTGCGGACGTATTTCGCATGTGGTTGCGGTCCACCATCGCAGACGAACTTGTCCTGGCGCTTACGTTAGCGCGCTGATGAAAGCGCGTCCCAGCCATGCCGCCGGACATTCTCGCCCCTGTTTTCGCCGACGTAGTCGTCTG
>Ga0209801_1001423_pt1 | contig 14725 bp, 6 predicted proteins | sample GraSoiAngelo_127_FD_185884 | JGI IMG/M metagenome (GOLD analysis project Ga0209801, IMG submission 185884) | Grasslands soil microbial communities from the Angelo Coastal Reserve, California, USA - 14_0927_09_40cm (SPAdes) (version 2) | ecosystem: Environmental > Terrestrial > Soil > Grasslands ... | reverse complement strand
CGCGCACTCGATCGACAACGGAGCCGCTGGCGATTTCTCTGGCCGGCGCCGTTTGTCTATTTAGTCGTCACCGGCGGATTTCCCTACACCGTTTTGATGCTCGTGCTCTTGATCGCGTGGGTGGCCTGCCGCGCTGTAGCCTCGCGCGAAGGCGGGTCAATCAAGTTCGCCACGCCTGTCTTGCCGATGCTCGGCGGTGTCGCGCTCGGCTTTGGATTGTCGGCGCCAGCCTGGCTGGCGATCTTAGACTACGTCCACGGCTCAGCGCGCGAAATGCAGCCCGCCGATGCCCATTGGCAATGGATTGTTCCATGGCGCGCATTGCCTGGATTAATTCTCCCCTGTTGGACCGTTAAGTGGGCCGATTTTTCTACGCATTATCTTCCGCACACGGCGACCGAGTTGGCGGGTGGAGTGGCTGCGCCGGCGGCGCTGATCGCGGGATTCATCTGGCGACCGCGGATGCTGATCAGACGAATGAAATGGGAGCTCATTTTACTTCTGGTCGTGCTTTTACTTGCAATGATTCCAACCGCGGGCGTTTTTCGGTGGAGCTTTCGATGGCTGCCGCTCTTCCATCTCGTCCTCGCCATTTGCGCCGCGGAAGTGCTGAATGTGCGGCCAAACTCCCCCACTGGTTCGACAATAGTTCTGGCACTGATCGTCGTAACAATTCCGATGTCGATCTTCGGCCTGGCGGGTAACTATGGCCCGACGGTTACTTGGATTTATTTTCAGATCGCTGTCGTCTGGGCACTTTACGAATTGTTTTTACCGCGGATGAGATTTCGCGATTGGGCTCCGCCGGTCGCTACATTTGCGATCCTGCTCGCGACTTATTTTTGTATTCCGTCGAATTGTGGCGTGCCGAAATACAATCTCAGCCAGGAATTGCTCAATTCGGCGCCGCTTGATCCGCACCGATTGTATCTCAGCGTCTATCCGCCGGCGGAATCAACTTATCGGATCGAAAACAAACCCGCCTCCGTTGGCCAACTCGTTAGGCCGGGCAGCACTTCAATGTGGGCCGGTCTCCATTTCCTCAACGGCTACAGTCCCATTCTCCCCGCCGGTATCGCGCGCGAATTCGATTTTCGAATTCATGGCGAGATCAATTCCCACGAGGCCGAATATCTCGTCTGGGCCCAATCGAATTCGACTGGATTACTGGCGCAGCTCGGCGTCGATGGTCTCGTTGTTGCGTGGGATTCGGGACTTGATCCGGCACTCGGTCCGGATTGGGAATTCGTCACTTCAACCATGGAAGGCGCTGTCTATCATCGAATCGGTGCGTCGCTGGCGCGTGTTCGCTCGGTCACATCGATCGACTCCAAGCCGAGTGAACAATTTGCTGCGGCGACAGTTTCCCAAATCGATGATTCGCGAAATCATGTGACGGCAGATGTTGTTGTACCAGGCGGAGGCGCTCCAGCGCTCCTGACTTTTTCACGCCCGTTTTTTCGCGGTTACCAAGCGCGGCTTGGCAATCAGAAGCTTCATGTCGATTCTTACCGTGGTTTATTTCCGATGGTGGAAGTGCCAGCCGGGTCACACGGCCAGGTTGTTTTAACCTATCGCCCGGGATGGTTAATTTACGGCGGCTTCTTGTCGATCTTGTGCGCGATGATTTGGCTGCTCGGCTTTGCCGCAGCCGCGCGGACGCGATTCGCATGAAGCGGTTCCTGTCCGAGAAAGTACTTACGCGCTGTGAATTGGCGGCTGCGAGTTTGCTCACGGTGTTCTTGGTCGCATTTCACGCGGTTTTCTTTCTTCGCGCCGGCCCGCTCTGGCGTGACGAAATCAGCAGCTTGGCGCTGGCAACCAAGCCGACTCTGGCGGAATTCTGGAGATATTTGCCCTTCGATCCGTTCCCGGCGTGCTATTTTCTTTTGCTGAGATCGTGGCAGGGACTCGGTCTCGTCGGAAACGATCTCGCATTGCGCGGACTCGGCCTGATGATCGGTCTGTCGATAATTGGCGCGTTGTGGTTGAGCTGTTACCTGATTAACAAATCAGCGCCACTTTGGCCGCTTGCATTGTTCGCCTTGAATCCGCTGACGCTCGAAGGCGGCGATTCGTTGCGTCCATACGGTTTGGGTTTGATCTGGATTGCGCTCGCGTTCGGTTTCATTTGGCGAATCGCGTTCGACCGTTTCGGAAAAGCGATTGTGCTTTTCGCGTTCGTGGCTGCGTTACTCGGCGTGCAATCACTTTTCACGAACGCGTTTATTCTTTTTGCGGTTGGCGTCGGGGCCGCCGCCCTTCTTTTGCAACGAAAGAGTTGGCTCGCACGGGGGTTAATCTGCGCCATCGGTCTAATCGCGGCTGTATCGCTGTTACCTTATTTGCCAATCATGCATGCCACCCGCGATTGGGCGAAAATCATTGCCGCCAAGAACGACATTACCGGTGTCATCGCCGTGGGCGACGACGCAATCAGCGACGGTGGGGCAGTCGCGAGGTGGGCGTGGTTGACGTTCGGCGCTGGACTGACGGGCGCGTTTTTGCTTGCCATCCCTCATCGGCTTGCTGCGGTGGTCGATCTAAATCGCGACCGGATCATATTCGCCGCGGCGACCATGGTGGTAGCCGCTCTGGCGACGATCGGCTTTCTTTGCGCTGCCCAGTATCTGGTTTTCCCGCGGTATTTTTTGCCGGCAATGGCGATTGCCGCTTTGTGCGCCCACGCTTTTTGGAACTCGCTCCCCAATCGTCCTGGAATACGAATCATTAGCTTGTTCCTGGTGCTGTTGACTGCCGCAACGGAACTCCGCCCGTTTTGCAAGCGAGCCAACATGCGGATGACAAATTGCGACGAAATTGCCGCGATGGTCGAGCGTCGCGCCGGTCGCGATGATCTCATCATTCTCACTTCGTTTTTGTACGGAGTGAGTTTTCAACGTTACTATCACGGCCAAACCACCTGGCTGACCGTGCCGCCAATTGAAGATTTTAGTTTGCACCGCTGGGATTTGTTGAAACAAGCGATGGCGCGGCCCGATCCTGTGCCGGATCTGATTTCACGCGCTGAGATTGTTCTTCGCGCGGGCCACAAAATCTTTCTCGTCGGCAAACTTGGTCCACCGCCACCAACCCAGCCTGAATCTCTTCCACCCGCGCCAGAGAGCGCATTCGGCTGGCAAATGGAACCTTACCTCGCGCAGTGGAAGTCGGAGCTCACCTATTGGGTCGAACATCACGCACTTCACGGAAGCAATCTGCCAATTGAAGAGAGACAGAGTATCAATCGGTTCGAAAGTTTGGGACTGTTCGAGATTTCCGGCTGGCGGGAGCCCTAGACCGCGACCGTAAAAATCTCGACTGGTTGATCGACGCCCTTGACCGCTTGCGGCGGGAGCGCGCGTAATTCAACGGATCGTTGCAGCGCGTCGCGTGTGTCCTTGCTTAGGAGCAACGATGTGCTGAGCGCTTTGTTCAGCGCTTCGATGCGCGATGCTACGTTTACGGTGTTGCCGATCACGGTAAATTCCATGCGTTCGGGCGAACCAATGCTGCCGACAATGGCGGGCCCGGTATTGATGCCGATGCCGATCTGGATTGAGTCCTCACCGCGCGCTGCACGTTGTGCATTCAATCGCTCCATCGTCCGCTGAATCGAGCATGCTGCCGCGACCGCTTTGTCCGCGTGATTGCGAGTGTCGCTGCCAATTCCGAAAAGCGCCATGAAGCCGTCACCCAGGAATTTGTTGATCATTCCGCCATGCTCGCCTTCCACTGCTTCCACCATCGCGCGCAGGAATTCATTCAATAAGCCGACGGCTTGCGTCGGCGACAAATGCGCCGAACGCGCCGTAAACGAGCGAATATCGACAAACATCACCGTGATTTCCTGTTCCGTTCCGCCGAGTCCCGGATCGCGCGTCAATATTTCTTCCGCCGCTTTCCGTCCAACGTGAGCGCCAAATGTTTGTCGCAGTTGTTCTTTTTCGCGCAATCCCGTCACCATCAGGTTGAACTCACCGATCAGCGCGCCGAATTCGTCGGCCCGTCGCAACGGGACCTGCACGTCGAGCCGGCCCTGCGTCACCGCTTGGGCTGCCTCGCGCAATTCATCGACCGGTTCTGCAACCGAACGGCCAATCAAGAGCGCGGAAAACAATGCGAACGCTACGCCGATCACACCGACAAAGACGCCGAACAATAGCGGATTGGTCCCGGGCGACGGTGGCGCAAAAAGCAACAGCAGCAGCGATCCGATCGGACAAACGCTTGCCGAAACCGCCCACATGAATCCGCGCATCCGCAGCGAAATCGGTCGTATTCCTTTCAACCGATCAGGCCGCGCGTCCTGGAAAAACAGCGGAAACAGCCCCCATTGGGTGGCCCACTCGATCACGAAAAAGCCCTGCGTCGTGGCAATAAATCCCGAAATCCCGAACGAAATTGGCAGATGCCAGAATAATTGTGCGTTCATCGGCCGGCCGGTTATCGCCAATGAAACCAAAAAGGCAATCGCTCCCAGGAGCCAGGACGCGCCGGAAATCGCCGCGCCATACCATGGGAGATGAACCAGTCGCCGACGGTCCCGGTTGAGTTGGTCGGCGGGAACATTCTCGGCACGGCGCAACCGTTGAAACGCCGGTCGCAGGGAAAGAATGAGATATGTCCAAATGGCGACCGCCGCGAGATACGCAATCGGATTCCAAACGATCACCGTGTCGATGAAGCGTTGCTTCAACCCCGCCGCGATCAGCAGCGGATCGACCACAGTCATGTTATACCAAATGTTGAATGCGCTTCCAAGCAGGTGGGGGATCACCGGCGCCAGCGCCGTGACCAGCAGCGGATGTCGCTTCAACGCAGCGTCCATGGCTGAAAATAATCGAGAAGAACCAAGCGCCCGGGCAAATTTTTAGATTCGCGCAACAACGCCGGGAAGTTCGTCATTTTTCCAAAAGTAAATCCGCGATCGATCGGTGCGAACATGTCGTCCTGATGACTTGGCAATACATAACGGGGCCGTAATTGATTGACAGCTTCGGCGAACCTTTGGCGGCTGTCCGGCAGCGCCATTCCAAGAATTGCAAGATTGACACCTCTTATCCGCCGGTCCAGCGGTACACCGGGAACGCCGCCAGAATCGATATAAATTCGCTTTCCGGCGGCTTCGATCACAAATGCAAGCGGCTCACCCACACACCAATCCGAAACTTTTACTGGTTGTGATGCGCTTTCACTCTTACCAAGCGCACCGCGTCCGCCTCTCCCGGAGGGAGAGGATTGAGGTGAGGGTCGACTGTTGCACTCGAATGGAACTTTTCCGAAAAGCCGGTCGTGTTGCGCCGCGAGAACACGAACTGTCCATGGTCCGATCTTGCGCACGTCTCCGGGTTTCGCGGTTTGGCATTCGTTAGGTCGAATTCCGAGCGACTCGACCAGCTGAACTGCCGTTGGTCCGGCGACGAGTCGCGCATGAGTGCGTCGGACGATCTCAGGCGCGTCCAGCAAATGATCAAAGTGCGCGTGCGTGACGAGGATGGCATCAACACGAGGGCGAACATGTTTCAAACCTTCGGCGACGCGATTGGGCTCGGATTGAATACGTTGATTGAGCGCGGCCGGCAAAAGTCCGACGCGGCTAAAGTAAGGATCGACTAGGAGCGCGTGACCAGTTGATTCAAACTGAAACCCATTAACTCCGAGATAAGTGACGCGGATCGTGTGCGGTTCGGGCTCAGTGAATGGATATTTATCTGCCACGACGAGGGCCGAATATTTTTCCAAACCGGCGTGGGCGATCTGCGCGGAAAGGATCAGCGCGAGAAGAGTCAGCTTCATCGCGGAAAATTGTAGCGGCGGTCTATGACCGCCGAAATAAAATAATCCGGCGCTCAAAGAGCGCCGCTACCGAGATGTCGATCTAATAGACGTCGCGCTTGTAACGTTTGTCGTTCTTGAGCTTCTCGACGTAGCCGTTCGCTTCGTCCACGGACTTGCCGCCTTGTTCCTGGATGATCTTGCGCAACGCAGCGTCGACGTCTTTCGCCATTCGTCGCGCGTCACCGCAAACAAAAAACTGGGCGCCTTCGCCGTCGATCCAATTCCAGATTTCGGCGGCGTTTTCGAGCATCTTGTGCTGGACGTAAATTTTATGCGCTTGATCGCGCGACCACGCGCAATCGAGTCGCGTCAAAAGGCCCTCGCGGGTGAAAACTTCCCAGTCTTCCTTATAGGCGTAATTGCACTTCTCACGTTGCGCCCCATAGAAGAGCCAGTTTTTTCCTTTTGCGCTGATAGCTCGTCGCTCCTGCAAAAACGCTCGGAACGGCGCGATCCCGGTACCGGGTCCAATCATGATCAGCGGCAGGTTCTGGTCTTCCGGCATGTGAAAATGTTTTGCCGAGCTGGGATAAACCGGCACCGGAACTTTGTCCGCGCGTTCGGCCAGAAACGTTGAAGCGACGCCTTTTCGAACGCGGCCGCGGCTTTCATATTGCACAACATCGACAATCAGGTGCACTTGATCGGGAAAAACGCGCAGGCTCGACGCCACCGAATAGAGTCGTGGCTGCAATTTGGTGAGCAGGCCGACGAATTCCTCCGGGGTGATTTTTACCGAGGGATGCTCGAGCAAGAAATCGATCACTTCGGCGCCCCAAAGATAATTTTCGAGATCGTGTTTGCGATCCGGGTGCAACAATTCCGTCAGCATCGGCGCGGCGGACGCGCGTTGAGCAATTGCTTTCAGAAACTTCGGCGTCGGCTGGGTGATGGCATAATCGCGCAGCAACGCTTCACGAAACGGCTTCGTCGTTTTCGCTGCCGGCACTGGTTCGTCACCTTTCGCCCCGAGCGCACGAAGGATTTCATTCACCAAATTCGGATCATTTGTCGGATAAACCGCGACCGAATCGCCCGGCTCGAAATTTAATCCCCAGCCGGTGAGATCGATCTCGAAATGTCGCGTATCCTTTTCGGAGTCGTCACTGCTCAAGCGGCGATTGACGACAAGCTTTCCAGGAAACGGATTTTGGCGCGTCCATTGCGACGCAGACGCGGTTGGTTTCGGTGGTGCGGTGACTTCCGGCATGTCGATCTTTTAGCGGCGATCTGCGCTCGTCGCAAATTTCAGTAAACGTCGCGCTTGTAACGTTTGTCTGCTTTTAGTTTTTCGACGTGCTCGTTTGTCTGCGCTTCGCTTTTGCCGCCTTTATCCTGAATGATTTTGCGGAGCGCGGCGTCGACGTCTTTGGCCATGCGGCGGGCGTCGCCGCAAACAAAGAAGTGCGCGCCTTCACCATCCATCCATTTCCAAATTTCATCCGCGCTCTCCAACATTTTGTGTTGGACGTAGGATTTTTCGGCGGAATCGCGCGACCAGGCGAGATCGAGCCGCGTCAAAAATCCGTCGCTTTTCATTTTCTCAAACTCGTCGTCGTAAAAATAATTGCAGTGTTTGTGTTGGGATCCGAAGAAGAGCCAGTTTTTTCCTTTCGCGCCGGTCGCTTTGCGCTCCTGTAAAAACGCGCGAAACGGCGCGATGCCAGTGCCTGGTCCGACCATGATGATCGGGGTGTTGCCGTCTTCCGGTAATCGAAATTTTGATGCGTTTGGAAAGACCGGGATCGGAGCTTTCTCGGCGCGTTCAGCCAGAAAGGTAGAGCAAACGCCTTTGCGCTTCCGGCCGCGGCTTTCGTAATGCACCACGTCGATGGTGAAATGCACCTGATCGGGGTGCGCTTTCAGGCTCGACGAAATGGAATACATCCGCGGCAACAATTTCGCGAGGGTGTCCACCAGTTCCTGCGGCGTCCATTTGATCGACGGGTGTTCGATCAAAAAATCGACGATTTCCATTCCCCAAAGGTAGGTGTCGAGATCTTGTTTGCGTTCCGGTTTCAAGAGCTCGGTCAATAACGGCGCGCCGTTGACCGCTCGCTCGGCGATCGCTTTCAGAAATTTCGGCGTCGTTTGCGTAATTCGGCAATCGCGAAAGAGCACCTCGCGCAAAGCTTTTTCGCCATTCGGTCCTTTGACCGTCTCATCGCCTTTGGCGCCGATCTTGTTGATGATCTCATCCACCAGTGCCGGATCGTTCGTCGGCCAAACCGTCATGGAGTCGCCGACATCGTAGTTCAATCCCCAGCCTTTGAGATCGAGCTCGAAATGGCGGGTGTCTTTTTCCGATCCTTCCCCGCACAAACTACGATTGGTTACGACCTTCGCCGGAAAAGGGTTCGCGCGTGTGTAAGGTCCCGCCATAACGATATCGATATCGACCTTCGCTAGCCGTCGTTGCCGATCGCCAGTGTCGGGCAAACTTCCATCGAGCGCTGCGCGGCGGCGGTCTCGGCATCGCCTTCAGGTTGCTTAACGAAATAAACGGCCGTCTCGTCGTCGTTGGTTTTCAAAAGGTTCGGAGCTTCTTCGAGACAAGTACGACACATCGTGCAGGTGGTGTCGACGTACCAGGCACCAGGAACATTCAAAGGTTGTTTGCTGTTTTTGTCGGCCATATCGAGCGCGTTGTACTAAATCCAAAAGCGGCGCGCAATCCCTTTGCGAGAAAACATCACAGATGTTGTAGCGGCGCTTGTATCAAACGCCGGACTATTCAAAGGCGCTCGCTGCGGCGAGCGCCTCTACAACTTCAATAACCGCGCCGAAATATTTTGGTCGGCGGCGTCGCGGTCGGGATCGCACTCGGTTCCACTTCCGGCTCGACCGGCAACATCATGGGCTGCGGCGACGGCGTTGGCGTCGCCAGCGGCAACAAAACTTCGCCGCCCTTGGTCGTCAGGACACCACCCGAAAGGGTGACGTCTTCAACGCGATAAAGTTCTCCTTTGCGTCGCTCGAAATCCTTGTCCCGCGACTGCGGGACGAATGTCGATCTTCGATAGAAACGTTCCATTTCGTCGAGATGAAATGGGCGCGATCCGCGACGGCCGAAGACGACCGTTTGCCCACCGGTCTCATCGACCACGCGATCGCGCTCGAGTCCGCGTGAAACACAAATCGTTTCGCCTTTCGTCGGATAGGTCGCGATTAACTTCGGATTTGGCCGCGGACTGAATCCCTGCGCGCCAGCGACCGTGTCCGGTGAAATTAATTGCACGACGCGCAATCCGTTCCGCCCATCGGCGACGAGCGCAAACTGTGATGCACTCACGCTGCCGATCTGCACCGCGCGCGTGTCATTCAATGCGCCGCCGGCGTTGAACATTTGAGCGAGGTGCGGTCGCTCCGGATTTTCAATATCGACAATCGCTAGTCCTTCCGGTCCGTTTGCGATGTAAGCGTAAGTCCGCGCAACATATAAACGTCCGGCGTGATTGAGCCGCACGGTTGCGCGTGGAATTGGAATCGGCCGCGTCGGCTCGGTAAGATCGACAATCTTCAAGCCCTCATCGTCAGTAATGAATCCGTAACGGAACTGGATCGCGACGCACCGCGGATTTTTCAGAAAACTGTTCGTTAATTCGCCGGCGATGCGCGGGTGTGTCGGATCGCTAACATCGATAACGTAAAGTCCGCGCGGCGTCGTCAGGTAAAGCCGATGACCAGCCGCGGCAACGAATGTCGCGCCGGTCAGCGCTCCGTTCGGGTTGAAACGAACCGTCTCGCTTTCTTTGAGAAAATTATTATCCGGATTTCCATCGACCAGCGTTGCAACGTTGCTAATGACGAGTCCTTCCTCGCGGTCGGAGATGTAAACAAAGGCATAGAAGAGATCGATCGGCTGCTCTTCGTTTTCCGGCAGGCGCTGGCGCGCGGGATCTAGCGCGAGCGTGCTTGGCAGCGCGAGGCTGGTTGCGTAATTGGTGTGAATGCGCGTGCGTTGTCCAAGCGGCGAGACTGGCGAGCTGACGATTCGTTCCGAAAATCCCTTTTGATCGATGTTCGCGACATCGAGAACTTCAAAGCCGCCGGGGCCGTTGGCGGTGTAAAGATATTCGCCGCGCAGGACGATGTCTTGAATGTCGTGGCCTCTGTGTTCGTAGCCTTCGGTCAGTAACGAGCCGCCATCCAAATGCTTTTTGTAGTTGGCTGGGTAAGCGACGGAATGGAGATGACTACCGATTACAGCTTGTGGCTCGTCCGGTTCGGTCCAAACCACGGCGTGCAATCCCTCGTGGCCTTGGCCGATGTAAGCGTAGCGGCCGAAGAAATTTACCGTGCCGGTGCCGAACCCTAACAACTGAGTCATCCAGGCGTTGTTGTCGTTGTTTGCTGACAAATGGCAATCGGTGCAATTCTTGGTCGTGCCGACGCCCGAGGTGGTGTGCGGGAAATGCGGATTGAACGCCTGGCCGCTGTAACCTTCGGCCGAAAATGTTTGCTGCTGCGAATAAACCCATTCGCGGTTCGCATTCTGCGAACTGACCACGACCGCGCTCGATGAACGGATCACCGCCATCCGGTTTTTCTTTACCGTGCCGTCGATCCCGAGCATGAAGACGTCGTCGCGCACGACTTGTGGATTGTAGGTTGTGAAATTTCGATCGGTGACGCCTTCGAATTTATTTTGCGGAACGCGCTGGTTCGCCTTCATCGGCAAATGACAGCCGAAACAGCTCGTCGCCCACGATGTGTGACAGATCTGGCAATCCATCGCCGAGTTGTCGTGCACGAGTTTGACGCGTCGTTCTTCAGAGGCGGTTGGCACAACACCGCCCCATTTTCCGCCGTCGCGTCGCAACGTTTTCGCGTAAGCCGACTTCGGATTGTAGTGCGGCGAGAGCGGATCGATCGTGTCGATCGTTTGCGGAATCTCCCAGCGCACGTCCGGCGACATGCTCGATTGCTGAAAAAGTTCGCTCCCTTCCCAAACGAACCGCGGACCAAACGGTGTGTTGCTGGTGTTGGCGAGATCAATCTGACCGGCGTTACCGCTCGTGATTAACGTTGGGCGTTGATTGATCGTGCCGTGGCAATCGATGCACGTGATCGCGGTCGCGTTGCGCGGTTCGCCGTAAAGCATGCCGTTGCCATGAACATCGACATCGAAGTGGCAGTCTCCGCACTGCATCCCGTGCGCGAGATGCACATCTTTCAAGTGCACGGCTTTTGCGAATTTTTTCGAATCGTTGTGGTCGATCGTGTTGTCGTCGAGATCGAGCAGGTTGCCTTTGCGATCGTGTTTGAAAATCGCGCGAAAGACCCAGCCGTGCCCATGGTAGTCGGCGAACTGGGTGTGCTTGAGTTGCGGATTTAATTCCGCGACCTGGTCGAGGAAAGTTTTGTCCCCCCAAAGTCCGCGCGCGGCCGCGGCCTCAGGGTTCTCCATGGTCGACCTTACCAGCTCAGCATCGGTCGGATCATGCTGCTCTTTCGGATACATGAACTCGCCGTCCGTTTCCTGGTCCCACCAGGTGTAACCGAGATACGGGTTCACGAAGAGATTTCCCTGATGCATGTGGCAATTCATGCACTGGCTCGACGGAATCGAGCGGGTGAACTGGTGCATGACCGGATGTCCGCGCTCGGTTTTCGGAATCGATTCGTCAGCGGTGAAACTCAAACCCTGATGTCCAAACTTGTTCCACCAGCCGGAATTCGTTGGCGAACGATCGTTGGCGTAAACAACGTGGCAGGCTGAGCAACCGCTCGATCGATAATCGCCCGGATGATCGTTCGATCCGAAAAATCCGAGGAGGGGGTCGTGCAGCCGTGTTTTTTGCAATCCCAGAAAAACCGGATCGGTGCGGTTCAATGTTCCGAGACCGCGTTCGGAAAGGCGGCGGTCGGGTTTGCCATTCGGTTCCGAGCTTGTTGGCAATCCGAGCGAAAGCTGCGGACGTCCGCCTTTTTCGAAAATGCGCAGAATGTTTCCGGGATTACTGAGATTGAATCGCGGCAATGGTTCGATGAACGGCAAAATGCCGTGAACCTGAGTATCTTCCGGCGTAACGGCCGTGTAGTTAATCAACTTCAGGGGCGCGCCATCCGCGGCGTAGGCCTGACCAAAGCGATAATTTTTCTCGGGGTAAGCGCCATTATTATATAGAGCAGCGCCCCAGAGCATCGCGCCGTGGTTCATCATGCTGTGATCGACGTTGCGGATGATCTCGCCGTGACACAGACCGCACGATTGCTGCGCCACGCGCAGGTCGCCGGGATTCAGAAAGCGGATGAACTCGGGCGACTCGTGATTGAGCCAGGCGTTTGAATTCGGGGGTTTGGCGGAGGTTTTCCAAAACTCTATGTTCTTGGGCAAAATGTGCGCCTGCTCTTTCGTCAGGCCGCGCGCGGGATTTCCCCCGTGACAATCGGTGCAGCCGAGCACGACATTTTGTTCGGCCTTGTGCATCGGCTCGACGCCTTGATGGCATTGCAAACAACCGACACTCTTTCGGTCCGCCTCCGCTTGCGTTTGATCGATCCAATTTCGTGGCGGCAACGACGCGCGCGTGATTGTTGATCTTGTAACCGGAACCGACGTCGGCGGACCGTAGCCTTCTTCAGAAGCTCCAAACGCCAAACCCCAAATCCCAAGGAAGCACCAAGTTCCAAGCATCAAACTCCAAACCGCACGCGTGAATTTCCGTTTTGGAATTTGAGTATTGGAATTCCCCTGGTGCTTGGGATTTGGTGCTGGGGGTTTCATTCAATACGTGAGCGTCAACGTTACGATCGCGCTGTAGAGAAACGGATCGACATGGCCGGGTGGGGGACTTGGGTAGCCGAAAACCGGTACGGTGTTGGCGCGGTAAATGTCTTTGTAACCCCAGCGCGGAACGAGAAATCCGGCGCCGGCGGTGAGAATGATGTTGTCCGTCAGCAGCGGTCGCCATTCGAACCCCGCGCTGCAATCGAGCGCGAAGTCGTTGCTGGCCTTGTTGGTGAACAACACCAGCTCAGTCGTTTCGGTCGTGACGGTGCGAATGTAGTTCACGTTGATGAAGCTTTTCAGTTTCGGCAAAATATCGGCGTCGAATCCATACCCGAAAATGACCGCGCCCGGATTGACGAAATTCGCCTGGCCTTCCGATTTGCTCGTCCGGAAATCGATTACCAAACTATCTCGCTGTTTAAAATTAACCGCGGTGCCGGCGAGATTAAATCCCTGATGCGAGAAAAAACTGAATGGGCCGCCGATAAAAAATGGCCGATCGAACACGGTATCGAACCCGGTCGCGTGCGAATCGGCCGGATCGCTGTCGCCGCTCGCGTAGAAGATGGACAACTTGTGGCGCATCCAATCCTTGTCGACTGACAATTCGAGCGCGGCCATTTGCGCGTTGATGTCGACACGCCGGCCGGCGATGCCGTTCAGGCCGTCTTCTCCGAGCACTTGATAGAAGGCGTGATCGATGTTGAGCCAGCCGATGTGCCCGTCGCCGGTCCAGCCGAGGTAGTAGGCCTGAAGATAATGATCGACCACGGTGCCGATCGGCGCCGGCCGGGTAATGAATCCGTTTTTGTCGTAATGCCGGCTGTTGTTGTCGAAATCGCCGACAAACGTGAGCTCACCGGTATAACCTTTCCAAATCAAGTCCTGCCGGAAAACATTCGCGACGTAGACCTGTTGTTTGCGCGGATCGAATTCGTTGAGGTCGGAATAGGTATCCTTCTCGCGCATGTCGAACGCGGCGAGATTGTATTGCCAGCGGTTGTTGTCGTAATTCCCAAAAATGCGGATGCCGAGATTCGTGTCGTTGAAAATGAAGCCGCGGAAATCGCTCACGAACGGTTGCATACCGACGCGCAACGAAATGAAATCGTAATTGTTCGAGAGATCGCGCAAATGAATTTCGGCGAACGCCTCCTGCAACGACCAGAATTCTTTTTCGCGGGTGGTGCCGTTTTGCGGATTCGGATTTACGACGTTGCGTTCTTCGACGTCGATATAGTTGTGATTGTAAACGCCGAGTAACCGCAACGCCCAATCGATCGGCTTAAACGCGGTCTCGCCTTTAAACAAATCGATGCCGATTGAAAAATCGTTCGACCAAAACTCCTGGTCGCTCAGCCCGAAAAATTCCGAGCTGTTCGGACGTGCCGTGCTCACGCCGCTCGGTGTCGGCAATTTGCGCGCTTCGAATTGAAAAAAATCTTCCGCGGTAATGTTGAGGAAGATGTCCTGATCGATGATCGGGGCGTCGCCTTTGAGTTTGCTTTGCAAATAGGGATGGCAGAGATGGAGGTCGGATTGATACGGCGTTTCGGTCGAAGGATCGGCATAGCGCTTCCAGCGACCGAATCCGATGAACCAGCGATTTGGCGCCGGCTGCGAGGAGGGGAGCAACCCTTCGCCCTCTTCCGCTTGCGGATAAGTCTCGTATTCCAGTTTCTTCCGGCGCGGAACAACTTCGCGGGTGCCCTTGCGCGGAAGTTGAAGCGAACGGGGTAAGGCTTCCTGACCGTATTCCGGAAGTTGTGGCAAAATCGGCGGGAAAAGTTCTGGGGCCTCGGGTGTTTCCGGCTGTTCTCGCTGTGACGCGCCTGGATCGGGATTGAATTCGGACGGCGAAAGCGGCTCGTTCTGCGCGAGAAGCGTCGTGTTCGCGACAACAACATCGCTGTCTAACGAAAGGACATCTTTCGAATCGACGACCTCGATTGTTCCGAACTGGCTGGGGTTTTCAGGAGCGTTCTGAGATTGCGCCCGCCAAATTTCGACCGTTTGCCCGGGCAGATCTCCGAAAGCGATCGAAAGACCAAGGCACAGCGCCACTCGCCAGCGCAGAGTCGCGCTGGCAAACGACGGAATTGACCAGCGCATGGGAGGGCGAGGATGCCCGAAATTGCCTGGTATTGG
>Ga0209801_1001422_pt1 | contig 14743 bp, 16 predicted proteins | sample GraSoiAngelo_127_FD_185884 | JGI IMG/M metagenome (GOLD analysis project Ga0209801, IMG submission 185884) | Grasslands soil microbial communities from the Angelo Coastal Reserve, California, USA - 14_0927_09_40cm (SPAdes) (version 2) | ecosystem: Environmental > Terrestrial > Soil > Grasslands ... | reverse complement strand
AGCCAAGTCTAAGCTAGCGGAAAACACGTTGAAGTTTGCAGAGACCATCTCATGACCGATAACTGGGCAGTAATCCCCGTAAAGGGGCTTACAGAAAGCAAAACAAGACTCTCAACCTCTCTTCAAGGGGATAAGAGAAGGATCCTCGTCGAAGCGTTATTGGAGGATGTTCTTTCATCCATAATTCGATCCAGAGTTTATGAAACAGTCATGCTAATTTCCCCCGACGAGAATGTTGGCAGCCGATTTCGATCGCAAGAAGTCTCTTTTGTCAAGCAAATAGGCCTCGGTTTGAATCGCGCAATAGAACAAGCAAACAGACTGGCTACCCAAAAGCACGCTCGATCCCTCACGACCGTCCTTGCTGATATACCGTTGATTGAGGCTGGCGATTTCAAGGAACTCCTTAGCATAGGCCCCTCTGTCAGAAAGGTCGTGATGGCTCCGTCGCTCAAGGGGGGAACGAATGTAATGTTGACATCGCCGCCCGGCGTGATCTCCCCCAGCTATGGAAGATGGAGCTACTCTAAACATCTTCATCAAGCACAGATCAGTGGGCTCAATGTCTACTCGATATCTAACACCCGCATTTCCTTTGACATTGACACAGTGTCGGATTTGATGGAACTCAGGCGACGTGATCCCGAAGGAAAAACAGGCTCAGGAAGAGCGGCAGAAATGTTCAGACTAGTCCTGAGCCCGGCAAGAATTCGCTAGAGGAAGGATCGGATACCCACTCAATATTGGGTAGTAACGCTTTTATGAGTTGAATCCAGTCGCTCCCCAGAATTGCAGCGAACGCAATCTGTTAGTTCATTGACCCTCGTCGCGTCAATGGGAGCTGTCGGGAATGTCTTGGGAGTTGTCGCGATCTTCCTGGGACGCATTCCCACTCCAGGGGTCACTCAAGTCGCTTTGGACTTCTCGAGTCTAGCGGTCGTCATTGTGGCGATTTTCGCCGGCTGGAGACTTGGAGCTCTAACGGGCCTAATCGCTGGAATCGGCCCAATGGTAATGTTCGGATATGTTTACGGAAGCACCGGAATTATTACAGTTTTCTTGCCTATTGGGAAAGCTCTCACTGGATTATCTGTGGGGCTGATTTCGCAGGCAATAGGCTCGATTCGAAAGCCTCGAGCTCCAATTGTGATAGCAACAGTGTTGATCGGTTTCGTTCCCGAGGACGTGCTTACTTGGTTCTATTTCGTAACCTTGGTGCCGATCTTTGTTCCTGGGAGCTTCTCGGGGCCAACGGCTGCGACCTTGGTCTTGGTAAAGGCTTGGGCGGAAATGATAATCATCGCGTTTCTCACCGTGGCTCTCATCGGCAACGCAGGGTTTCGAGCCTTTCTCGGACGACTAGGACCTAGTCAGAGCTTTCGGCAGACTCCAGTAGGTATGAGTCCAGAAACAACTGCTTCTAGTTGTGGTCCCTTACTATCTTCTCCGGGACACTAAGGCTGCTTTGAGGCGAGGTGAATTACGGGCGAGTCGCTTATCTATGATGTCCCTTTCGTCAGGTCCAGTCCCTATCAGGGTAACTGGAACATTAGTTTCTCGTTCGATCTCTGACGCAAAGTCACGAGCTTCCTTTGGCAGGTTCACATAGTCTCGTATTCCCTTCGCCTTCGGGTATAGAACATCCAGTTTCGTCAGAGCAATTTGCGTCGCTCCATTGAGTTGTACAGCCCTTTTGGCAAGTTTGAAATCAAAAGGTGCGGCCCTTCGCTCTCGTCCGGTGACGGTGCCATGTTCCATCCAGCCCCGTCTGAGAACTTCTTCCCTGTCCAGTTGTCCTTCGAGAGGTCCTTCGCCTACTCGAGTAACGTAGGCTTTGAAAATGATAATCACGTCATCGACATCTGTTGGGCCGATTCCCACATCCGCACATGCCTGAGACGCGGTCACGTCTTTCGACGTAACATATGGATAGGTTCCGTGGTAGAGGCTCAAGAATGTTCCTTGAGTCCCTTCAACCATCACATTCCGACCAATCGATAGTGCTTGGTGAATCTCAGCAACTGTATCAGTGACATAGGGTCTCAAACTGGTTTCTTGTCTGGCCAATTTCACCATACGGAGCGCTCTTTCTGCATTGCACGCCCCTACTCCGCTCTTGGTTGAGCCGATCTTGTTCGAGAGATGTTCAGATTCGCACTCCTGAGTCTTATGCCGCTCTTCCAGCATTGCGCATTGATAGTCGACGCTGATTCTATTCTCAGAGTCAGTTTCCTTGATCTCATTTAGGAGAATCGCGGTTTCTACCGGCACTCCCGGGCCTATCATCAGACGCGTAGAACGACTTACGAACCCGCTGGGTATGAGTCTAAGATGATACTCTTTCCCATCGTGGAAGACTGTGTGACCTGCGTTCGGTCCGTTTCCTCCTCTAACGCATATGTCGGGTCTGTCCTTTAGGGCCAGGTAGGCAGCTATCTTGCCTCTAGGGGACGATTTGCATCGTCTTTCCCTTCGTCCCCAAAGAAACCCCCGACGATTACAGTACAGGGCAATTGGATTTCCGAGGGGGATGGTACGGAGGTTGAATAAAACTTTGGAAGTGATTTTTTTCTCGATTACAGCCCAAAGAGACTAATGACTGTCCGTTATTGGTCGGCCAAAAAAGCCGCCCATCTAGCCTCTGAGTTGCGTTATGGATCGTGGGAGTGTTCGTAGCCTGGGACTGGATGCGGCAGGTACGGGAAGGTTGACAGGAAGGGACTTGTGTTGGGCGGTTGTATGGGGTTCGAGTCTACCGCGTCTCCTACCAGGGCTGCTGCGCCATCTGGTGTAAAGCTTGAGTCAACTAGTGGTAGGGTTACTCCTGCGATTGCTCGAACTTCGATGTCGATTACGTCGTCTCCTACTCGTCGTCCGTTGGGGAATCCTGCGGCGTCTCCCGCTATGAGTCCTAGACGGTTCGGGCTGTTCCTGTTGGGTGGTATTGCCATGTTAAGCCGCAGATAATCTGCTTGGACGCTTCCTGTGAAGTTTTGGAAGCCGGGCACAATTCCCGAAGGTATGCCTGTCAACAGGATAGCAACGAGGTCCGCTCTGGGTTTGCTGTATCCTGCTAAGTTGGGAAAGACACCTGGGTAAAGGACTGGTAAGAGCTTCTGGAGCTCTGGAGTCTGGTAGTATTGCAGGAATTGAGAGTCAAACCGTGGGTTCACTGTGTTCCACACGTCCTTCTTCCCAAGTGGTATTATCACCTCGTTGATGAGTGGCATTCCGAGCCGAGATACCTGTGTGAAGGGTCCTGTTTGGATGCCGGGAGAGGTATCCTCATCAAGCTGGCCGCTGTCATCATCATCTCCGTCACCCGCTAAGATTGTTGCTTTCCTTCGACTTGCAGAGGCCCAGATTCCTACTACTGAATTCTTATTCAACGGGTCGGTCGGGTTGGAGCCGCCAGCGGTCAACTGTTTCTTGGAAACTTGGATCGCGATTGTATGAACGCTGAACCCTTTGGTTGTGTCCACGCCCGGAGCTGCTGGTGTAGGGATGAGGTGTAGGTTCTGGAAGGGTCTGAGTGTCGCTAGGTCAAAAATGGACCCTAGGTCAACGTAGAATGCTTCGTCTCGTTGTCCAGCAAAGACCGTCGAGCCGTCACTGAGAATGTTAACGGCCGCATTTGCTAGGTCGGCATAGTTGGGGGTGGATCTTGGGCCTATGCTTACGGGAGGTGTCGAAAGATTCGTGCCCAACACAGTAGAAGTTCCGCTTCGTCTTGGTCCCAAGACCCTCGTAACGGAATAGAACTGCTTGACGTTCCATGAGGAGTCTGTTAGGGAACTGATCGGTCCAGTGTTGTACAGGAAGGTGTCAGGGTTCCCGATCTTCGTTTTGAACTTAAACTGATACGTCACATCTTCGATTCCGTCCCCATCGTTGTCAACCATTATCTCGTAAAGTACGTCGTCTCCAAAGGTGTTGAAGTTGGGTCCGCCCGCTGGCTCTTCCAGTGGAATGTAGTTGGCGAGGATTGTGACAGTGTCAGGTTTGTCTGGGCTGACGAATGCGTACAGATCAGTATTGTCAGCAACTGGATCTTTGGAGATCTTAGGAGCTTCTCGATGGGATGTCACGAATCTATTCTCCTGCGCTCATTTTCTCAGCGATAAGTGCGGCGAGACCGGAATCTTTCGTCTTTACGATGGTCTGCCCGTTCATGACAGTAACTTCGTCGCCCGCGACGGTGGCGACAATCGGCTCCGAGCTATCATTCACCGGGGGGGTCTTTTTCGCGGGTTGTGATTCAGGAAGAGGGATCTTGCCCATCAGCGCTGTTGCTCCAGCTGCAACCGCGGCGACCCCTACTCCATACTTCAGAAATTCTCTTCGTGAAACTTTCTTGTTCGAGCTATCTTCAGGTTCTTTCTCTATTCTCTCTTCGGCTGTCAATAGATTTCTGCCGGTTCTTGTCTGGAATAGCACTTAACGGTTTTTCCAGATTTCGCCGGATTCCTTCCAGATTGTACGGAAGTTAGATTGAATGTAGATTGAGCGTTTACCAGCTAATTCGAATAGCTTCTATTTCCATGTGACTCGAAGGAGGTTCGAGAGGGCCAAAGCTTCTCCAATGTTGACCAGTAGCATGTAGAACGATGCTTGGTCAACTAAGGCGGTTGCAGAGCTGACATTGACGTTCTGGAAGAGGAACAGCCAGAAGACTAGTATCGAAAGATTTAGGATGACGAAGAAACTTCCGAAGAGTACGAGCCCCAGTGTGAAGGAGGACCGTATCTTTCGATAGGTTCCGACATAAATTGCCAGCAAAAGGAGCGTCATTGCAATATTCGCAAATGCAACGATGGCGCTGGCCCACAGTGCGAAGGACAATCCTCTTCGACTTACTCCTTCGTCGTTGCGCTTATCTTTCTTGTTCCAATTCTACTCCAAATCTCGTCAAGGATCGGGATTGCCTCCTCCATCTTTGCTGTCAAGAACAGAACCGCACCATAGCTTCCCTTGTTGGCGAGAGAAACCAAACCGTTCTCTTCTAGAATCCTAATGTGATGCTGGATTGTCTTGTAATCCACGCGAAGAGTCTCTGCTAGCTGATTTGCGTTGCAGGGACGATTCTGAAGAGTTTTGATGATCTCCGCCCTGTTGGGACCGCCTCGAGTGCCACCGAGTAAGTACCAGAGCAATCGTCTGAGATGTTTCTCTTCACTCGGTGAATCGGTACGGACCTTTCTAACGTCGGTCGTCAGAACTGGATTTCTGTGCAAAGCTTCCGAGAGTATTGGAGAGAGCTGTGGAATGCGTATCATAGATGTGATTCTCAGGCGCTGATGGGAACCGGATGGAATTCACCTGCTAATTTGCGTTGTTATAATGGTTCCCGGTTCAGGATCTGATTCAAGAACGACCTAGTCTAGAGCGATTCTACGATCTTCACGGAAACGCGTTTGGGCGGGCTCGGCTAAGTTGATGTCAGCCCGCCCTATCGTTCGTCATAGCGTTGGCTGAGAACGCTCAGGCATGTTTTCAGCGGAAACTCATCATCCATTGTTAGTCATATTTGTCTGGGATTTAACGTGTGTGGACAAAAGATCGTCGACCCAACGTGAGGATTGATCAGACTCTTGCCTTGCCGCATAATCCACAGAATACGCCGCCTGGGTCCATCTCGCCTCCACAGTAGGAGCACCTTGTCTCTCCTATAGCATAACGTACTCCAGTCACATCGTCCTTCTCGTATCTCTTGGCGAACCACATAGCCCCCTCGATCAATATGATTATCGGTACGAACAGCGCGACATCGGCCAATGGTCCTCCATCAGGCGATGCGGCAGCGGTGGCGATGAGAGTGATGGCATAGACGTATTTTCGGTTCTTTCTCAAGGCACTGGTCCCCATCACATGAAGTTTGACTAACAGGACGAAGATGACGGGGATAGTGAATGCGAATCCTGCGGCTACTAGAACGAAGAAAATTAGATTGTAGAAATCATCCGCGTAGATGAGGGTGGAAAATCCGGTTGCGTTGAAGAATGGGAGGGAGAAGAGGAAAACGAAGGGTAGCAAGACGAAAAATGCGAAGAGCGCTCCCGCGACAAACAGCACGGAGAACGCGGCCACAAAAGGATAGAGAGACTGACGCTCAGTGGGTTTTATCGCAGGGTCAACGAATTTGTAGATCTCGTACGCTAGGACAGGAACGCTTGTCGCGAAACCGAAGACAGCCGCGCCAACCACGATTATCTCCAAGGGAGCGGTAACGGTGCCTCCGATCAGGGTGTATTGGCCGGGCGGTAGCAGCCTCTCTCTAATTCCTTTGAGTATCGCTGTGATGAGAGGAGGGTAGAGTTGAAATGGATTCTTGAAAAACGATGGGTCCGCAGGGAAGACTAGATAGAATAGTGTGGCAGCTAGGAAGGCGTATATCCAGACTCTTATGCGTCGAGAGAGCTCGTTAACATGATCCCATAGCGGGAGGACTTTCTCGCTTTCGCCCTCGTTAGACAAGGATCAGCAAAGATCTCCTGCAAGCTCTACTGAGGATCAGCTTTCTACATGAAGAAATTTGAGAGTAGATGTTGATTGTCATGATTCGAATATTACCACCGGTAGAATTCTGGGGCTTAGGCCGAGTCGTCCGACTTGTACGGTACGGAACTACTTTTGTGCCAATCTCACGATTTCATCGGAGATTTCTTGGCGAGTCTTTCCCTGAGTGCTGATTCCAAGCTTCTGTGCAGTATCGATGAGCGAGTCTGGGGTTGACACAGCTGTCGAAGAACTCGACAGTGGTTGCGTCAGACCCTTCGAGGCATCATCGAACTCCTTTCGAGCTTTGCCTATTGACCTCGCTAGTTCTGGAATCTTCTGCGGTCCCCAGATTAGTATGACCGCTAATACGCCTAAGATCAGGAGTATCTGAAAGGGATCACCGAGCGCCATATGATTTCCTTGCTATTCCGAAAACGGTTCCCAGCTTTAACTGTTTACCATAATCATTACCAAATGCCCAGTTGAGCCCGCGAAAGCTTATGCATCGCTCGGATTTCTCGTGGGAAGGTCGTCGACTACTGAAAGTCGTTGTCTGTGTGCGGCGTGTTCCGGACACGGCAGCTCGGATCAAGATAACGTCTGATGGGAAGTCGATTGATACCTCAGATGCGGAGTTCGTAATCAACCCTTACGAAGAATATGCCCTCGAGCAGGCTGTTCAGCTCAAGGAGAAGCATGGGGGCGAAGTAACGGTCGTCACGTTGGGTCCAGAGAAAACTACGCAAGTGATAATGAAGGCACTTGCCCTCGGTGCCGACAAGGCAATTCATCTTAAGTCCGACAGAATCCCGGATGACCCCGGCTCAACTGCGAAAGTACTCGCTAAAGAGCTGAAAGGCCTGGAATTTGATGTTCTTCTCTTCGGAAAGAAGGGCGTCGACGACGACAACCAACAGGTCGGCCAGATGGTCGCGGAATTGTTGGCGATTCCCTGCGTAACCCAGATCGTCAAACTAGACGTATCTGACGGAAAGGCGGTTGCGCACAGGGAAGTCGAAGGAGGATCGATAACGGTAGAGACGACCTTTCCCGCAGCGTTCACCGCGGAAAAGGATCTGACTACTCCGCGTTACGCTTCTCTTCGGGAGCTTGTTGCCGCAAGAAAGAAACCGATTGTCGTTAGGGACGTCCAGCTGCCGATGTCATCTATTGAAATCGTTTCTATCCAGAATCCTCCGCCCCGCTCTCCGGGGAAGATTGTTGGAAAAGGGGTTGAGGCAGTTCCAACACTCGTAAAGCTCCTCCACGAAGAGGCCAAAGTGATCTGAACAGTGACAGGAGAAGTTCTAGTTCTCGCAGAGTCGTCAGGACCTGCCTTCCGTAAAGCTGCGCTCGAAGCAGTCACCGAAGGAAGAAGACTAGCGGATCTTCTCAATGTGAGCGAGTGTGCCCTTGCAATTGGAAGCGGTCTGAAGGATCGTGCGAGTGAGCTGGGAAAGTATGGAGCTGACAAGGTCATTTTGGCGGATGACCCCTCATTGGCTCTCTTTCACCCCGATTATTATCGACAGATAGCGCTAGAAGCGGTCAAGCGAGTTAACCCAAGCGTTGTCCTCGCTGCAGCAACCTCTGCGGGGAAGGACCTGGCGCCACGATTGGCAATTCACCTAGGTACAGCTGTTGCGAGCGAGTGCACTCATTTGGAGCTGGAAAACGGGAAGCTAGTTGCGACCCGGCCTGCTTATGCTGGCAAGGTCTTGCTCAGAGTCAAAGTCAACATCTCGCCCAGCATCGCAACTCTCCGACCAAATGTTTTCACAGCCAAAGAAGTCGTACCTGTAAAGAAACCGACGATCGAGCAAATACAGTTCAACCGACCAGATTCACAGATGATTGTCAAGGAGTTCGTAACTCAAGGAGCGAAGAAAGTAGATCTCACGGAGGCGAGCGTCATAGTTTCGGGTGGACGGGGAATGGGAGGACCGCAGAATTACAAGATTCTTGAGGAACTGGCTGAGGTCATGGGAGGAGTAGTCGGAGCATCGAGAGCCTCCGTGGATGCCGGCTGGAGGCCTCACTCAGACCAAGTTGGACAGACTGGGCGGACTGTGTCTCCGACCCTGTACATTGCCGCCGGCATTTCTGGCGCAATTCAGCACCGTGTCGGAATGATAAACTCCAAGGTTATAGTCGCGATCAATAAGGATCCGGATGCTCCGATCTTCGGATTCGCAGACTACGGCATTGTTGGGGATGTTTTCGAGGTGGTCCCTGCGCTTACGCGCGAAATGAAAGCGTTCCATGGAAAGGCGTGAGACTGCGCGTTTCTCATTCCATGTGGGACTTGAGAAACCGTCCGATTTCCTGGCTGAGAGGGCTTCTCGAGACGTCAATGACGGGCATCTCCATGTTACCAGCCTTCACATTGTGGCTGAACTCAGACATGGGAGCGAAGCTGATTGAGGCAATGTAGAGTTCACCTTTCGCGTATTCTTCCGGCATCTCTGGAGGGGGGATTGGCTGAGAGACGAAGACGACTCCCTCACACCAATTTAGAAGAATGGGTTGCCCCATTTTCATGATGATGGCAAGAGAGTTCACTAGCTGCTGAGGATTGTCATACTTTACGAGTTCGCGAACAACAACACGTTTCAGAGGTTCATGGGCTATTTCGACCATTGACGAGTCAACTTCACGCTCGGAGGTCTGCGAGTGGCCCTATTGTTGGTTAAGAGGATTTGGGACACCTATCCGAGCTTGAAAGCGACTCCTTTTCCACCTGAGGGATACTTCCAGCTGATCGCGCCAGCGCCGATCTTGTGACACACAATCAAGCAAGCACCGGTCTCCATGCATCCCTCGGTGTTGTAGTTCAGCTTCTCCTTCCAGGCGTAGACTTCGGCTGGGCATATGTAGAGACATGGTTTTGATTCGCAGTGATTGCATTTGTCGGTCTCGACTACGATGAATGGTTCCGCGTCTTTGCTAAAACTTACGAGCGCCAGCCTCTTGTCAAGCGTTAGCGATTCTTCAGTGGACATTGTTAGAAAGTCCTCGCTCCTCTGATCAAGTCACGTATTAGAGTGAATATTGAGACTCGGCCCTTCGCCTGCAATCTTAGTTCCTTGGAGATCTTTCTCTTTCCCGTTCCATCCACTCGGTAGACTGCCTCAGCGGCTGAGCACACGAGTTCCGGATAGACCGTGTATAATCGCCTGTTCCTTAGATACGCCGGGACACGGTGGAAAGTGTACATGTCTTTGAGAGCTGGGTCTTCATGTAATTTTCTTTCGAATATTTTCAGGGAGTTCGCTGAGTAGTCTTTCTTCTTTCGAGCTTCCAAAACAGTTTGAGCCGCGGCGACCCCGGCTTGAATAGCGATGTCGACTCCTCGGAACGTGTAACCGTTGTTAAGGAGATGGCCCGCCGCATCTCCCGCAACAAGCATCCCATCGGTATATGGACGGCTGAGCATTTTTGGGCCGGCTTCAGGGATCATATGCGCATCGTATTCGACAGTCTTTCCTCCTTTGATGAAGCGCTGCACCTTTGGGTGTTCTCGGAGTTTCTCCATGAAGCTGTAGGATTGAGTCTTCTGTGAGGAAACATCGTCTCCCCCAACAACCATGCCGAGCGCCAAGCTGTCTTGGTTTGTGTAGAGGAAACCTCCGCCTCGCAGTCCTCCCGAGCAAGCTCCGATAAAGACATGGGCCGCTCCCTGGCCTGGTTCGAGACCGAGACGTTCCTCTATCTTCTCGCTCGGCAGCTCTATAACGTCCTTTACTCCCATTGAGATTTGGCTCGGTTCAAGCATCGATGCGAGACCCGCTCTCCGCGCTAGTCCAGTCGTCGTCCCGTCGCATGCGATGACCACATCTGTTGGGATCTTGTCTTGGCCAGCTACGATTCCTCTGACACGACCGCCGTCCATTATCAGATCGTCCACTCTACTTTCAGTAATGAGTGAAGCTCCCGCCTTTTCGGCCTGCTCGGCTAGCCATTTGTCGAACTTTGCACGCTTCGCAGTAAAACTGCCTTCTGGATCCTTAGACTCAAATTCGACAGAGAACGCATTGTCTGAAGTCATGAATGTGATGCCCTCCTTTCGCACAAAGCGTTCGACAGGGGCATCCTTCCACGAGTCCCCAAGGAGTTTCTTGAGCGCGTACGAGTATATTCTTCCTCCAAAGACGTTCTTTGATCCCGGGAAAGTCCCCCGTTCCACGAGCAGAACCTGAACTCCTTCCCTCGCAAGCGTGAGTGCTGCTGCGCTTCCAGCTGGGCCAGCTCCGACTACAGCGACTTCGAAGCCTTCAAGTGACATTGTTAACGATCCGAGGTCTATTCAGGAGTTTATTTCAGTTTGAGTCTAAGCCTTGGCTAACGAGACTCGTAACATTTTTCTTAGTTGACCGTCAGCAAAGCCAGCCATCAGCTGTCTAAACGACTGTGCACTAATGGTCAGCTTCTTTCTCATATCTCTGCCGTAGAATCTCTTGGATCAACTCCACAGCACGCTTGATTTGCCTTTGCATAGCCATCGGATCGTATCCCACCGGAGGCTTGGTATCGAGATATCGTCGGTACATGTCAAAATCAAGGAACTTTTTGCTCGTCTCGAAGATGTTCATCAGTGCTGCACTATCCATATTCTCCAAGTCTGAGCGGCGGCAGTGGTAGAAACCATTCTCTCGGGCGAACGTAATCTTTTCATTTCCGAAAGAATCGTTGTACACATCTTCCCACAGGTTCCGATCCACCTCACTTTCCTCAACAAGACCTTTCGAGATCTTTGACTGGTACACCTCGAATAGATGGCTCGCCTGAGGCTCGGGAATCTCAAGCGCCTTGGAGACTTCCTGAAATGACAACCCTTTCTTTCTTAGGTAATAGCAGGCCTCTTCGAGATACGGCAATGCATCCGTATCCACCTCAGTCACTCCTACCATTTCCTCGAATAGGGGCGAGAAGATTCAGATGAATAATAAGTTGAAGTCGTCCAAACTCAGATTGGTTAGAAAGACGGGTTCTAACGGTCGAAGGCTAATCAGCCATTTTCGGAAGACTGCTCTTGAAGTATCGCCTGCATTTCCTGCACTGTAGTCTGCCTTCCGAGATTGGTCGGAGTGGTGTCTCACAGAAAGGGCACATGTCGAGTCTAGCCAAATTGCTAGGTTCTTCAAGGTCTTCCAATTTAGATTTTGAACCGAGCCGAGCCGGTAAAGATTGAGAGTGTCTTCTGCCGTAAAAAGCCAAGATAACAGCTGCGACGATCACCGCAGATATACCGATTGTTATCTCAGGCCAAACGCTTGCCCATGCGTTTGACACATACGCTTGCATGAAGGGATTGTGGGTGTATTCAAGATACAACCAAACTGCAAGCAGCAGATTAGCGGCTGATTGTATCACCAACAAAGGACCGTACCTTGAGCCGAGTAGTGAAGGCAGTCTTGTTGTTCTCATCTTGGCTTATCCCAGTATGATTGAGTACGATACCGAGGGATATTTTACCGGTCCTGAAAAATAAGGCTACCTGAGAAATGGAGACCCCACTTGAGAGTCACGGTTAGGGCTTCTCGCTGGTTGTTGAGGATCGAAACTTTAGGCAGCCCTCAGGGTGAGCTAACTACCGGTAGGCCTCGTATTCGGTGCCCAGGAGACTCACGGCTATCTTCTGGACCATTATCTCGTCGGTGCCCTCATAAATCCTGCAGACCCTAGTATCGACCAAGTGCCTTGGAGCTCTAGTCTCGAAGCTGTAGCCGCTGGAGCCAAGAATCTGAACTGTCCGATCTGCCGCATCGAATGAAGCGTTTGATGCGAAGTACTTTGCCTTGGCAATCATCACATCGGCATAGTCTCGCAAGTCCTTGTCTTCTTGATCCGAGTCGCTTTTCTGTTTCAGAAGCGCCGCCTTGTACACCACGTTCTTAGCTGCTTCAAGATTGGTTGACATTTCGCCAATGTGCCGCTGGACGAGTTGGTGTTTTGCTATCGGTTTTCCATGCTGGATTCTCTGCTTGGAAAAAGCGACCGCCTCGTTGATGCAGTCCTCGATAACTCCCAGACACCCGGCGGCCACGCTCAGCCGGCCACTCATCAATCCCGAATAGGCTATGCTCAACCCTTTGCCCGCAGGTCCCATGAGGTTCTCTCTTGGGACCTTGCAGTTGTCCAGAAAGATTGAGCCAGTGTCTGAGGTTGGCATTCCAAGCTTGTGTTTCTGTTGCTGACTCGAATATCCTTCGAAATTCCTCTCAACAATGAACGCGCACATTCCTTCCCGCTTACCCTTCGGATAGGCAAAAATGACAGCTACGTCAGCTATGCTGCCGTTTGAAATCCACGCTTTACTCCCGTTCAGTACGAAGTAGTTTCCTTTCTCCTCAAATGTTGTGCGAAGAGATGCGGGGTCGCTCCCCGCGGTCGGTTCGGTGAGTCCAAAACACATGACCTTCTCTCCCCGCGTGGCTGGAGGAAGGTAGCGCTGCTTCTGCTCCTCGCTCGCCCATTTCTGCACGGTTACTTGTCCCAGAGAGACATGACCGGAGAGGAACGTTCGGACCCCAGTTCCTTCTTGGCCAATTCTCTCTAGAGCTAGGGCATAAGTCAGTACGTCTGCTCCTTGGCCCTCGCCGTATCGCCTTGAGATTGGTAATCCGAGAAGTTGCGCTTTTCTGAAAATTGGTGCAAGGCGATCATTGAACTTTCCGGCTAGGTATGCTTCGTCCTCCAACGGACGAAGTTCTCTACATGCCCTATCAACCTCATCCAGTACGAACCTTTGCTCATCGGACACGTCAAAATTCATGTGCGATAGATCTGCAAATCCGGAGTCAACAACAGTCTTCATGTCACGATTACACTATTCCTAGATTATCTAGCTCCACGTTTTCTGGAAAAGTTATATCATTGGGTTCTTAGCCATTTGCCCGAGGCCAATAGTTGCCCATTCAAGTTGAGGAAGAAGACATCCCCTTCTTCGCCGAAGTAATAGCGGGCGGACGAATCACCATACCAGAGGAAATTAGAAAAATCTTCGGCGTGAAAGATGGAGACCACGTCATGTGTCGTGTAAGGCTCGTAAAGAGGGCCGAAGACGTAAAGTAGAAGATACTAAACTATTCTCCCTGATTTCGCCCTCTGTGTTCTGACAATCTTAAATAACCTCAAAGCACTCGATCCATTCTGGCACCCCAGTTGACACTGGACGTCTCCGATCCAACCGAGGTCGTAGACGGCTTCCGAAACAAGTCAATTCTTGTCATTGGGGACCTTATCGTCGACCGATACGTTCATTCTCAAGGTCGAAAGCTCTCTCGTGAGGCCCCTGTGCCGGTGGCCGACTTCATCTCTGAAGAGCTTCTTCTCGGAGGAGCCACCAACCTTACTAACAATCTCGTCGCCCTAGGCGCGAAGGTCAAAGTCCTCGGGGTCGTTGGAAAGGACGAGGCCGGGCGCTGGATCGAAGAAGAGCTGCGCCGAAAAGGAGTAGACGTCTCGGGCATCGTGGTCAACGATAGGCCTACCAGCCTGAAAACGCGGTTTATCCTGAACCATCGACAATACCTTCGAATCGATAAGGAGTACCGATCCGACGTAGAGCCTCACATCACGAGGCAGTTTCTACAACCCCTGAAAGAGCTGGTGAGCGGGGCGGATGGAGTCGTATTCTCCGACTATGACAAGGGAGTGATAACGCCCGAACTGATCAGCAACGTCGTAGAGGAATGTCGGGTGCAGAACAAGAAGGTCCTGGCTCAGCCAAAGGTACGCCACTATCTAGACTACATCGGAGTAACGATGGTCAAGTCCAATGCACGTGAAGGCAGCATTGCCACCGGCGTCTCGATGGTGAATGATACTTCGCTTCGCAACATGGGACACAACCTGATGACCCGGCTCGAATGCGAGAGTCTTCTGCTGACCCGGAGCGAGCACGGCATGATCTTGTTCGAGAAGAAGAACATCACCAGCTTCCCAGCATTCAAGGGCCCGAAGCCGGGATTCAACGCTGTAGGTGTACGAGACTGCCAGACTGCGGTTCTCGCAATGTCCATGGCTGCTGGAGCTTCTGTCCGAGAGGCTGTTCTCCTCGCTGGTCTGGCTGCCGCCCAGCAAGCGGACAAGATCGGTACTGTTGTAGTGGATCTGAACGATCTTCGATCTCAAGCTAGCACAACGTTAGAGCTTGCAGAGCATATAGTTCAGGTCCCGGTCCACTAGTAATGGAACAGACGCAGATCCCTTTTGGTATGCTGCTGCAGAAAGCGGTCAAGAT
>Ga0209801_1001421_pt1 | contig 14748 bp, 12 predicted proteins | sample GraSoiAngelo_127_FD_185884 | JGI IMG/M metagenome (GOLD analysis project Ga0209801, IMG submission 185884) | Grasslands soil microbial communities from the Angelo Coastal Reserve, California, USA - 14_0927_09_40cm (SPAdes) (version 2) | ecosystem: Environmental > Terrestrial > Soil > Grasslands ... | reverse complement strand
TTGGATTAGCGGCGAGGCTGATCTGGACATCTTTGCCCGGTTTTCTGCCACGATGGAAAGGGAGGAGTGGGTGGAGAAGGTTCTCCCAACAATCCGAAAAGGTCTCTTACGGTATCGAGTTATCGAGCGCTACGCGGAGCATCCCTTTCTGGAGTTTCGTGTCGAAAACGTCCGTGTGAACGTTGTTCCTTGCTACGATGTGAAGAAGGGCGAGTGGAAGAGTGCTACTGACAGGACCCCCTATCATACAGAATTCATGCAGACGCACCTCACGCCTAAGGTGCGCTTAGAGGCTCGCCTGTTGAAGAAATTTGCAAAAGGAATCGGAACCTACGGCGCCGAGATAGAGGTCGGGGGATTCAGCGGCATGCTCATCGACACTCTAGCCCTGTACTATCAATCGTTCATGGAGACGATCAAACGAGCCTCGTCCTGGACCAAAGGCACGTCGATCGAGATAGGTAAGCCTGAAGGAATTGTCTCCCCAAAGTCTAGAGATTCGAACGTGGATCTGTTAGTCATCGACCCCGTAGACCCAAATCGAAACCTGGCAGCGGCTGTAAGACCTGACAAACTGTGGAGCTTCGTTGCAGCCGGACGCCAGTTTCTCCGTATTCCCGGATTATGGTACTTCTTTCCCCCGAAGTTCAAGCCGAGAACGAGAAGGCAATTTGCAAAGCGGATTGATGACATGGGTCGCGAGTTGTTAGTGATCACTTTCAGGCATTCCGTCTTGGTCCCTGATGTTCTGTGGGGACAACTCATGAAGCTCGAACGAAGCCTGCTGGATACGATGGCTCGAGAAGACATCAACCCTTCCAGATCAGCGATCTGGAGTGACGAGAAACAGGAAAGCGCGATCTTGGTCGAGGTTGATCGAACTACGCTGCCGGCGGTGAGGCTTCAGAAAGGTCCACCAGTCTCGAAAGGGGAGGATAGCTTGTCGTTCCTCGAGAGGCACCTGCGTGATCAAGATACCGCTCGAGGACCTTGGATTGAGGGAGACAGATGGATGGTGGAGAAGAAACGCGGAATCTCTTCCATCGCAGAACTCGTCAAAGTAGCAGCGCGAGAGGAGGCCTATGGTCTATCCATACCTAAGCAGCTTGGCGGATCGTTTCGAAAGAGCGTTAAGGTCCTCCGAAACCGCGAGGTTCTATCCATGCTTGGTAGGGACGGATTTGACAAATCTCTGTGGAATTTCTTGGAGGCAAAGACCCCTTGGCTGAAGACAGGTCTGTCGTAGTTCCGCTTGATGATCTGGGCAAGAATCCCTACAGAGAGATTCTCGCATATCCAAAACCTAGCGACGAATCCGTTGAGTCCAGGATTCGACAACTGAAGAGTCTTGGAATTGAGGGTCTAGAGTTTGCCGGCCCACTGAGAATCGGAAAATTATCGGTCTTAGGCAAAGGAGTGGTGGGTTTAGTCGTCGCCGGTATCGCTGATGGCGGACGAGTTGCGGTGAAGATCCGGAGAGTCGATTCGCGAAGGAGAAGTATGCTTCATGAAGCAGAGATGATGAGGGCAGCCAACAAAGCTGGGATTGGTCCGGAATGCTTGGGTGCATCTGAAGATGTTCTTGAGATGCAGTTCTTGGATGGGCAACGACTTCCCTTATGGATTTCAAGCCTGAAGGGCCGAGGTAGGAAAGCCCGAGTCAAAGGCACGATCAAAACCCTCTTACAGCAATGCGTTCGACTCGACGCTTACGGACTGGACCATGGAGAGCTCAGCCGAGCCCACAAGAACGTTCTCGTTTCCGAAGGAGATCACCCCTGGATTCTAGATTATGAGAGCGCGAGTCTAATGCGACGAGTCAACAACTTCACATCCCTCGCTCAATACATCCTACTCTCAGGCAGATTCTCAAGAAAGGTCATGAGAATCCTAGGACCCTTAGACAGAGACGAACTCGTCAAATATCTCAGACTGTACAAGTCGGGGAGGACCAATGATGCCTTCGAGTCCACGTTGAAGATGTTACAGCTCTAGAATCAGTATTCTGATTTCCGGTCAAAGAGTCCGAGCTTCTTGGCCCTCTGTTCGGCCAGCCTGAACACTGTAATCCCGATTATTAACGTAACAAGCGTCGTCAGGGCCAAGTAGGCAAGGTCTGACATATAGCTGGCCGTGGGCAAGAGACCGAAGCTCTCTCGAACATCATTGAGCAAGTAGGTTATCGGGAGCACGTTTGAGATTGCCTGCACATATGAGGGCAGTAGGGCTATTGGGAAGATGACTCCGCCGAGAAGGAAGAAGATGCCTGAGACAGAGTCGCCAAGGATGAATTCCATTCGATTCGAGACGATGTTTAAGGCGCAGAGCATGTAGCCGATCGCCAGCAGGCTAATGATTCCGAGAATCACAGCAGGAAAAAGCATCAGAAGATTCACGTTCAGAAGGTTCAACGGAATGTTCATGTGAAGTAAGCCGTTGAAGATCGCGACGCTGAACAGGAGCGTCAGTATTACCGAGACTGCTCCGTTTACGACTGAGACCAGTCCTCTTCCAATCACGTACGGGTGTAAGGTTCCGGGTGAGATGTAGATGTTCTTCAAGACCTCGTATCTTGTACGGTCGACATGCACGAGTATTGATATTGAGCGGTTCGACCTGCCATACCACGCAGCAGGGACCGTGTAAATTCTTCCTTAGGTTCGGAGACCGTGATTTCTGGAGTCATTGATCCCGAGTTTGTAGAATCCTACAAACAGATCGCCTAGATCGACAATTCAACGAGTCTCGAGTTTCATCAATTGTTCAGGCTTCGAGAGAATCACGTACACAGTTGAGTCAGTGGCCTCCCTAGTCAATCTCTTTTCTAAATTACTCTTCTCGCTGGCAGAAAGGTCTCTTGCCGCGTAGACCTCCCCCTCTAGCCCATCTTGTCCTGCATTCTTTCGCAACTGGCTCTTCACACAGGCGACTGTTACTCGGAATGTGTCCTCAAGAGTCTTGCCAAGCTCAACGCTTGAGAGGTTCGTCGCTTGACCTTGCTTCTTCATAATCTCATAGAGTTCCGAAACGTTCGTAATGTTGAGCGTTTGAGTCTCATGGCTGAAGTCTCGGACTTGGAAGCTCATTTAGCCGATTCGCTGTTTCTTCCAGAGTATGGAGTGATCCTCCGGCGAGAGTCCTGTTCCAAAATCGTAGTATTCCAGTTTCAGGCTGGCGTTGGGCATGTACTCGGCCAGTATGTTCTTGCCCTGAAACCGGAAACTTGCAGTCCCTGATGCGACGGCCGACTTTCCGGAATCGTCGATCGGATTGATCTCGTCCTTTTTCTGGTAAAGATAGATAGTCTTCTCTTGTGGAAGACTGCTCTTTATCAGATATCGCTCAACCAAGTGCTCATGATCTTCGAAGACGGCTGGATCTGGAAACAGTCGAGCAAAACTAGCGACGAGGCGATATCGGTCAACCTTTGCCATAACTGACCAGCCTTCCTCTAGGATATTCTTGGAGTGTTCATTAACCCGATTCCCCTGACTGTGTTTTCGGTAGGATATGTCTCGAGAAGCTGAGAAGTACTTCGAAGAGGTTTCGGGAACCTGGGACGTTCCCAGGAAGGGAGCCTATGGTGACGAGGTTCGGGACGCAGTCCTCACCGCAGCAAGGCTCCTTCCGGAGCATACTGTTCTAGACGTGGGTGCTGGGACCGGATTTCTAACGGAAGGTGCGGCAAAGATTGCTCGGAAAGTCGTAGCGCTTGGTTTTTCGGAGGCAATGATGGATGAGGCAAGAGCGAAGCTAGGGCGAAAGAATGTTGAATTCAAGATTGGAAATGTGGAACAGATCCTCTACCCGACTCGTCGATAGACGCGGTGATTGGCAACATAGTGTTGTATCACTGTCCGAACCCTGAGACCGCTGTTAGGGAGATGGCAAGGGTCTTAGCACCAGGGGGAGGCTTGTACTCTCAGATCTGCAAGAACATGTCTACGAATTGCTACGGAAGGAAAATGCGGATCTTTGGATGGGATTCAAAATGGACTACGTTCGAATGACTCTGCACAAGGCTGGTGCAGAAGATGTCAGTGTGGACTCTCTCAGTTCTGGCTTTTCCGAAACGGGGAGAACAAACAGATTACGATTCCAATGTTTCTTGCAACCGGCCATAAGCCCTGGTGATACTATGCTCTCAATCTCTCAAGGCTTTCCCATTCGCAGTCTGGGCGCCCAGATTTAGTGTTAAGAACCCTAGGGCTTCTTGTTGTTGGCAAGGGATTTGTAACGTGCTGAACGATAACCAAGACGCTTACGGTCACCAGTTATACGATTCCTTCAAAGGCCGACAGGTGATCGAAGTGGTGGAGAGAGACGATGGCCTCGTAGATCCGAGTGAGAGCCTCCCCAAGTACTATCTGTCCGAGTACAAGGACTGGACTCTTAGAGAGAGACAAGCGGCGCGATTTGTGAAGGGCAGGGTTCTTGACGTTGGCTGCGGAGGTGGAAGATGGTCTCTCTATCTCCAGAAGAAAGGTAAAGAGGTGCTGGGGATAGACATCTCACCGTTAGCAGTCAAAGTCTGCAAGCTGAGAGGATTGCGAAATGTGATGGTCAAGTCTATTTCCCAAGTTAATTCCAGGCTGGGAAGATTTGATACGATTCTAATGATTTGCAACAACTTCGGACTCTTCGGAAGCTCAAAACGAGCACGACGATTACTGAAACAATTCGACGATATGACGAGCCCAAACGCTCGTATTATTACTGAGAGTGTGGATATTTACAAACCCCCCGTAGACCCGGTGCACAGGCGATATCATTTGCGGAATCGTAGACGGGGGCGAATGCCGGGACAATTACGCATCAGGATTAGATACAGATCCTATGCCACGCCATGGTTCGATTATCTGCTGGTATCGAAGCTAGAGATGAAGGAGATATTACAAGGGACAGGCTGGAAGGTGGGCCGATTCATAGAATCAAAGAAAAGCCCCGCGTACATTGCGATTCTCAAGAAAGCAACATGAAGACCTCCTCGCTGGAAGTGGGAGGTTGGCTGTGGCATCCAGACGGACTCGGAATTCGATTGAACCAAAAGAGGAATTCGCGACCAAGAATTCTCGGCTCATCTCATGGATTGGGAGATTGGAGAAGTTTGTAATTCAACAACACTTTTGCCCAAGGCGTGATGCGTGACCTTTAGCGAGCTAAAAAGTGAGTCGCACTGCAAACGAAGCCGCGCGATGTCGGCGTCCAGCGAGGACTTTGCTTGATCCGAGGGCGTGAGGTGTGTTGTACAGAAGTGTGCCTCTAAACGGATCTAGCCTAGTTCTTTCAGTTGTCTATAGTAACCTTGAATGCTAAGCACCCCAAAGACCAAGGACCAGATCAGCAACGAAGTTGCGTCTTGTAGAGATGCCTGCTGTAGTCCGAATCCAGCCCTCATCAAATTAGCCCCGGCGGACAGCACGTTTCCGACTGAGATGATTCTCATTGGTTCGGGCATTAGGTTCGGTGGATAGTAAAGTGTACTTGTAAAGATAAGGGCAAGCCCAACAATATCGCTCATTGGGTCTATCATTTCAGGTCTGAAGTGAGTTGCTATGGCAAGCCCTAGGCTTGAGAGGCAGATGGAAAGTGCGACGATTGTCCCTAGAATTATCAATGTTCCGAGTGGTGAAGGCAGACCCATCATGGCGACAGCAAAGGCGAGGAGTATGGCGACAAATGCCATGCCTTGTGCAGCTCCGGCAAGGACGCGTCCAACTGTTAGACCTCCTCTGTTGAAGGGCAAGGCAAGAAGGTACTTCATGTACCCCCTTCGCACCTCAGTGCTCACGACGTTCATGTAGTTGAAGCTCGTATTGTAAATCCCCAAAACTGTCAATCCTACGATAAGGAACTGAAAGTAGCTAGGGACAACTACCAGTCGGCCGAGACTAACGGCCCAGAATGCTGCTCCGGTAATGAAGTATATGAAAAGAAATAGGGTAGTAGAGGGACTCCTAAAGTGAGCATAGAAGTCCCGCTTCGCGATGACGAGCATTGAGTGCGTAAAGAGTCGTCGGCTCATTCGGTCGGCCCTCCTTCGATCATCTTAGAGAATAGCCAGGACCCTATGGTTCCAGCGAGGGCAGCGAAGATCAAGACGATCGTGATATCAAGCACCGGGACGGAACTCCCTTGGCTATAGACGGTAACGGACCTGATAGAATCGGACGCGTAGGTCACCGGGTTCAACCTCGCGCCAACCTGCAACCAGACTGGCATGGCTACAACCGGATATATCGCGGTGCTTGACCGGATCAATACGAGCGAGAGAAAGGTGTTCAAGAGTCGGGCTCTGGTCTCCTCACGAACAGAAAGGGACACCATAATCCCGAGGCCGCACAGCCCCAGAGCGAAAACGAAGAGAACGCCAAGACTCTCCAGTATATTGAGAGCCGTTGTAGGAACTAGAATGGCGGCCAGAACATAGAGGGGTAAGGCTGTTAGAATTCCTCTGAAGGATCCTCCGAGACTTCGGCCTGCAATAATCTCTGATCTTGAAATGGGCAGAGACATTAGGTAGTTTAGGTAACCGCTTTCTCTGTCCCAGTAGACGTCCCTGCCTATGTTGTATGATGCCCAGAATATGGATACTACCAAGGACCCGAGGGCGAAGAATTGAAGATATGTTAACCTGCCTACTGCCCCCGGGGGAACGGCGTTGGACAGTATGAACGCGAAAATCACCGTCTCAAGAACAACGACAAGGGTCCTGAAACCGACTCCGTAGAAATTCGTGAAGAATGTTCTCACATCACGACCGAGAACGACTTTCACTCCGGAGATCAAAGGATTTCGCCCGTGTAGTGGAGAAACACATCATCCAAGCTCGGCTCCTTTACGACAACGCTGTCTACCCTCAGACCCTCCTTTACGAGGGCTTCCATTATCAATGGAAGGTTGGTTTCTGCATGGCCAACATATAGTCGTAGCTTGTTTGGAGGCTTGAGGGGAATGATCTGTTTCACCTCAACCATCTTGCCGAGATAGTCGAGAGCAGATCGGATGTTTCCAGCGATCAATATCTCGATTACGTCACCTCGAGGTAGAGCGTCCTTCAAGCTAGCAGGAGATCCCTCTGCTTCCAGTTTACCCTTGGAGAGAATTCCCAAACGGTTGGAAAGCCGCTCTGCCTCATCCATCATGTTTGTAGCCAGCATTATAGTAGAACCTTGGTCTTTCAGAGATTCTATTCGCTTCCAGACCTTGAGTCTGCTGGGCACGTCAAGGTAGGCCGTGGGCTCATCGAAGATTGCGACCCGCGGCTCCTGAACGAAGAGCTTTGCATCTTCGACTTTCTTCTTCATTCCTCCGCTAAGCTTGCCCGCTTTTTGCGTTCTTGAATCCCACATGTCTAGATAAGTCAACACTTCTCTGATGCGTTGCTTCTTCTGGTCCCGAGGTAGTCTGCATGCGTCTGCATGAAATTCGAGATTCTTTTCTACAGTTAGCCGAGAATCCAGAACCGGCTCTTGGAAGGCGATCCCTAGTAGGCTGCGCACCCTTTGAGGTTCCAACCTTACGTCAACATCATCGACCCGGATCGTTCCGCTGGTGGGTTTGAGAATTGAGCAGAGCATCATAAGCGTGGTTGTCTTGCCCGCACCGTTTGGTCCCAAAAGGCCGAAGATCTCTCCGTCATCCACCTTAAGACTAAGCTCCGACACTGCGACGACCGTTTTGAATGTCTTCGTTAGCTTCTCGAATTCGATCAAGTGAATTTTCCCTTGAGGTCAAACGTTCCACTCAAAAAATCCACTTAAGGCTTTAAGGCTCGGATTTTCAAAGCGGAAAGATTCCACGGGTCAAAGTAGTATTCCAGCGGAGATGAACAGATTGAAAAGACATTTTCGACTCTTGTCTCACAAGAGCAACCAAGACAACGCCAATTTCAGTGGGAACGAACTAAGGCTAGTTTTGAAGGGGTGGGGTGGTTGAAGTATCCAGCGTCAAATCGAACTAGGTGCGATATTGCAAGCAGGAACACATATCGTCTGGAACTTCATCGCCCTTCCCTGCGACGACGGGCATTTTGCCGATGACTGTTTGCATATCCTCGACCACTCCTGCAGCCACAACAGTCCGGACACTCGGAAAGAGATCGTTGATTTCCACTTCAACCGCGGGAGCATCCACATCATCCCCCGCCAAATTAATGTGAAGATGACCGGGTTCGGGCTGCATTATCTGCCAAGCATATGCATCCAACGAATTCAGATAGCGCTCTAGCGGATGCCAGTCCACTGGCGTTCCATTATCATCTAAGAACGTTTCTCTAGACCTTCCCAGAACCCTGGAGAAGCTAACCAATCTCGTCCCACATTCACATGATGTGTCGGACTTGATTGCATAATCACCGGTCCTATACCTAATCATGGGCATGACATCGTTCGTCAGTGTAGTCAGCACAATTTCTCGGACACCTCTCGATGCACCGTCTTCTTCGGGCATGAGTTCAACAAGGACTCTTTCCTCATCGATGTGGTAGCTGAAATTTTCACATTGCCAAGCCACCAGGCCCGCCTCCATTAGACCGTAGGAATCATGCACAGGAGCCTTGAACGACTTCGTTAGAAACCGCCTTGCATTCTCAGTCAATCGCTCGCCAAAAGGATAAAGAACCTTTGGGCTTAGCTGAATATTGAATTTTTGTAATAGCAAGGCTAGCCTGATCAAGTTGGATGGATATCCCCATACGACCTCTGGATCGAAATAGTGCAATCTAGTAAGTGATTCGTCTAACTCCTCAGTTGAAAGGTTAATCCTGAAGGTCCGACTCATCCCCATTAAGTAGTTGAATTTCTCATCCCACGATGGAAGAAATACACGGTCAGTGGTGACAATTTCAGCAAGCCTGAAACCAAACGACAGTCCAACGTGCTCTAATCGTCTAATCAGCGACGCGACTGAGGAAGTGAATCGGCTAATCCCGTTCAGGACTGTGAAGACGTTTCCCGAGGTGCCCGAAGTCGATGACTTCAGACATCGCTTAGAGTCGAAATGATCTGCAACGAAATATTCAGTTGGTCGCTTTCTGAGGTCGTCCCGACTTGCCAGAACTGAAGGTGTATCGCCAAATGACTCGATATTCTTCAAAACCTGGCGGTAGAAGGGAACTTCAGCTTTTGCGAGCTTGAATATTCTTTGCAGACGGTCTGCCTTTAGGCTCTCAAGGCGTCCCTTATCATGTGCGGTCTCTCTGAGCATGCTCAGTTCCCGAAGCACGTCAGAAAGAGATGGTCCAAAAATATCGACTAGGGAGTTTACGGTCCCATCCCGTTCGAAGGATAGGGCGGCGCGTTCCATCGGCTAGATTCGCAGCGACTACATTGGGTCAGCCATCGTCAGAAAGGGAACTTCATCGATCCTTCTGACCTTGGCGACAATCTCCTCTTCTGTCCTCTCTCCCAGAGAGAGGTTTCTATCGACGATTTGTGTTTCCATTCTCAGCACCACGCACAGTTGTCTGTCCAGTTCGTTCCCATCATCATTGAGTCCAGCGAATCTTTGTTAGCAACGCAGGAGCTGACGATCTCCGAAACTATTTTTGCTGCATTCTTGACTTCAATTTGTCCTTCAGATGGACGGATTACGACTGACATAGAGCCAAAGTTCATATGATGTAATATATGAGATGTCCGTACGCAATTACTATAGATTGTACTGTCTAAGATATAGAATATATTATAGCGTGGGCGCGTTGCGAAACAGTTTTATTAACAATCAGAATTCATATGTCTGTGATAGGCCAGCAGGTCGAGCTGATCGATAAAGACGGAGAGATTCTCCACCTTAGTCACAAACTTCCTCTAGCCGTCGGAGACGTACTAAGACTCAATGGGGTGCCATCTTCTTCTGTCCTAGTCACAGAAAAGAAAGACGCAGATGGCATGCATTTCACGGCAAAATTTCTGTTCAATACTGTGTTCCGAAACGTCGGAGCAATTCCGACCCAGCGCAAAGTATTGAAAACCTCTGCTGCGGAGAAGACATTCTATGAGAAGATCGTAATCGGACCCGAGGTCTCAGGAAATTTAACACGATATATTATCGAAATGGACCGCGCCCATTTCTGTGAATATGTAGAGAAGACGTTCGCAGATCTGATTAAAAGAGAGAATCTTATCCAGGCGGGCGACGATATCACGATAGGCTTCTCGGGAGGAGTGGATAGCACGCTTCTTCTCCGATTGCTCTTAGACCCGCGGCACCGAATTGAGAATACTAACTTTCGAGCAGTGACAGTCGGCACTCTAGCTGGAACGCACAAAGCCAGCTTCATCGAACAATTCTGCCGAGCCAACTCGGTTGAAAGCCATTTCATCGACGATGATTCCATCCAGAAGACATTCAACTTGAGAGATAAGGCTGCAAATGTGATCGACCAAGTTCTGGCTTCAGAGCACAATCAAAAGGCCATTTTCGTAGTTCAGCACATAATCCGGCGAATGCTTGAAGAGTTTCGCGAATCAGTTGGTTCTGATAAGATCATCTTAGGCTTAGAGAGAGAGGCGCTACTGACCTCGATAATGGCCTTCTATCTATCCGGTTATCCGACTCCCGGTCTCTTCAAGAAAAGCGATGGGAAGAACCACTACGTCTTTCCCTTAATGTCTCTTTTCAAGAGAGAGGAAAGCCTCTATCTGAGTTTGAAAATGCCAGAGTATTCGGAAGTCGGACGTCCTGAACACCATAGATCCAGAACGTTTGACCTTCACAGTAGCGAGTGGAGAGGAACCGTGATGCTTCTTGTCGGATATCTCCTGGACGCGTTTCCGGGAATCGACGTGTATCTTGAGAACGCAGCTGGAAGAATACTACGCAATCTCGTGACACCAATTAAGTTTGAGATTTGCAAGAACTGTGAAGGTAGTTATACTAACACGTCTGTTGAGGATGAGTTTTGCGAGACTTGCAGAGTTCTTTCAGATGTTGGGCTCCTCAGGAACAGTGCCGAAGTTGCGAAGAAAATGCTTCACGCTTGAAGGAACTGCAAATCATAACTAGCTAGAAGCTAAACGGGCCCTCAATGGTCAGCTCAAAATTCACAGTGAACCCTTGGAGGGTAGAGGGCAGAGTAGATTACGAGAAATTGATTTCGGAGTTTAAGGTTCGTCCAATCGATCTTCCCTTGCGAAGAAGGATCGAAATCTTGGCGGGATCTCTACACGTCCTTCTAAGAAGAAATATTGCATTTGCCCACAGAGATCTGGACTTGGTATTAGATGATTTTCAAGCTGATAAAGGATTTTGCCTCTACACGGGTAGAGCGCCTTCTTTGGGGATTCATATAGGGCACCTCCTGCCCTTCTTACTAACCCAGTGGTTCCAAGAAAAATTCAAAGCTGACGTTTACATAGAAATAGCCGATGATGAAAAGGTCCTCTCCGGGCAAAATTCCTTTGAAGATATCAAACATTTTTCACTCGAGAACATTTTGGACATCATCGCCGTAGGATTTGATCCTGACCAAACCTTCATATTTCGAGATACAGAATACATTAGCCAATTATATCCACTGGCATTGAAGATCGGGAAAAGAATTAATTTCTCTCAACTTAAAGCCGTGTTTGGTTTTGAGAATTCTACTAGTGCCGGATTACTGTTCTATCCGCTCCTCCAAATAGCTTCATCCATGCTTGAACAAAAGCGATGTCTAATTCCGGCCGGAATAGACCAAGACCCGTATTGGAGATTACAACGTGACATCGCGAGTGATGTCGGACACGAGAAGGCAGCACAAGTGCATCTAAAATTCCTTCCACCGCTTACTGGACTTGAGGGAAAAATGAGTTCATCACGACCTGAAACCGCCATTTACCTATCGGATGACCCAAAAGAAGTGAGGCGAAAGATAGAGAAATATGCGTTCAGCGGGGGCAAACCAACAGTCAAAGAACATAGGAAGCTCGGGGGCGATCCCGACGTCGATGTTTCTTATCTTTGGATGTACTTTATTTTTGAGCCGGACGACCAAAAGATTATGCAGATTAATGAAGAATATCGCAATGGAGAAATTCTGAGTGGAGAAATGAAGGAAATGCTAATACAAAGGTTGAACAGCTTTCTTGAGGCGCACAGATTACGAAGAGATCAGGCGAAGAGTCTTATCGATACTTTCATGTTCAGCGGACGGCTGGCCTCTCAAGCGCTCAAAGGACCCATGGTGTCATGAATTGTCCGATACGTTCGCTTGTAAAGCCGGTCCCTTACCTATTTACTCTCTGAGAGAAGGATAGGCGAGATTCTTCTTTCGTTTATTGTCCCTTCCGAATTCAATAATGCGCATCTAACTCATTGGTTTGACTGAAGAGACAATGCAAGCCTCAAGATGCATATTGCACTTTCCATCCGAAAACGTCTCCGTGCGTGCGAGTCAGATCCGCGCCTGTGAGTCTTGCCCTGTGGATCTTGCCCTTGAGCATTCGAACTGTCCTTCCGTGGGCAGGACCAGAGTGCATAGAATTTTGATGGGTGTTGTTTTTCCAGCGCCGTTTGGACCCGGAAGCCCGAATATTTCATCGTCATAGACCTCTAGCTCTACCTGATCGAGGGCTACCACGTCGCCTTTGCTGGGTATGCCTTTGAAGAGTCGTCTCAGACTCTTCGTCTCGATGGAGAGGTCTCGCTTCAAAGACGGCTTTGAGAAATGGAAGCGTGTCTGATAAGAGTTCTACTGGATGCCCCTCGAATTTCGACTGTCTCCGGGGATCTACCAAAACCGTTCCTTAAGCGCTTCTCGCTCAGCCGCCATTATCGCTTCGAAAAAGTCGTTGGTCGGTTTCCGGTGTCTTCGAAGGATGTCTCCCGCTGCTTCGGGCTGGACCCGGCGTCCCGCGAGGGCGTACACTGCGAGCCGGCCATACTGGTCGACTAGCTTGGCTGTGTCTTCGGCCTTGGAAACTAGGTCCTTCTCTCTCTCGGATAGTCTTGCTCCGTTCTTCATGATTACCTTCCTCATATCCTCGTCAGCAATTCCAAGCGCAGCGACTAGCTTCGATCCGCATTCAGGACACTTTACAATCTGAGGAATTTCTTTCACTCTTCGCATCTCAACATATTTCCAGCAGTTTGTGCAGACTAGGGTCTTGACTTCGTTCAGAATCCTAGCCTTCGCGGATCCAATCAGAATCTGGTTCAGCTTCTCGGTCGGGATGATGTCGGTCTTCCGACTGATCCTCTCCAGCCCAATGCGGGCGATAGGCGTTGCCTCGCCACTAGCCTTGACCGTGTTGACTGCGATCTCCTTGGCAGCAATTGCCTTCAAGACTTCCCTAGTATGCGGAACGTCCATGTCCTTCTCCTGAGTTTCTCGGACTGCTTCGTCCATGATGACAGTGCCCTCGAAACTCTTCGCAAGCTGACGTAGCGTTATGCTGCTGAAGTCTGTCCATTTCGAAATAGCGCCGAACCTTCGCGCCACGTGGACAAGTCTTCTCTTGAAGAGTCCCGTTCTCTTCGACGCGATTATCGCTAGCTCCGTAATATCGTTGCCAGCGAGTCTCTGCAGAATCTTCTGCACGTCCTCAGCGTCTATCTGTCCCATTGTCTGTAGAACTATTCTGTACGGGTCCTGCTGGATCCCGATACTGACACCGGACTCGTCAGACAACAAATGACCGACAAGACGTGCGAGGGTTCTGTTAACGAGCGTCCCAAGATGTGAGTTGATGATTATGAAGTCGTCCCACTCCTCGATCGTTAGAAGCTTGTCACTCGGGACAGGCAGTCCTTCTTCACACTGGTCATACGTCTCAGTGAGGGCGCGGCGAATCGTCTTCTCATCAGCATGATACCTCTCCGTTAACTTCTGGCTAATCTCGATGAGACTCTTCCCCTTTCGGTACTCTTCTTCTGTGATACGTCGTAGCTCTCCAACTTCAGAAGCCACCTGGAATGGCACTGGAATCTCTTCACCAATCCAGCTGGGTATCGCGCCAGTCGGATCAGAGATTCCTCGGACGAAGATCTTGTCTCCTCTGATGCTCTGCATCATCCATGGGGTTCCGCGGACGATGAACTTGGTCCCTGGTTGGCCATATTCTGCGACGAAGGCCTCGTCCAGGACCCCTACTGCAGTTTCGCTCTCTTGCTCAACGACAAGGTACTGTTTCTCGTCAGGAATCATTGATAGTTTGTTGAAATAGTAACGATAGAGGTCCTTGACCCTTGAAGGTCGCATGACCATCTTGTCTTGTTCGGAGACCCATCCTAGTCGTGGGAATCGTGAGTGCATGTAGTTGGTTACTGATGCGATGTCCTCTTCCGTTAGGTTGCGATACGGGTACGCCTTCTTTAGAATATCTAGCAGTTCTGAATAGTACCACTTCCGGTTCTGGATCAAGAGTCCTGCGATCTGATGGCATAGCGCGTCGAGTGGTTTCTCTGGAACGGTCACATCCTCAAGATTTTCGTCTCTCGCTCTTCTAGCGACTGCCATCGCTTCCAGCGTGTCGTCGGAGTCCATCGTTATGATGATGCCGTCAGCCATCTTGCCGACGCTATGGCCGGATCGTCCGACTCGCTGGATGAGCCGTGTGACCTGGTGGGGGCTCATGTACTGGATGACGTAGTCGATCCTTCCTACGTCGATTCCCAGCTCAAGACTAGATGTTGCGACTAGTCCTTTGATCTCACCATCCTTCAACGCTCTCTCGGCAGTGATCCGCGAGAGCTTCGCCAGGCTGCCGTGGTGTATGGAGACTGGAAAGTCGACGTCCCAGACTTTGAACCGGCTGGCCAAGACCT
>Ga0209801_1001419_pt1 | contig 14758 bp, 13 predicted proteins | sample GraSoiAngelo_127_FD_185884 | JGI IMG/M metagenome (GOLD analysis project Ga0209801, IMG submission 185884) | Grasslands soil microbial communities from the Angelo Coastal Reserve, California, USA - 14_0927_09_40cm (SPAdes) (version 2) | ecosystem: Environmental > Terrestrial > Soil > Grasslands ... | reverse complement strand
ACGGTGCACTTACGAGTCGCGCGTGGAGCGAGGACGCGGGAGCCGAGGCGGCGCCCCTTCCCGCCTCCCCGACGCCGACGCCGGCTCACCGCGCCCGCGGCGCCTCGTAGCTGATCCGGCTGCCCGGCGGCACCGACTCCACGAGCCACGCGTTGCCGCCGATGATCGAGCCGCGGCCGATCACCGTGTTGCCGCCGAGGATGGTCGCGCCGGCGTAGATCGTGACGTTGTCCTCGATGGTCGGGTGGCGCTTGGTGCCCGCGTCCGACCCGCCGCGGTCGAGGCTCAGCGCACCGAGCGTGACCCCCTGGTAGATCTTCACCTCGTTCCCGATCACGCACGTCTCGCCGATCACCACCCCGGTGCCGTGGTCGATGAAGAACGACTCGCCGATCGACGCGCCGGGATGGATGTCGATGCCGGTCACCTCGTGCGCGTGCTCCGACATGATGCGCGGCAGCATGGGGACGCCCTCGCGATAGAGCTCGTGGGCGATGCGGTGCGTGGTGATGGCCTCGATCGACGGGTAGCTGAAGATGACCTCCTCGACGCTGTTCGCCGCCGGGTCGCCCTGGAAGGCGGCGAGCACGTCCTTCGACAGGAGAGCCCGGAGGGCGGGGATCTTACGAAACAGCGCGAGCGTCACCGTCTCGGGCCACTCGGCCTCGCGCGGCGTGGCCGTCCGGAAACCCTCGTAGCTCGCGGCGCGTCGGATCTGCTCGACCAGGGTCTCGCAGGCGGGATAGAGGTGGGAGGCGATCGCGAAGCGGAGCTTCGACTCGTCGAGCGTGCCGGTGGCGTAGTAGCCGAGGTACATCACGCCCTTCAGGTGGCCGAGGGACTCGATCACCTGGCGCTTGTTGGGGAGCTGTGCGCTGCTCAGGCTGTCGATGAGCCGCCCGGCCTCGTAGCTGGCGGCCACCTGCCCGATCACGTTCTCGAGCTCACCCAGCCGGTGAATCGTCATTTGACCGCCCTCCCCGGGTGGTCCTCTTCCTAGCCCGCCCACCCAGCCCCGGTAAACCCCGGCCGGGCGACCCCGTCGGGGGGGAGCGTCCCCTTTTCGAACCAAGGCTCGCATCTCGTGCCCGCCTGACCTATTGTGCGAGGGTGCGCGCCGCTCTCCTGCCGCTGGTCGTCGTTCTCGGGCTGGCGGGGGCCGCCGTCGGGGCTGACAGCCCGGAGCAGACCGTGACGCCCGTCGCGCCGGGGGTCGAGCAGCGGGTCGAGCCCGTGGAGACGGGCGACGTGCAGCGCGTGGAACACCTCGACCCCGGCGAAGCCCAGAGCGTTTCCGGGGAGAGCAAGGGGCAGCTCCGCCGGGGCCTCGCGACGGCCGGGAAGGTGGCGGTCGGGGTCGTTGCGCTCGCCGTGTCGCTCGGCTTCACGGTGGCGTCCCTGCTGCTGTTCTGAGCCCTCTGTGCCGGGGTGGATTTTCCCGGCGTGATGAGTTAAACGGACAGGCGATCCAGGTAGGCGCCGTCGCCGCCGCCCCTGGGTCACCCCCGTACGCGGGCCCACCGGCGTCCCTCCGCCGGGCCGTGTGCGGCATCGAGGCCCCGCAACGCCTCGAGGAGCCGGCGACGGCAGAGAGATACCGCCCATCGGGGCGGAGCTGAGACGGTGGAGACTCTCGAAACCGTAGCCCTGAACGGAGAACCCGTACCGCGCCCGCCGGACGACATCCGGCACCTCGCCCAGCAGCGCTTCGGCATCTCGCGCCTGTACCGGGAGCAGGAGCGTGCGATCCGGGCGGTGCTCCAGGGGCGCGACGTGCTGCTCGTCGTGCCGACGGGGGGCGGCAAGTCGCTCTGCTACCAGCTCCCCTCGCTGCTCCTGCCCCAGCCAACGGTCGTCGTGTCGCCGCTCCTCGCGCTCCTCGAGGACCAGTACCTCAAGATGCAGCAGCTCGGCGTGCCGACGGTCCGGCTCGACAGCACGGTCGGCGCCGCCGACCGGCGCGCCGCGCTGGCACGCATCGCCGAGGGGGGGTCGCTGCTCGTCCTGACCACGCCCGAGACGCTCGCCGGGGACGAGCTCGGCACGCTGCTCGAGAAGACGCCGCCCGGGCTGGTCGCGGTCGACGAGGCGCACTGCGTGTCGGAGTGGGGCCACGATTTCCGGCCCGCTTACCTGGCCCTCGGCCAGCGCCTCGTCGGGCTCAAGGCGGGCCACATCCTGGCGCTGACCGCGACGGCGACGCCGCCGGTGCGCGAGGACATCGTCCGCTACCTCGGGCTGCGCGACCCGGAGGTGATCGTCTCCTCGCCTCACCGCCACAACCTCTTCTTCTCCGTTCGCCGGGCGGCCGGCGACGAGAAGCTCCGCCAGCTCGCGAAGCTCGCGCGCCGGCTTCCCCGCCCCGGCATCATCTACTGCTCCACCACGAAGACCGTGGAGGACGTCTGGCTCGGCCTCAGGCTGATCAAGGTGCCGTGCGCCCGCTACCACGGGAAGATGACCGACAAGGACCGCGCCGAGCACCAGGCGCGGTTCATGCGGAAGGGCAAGCGCATCGTCATGGTCGCGACGAGCGCCTTCGGCCTCGGCATCGACAAGCCGGACATCCGCTACATCATCCACTACCAGGCGCCCGCATCGCTCGAGCGCTACCTCCAGGAGGCGGGGCGCGCCGGGCGCGACGGCCACGGCGCGCAGTGCATCCTTCTCTTCGACGAGGCGGACCTGGAGATCCAGGAGCACCTGCTCGCGCTCTCGCGGCTGTCGCCGGCGCTGCTCGGGCGCTTCGGGCGGGCGCTCGCCGCCTGGGCGGGCGAAGAGCGCGACGCCAACATCGAGGAGCTCGCGCTCTCCGCCGGCATCTCGCAGCGCGCGGCGAGCTCGCTGGTGACCGTGCTCGTCGAGGCCGGTATCTGCGAGCGGGTGGACGGCGGGCGTGTGCACCCGACGGTCCCCCTCGAGACGCTGGTCGAGCGTGTCGAGGCGCTGCGGTCGCGCTTCGAGATCCTCCGCCGCGAGGATGCGCGCCGGCTGCGGGCGGTGGTCGAGTATGCCAACGAGCAGGGCTGTCGGAGCGTCGCGCTCAGGCGGTACTTCGGCGACACCGATGCCACGCCGTGCGGTCGCTGCGACCTCTGCCGCCGCCAGGGCATCGCGCCGCCGATGGGGGGCCGCGGCCGTGCGCACCGCCACCGCCATCATCCTCGCCGCCCGTGGCAGCAGCCGCAAGGCGAGGCCGTGCAAGCGGCAGAGACGAAAGACGGCTTCGATCGGCGGCGCCGGCGCCGCCGGCGCGGGCGGCGGGGCGCGGAGCTCGCCGCCCCGGACCGCCCGGGGCGGCCGCCGGCCGCTGCCGCACCGCCGCCGACGCTGCCGCCGCTCGACCCCGCCGCGGACGATCTCGCCGCGGACCTCGGGGCGCCGCCCCTGCCGCCCGCGGCGGGCGCCGCGCCGGGCGCTGTGGGGTCTGCGGGCGCCCCGGCGCCGCTCCCGCCGCATCACCGGCGCCGCCGCCGTCGCCGGCGCCGCCGGCATGGATCACGCCCCGACGTGGCGCCCGGCTCTCCGTCGCCCGAGCAGCCCTGAGCCAGGAGCTCCAATCGAGATGGAATCTCCGCGCGCGCCGCGCGCGCGGCCGAGCGCAGCGAGCGGGGACACCGGCGGGCTTCGGCCGACGGGGCGAGGGGCGGGGAGCCCCTCGCTGATCTAGGCGTAGCGGATCGCCTCGGTCGGCGGCAGCCGCGCGGCTCGCCAGGCCGGCCAGAGGCCGGCGATCGCCGCCAGGCCCGCCGGCAGCAGCGCGGCCGCGGCCGCCAGACGCGGCGTGAGGAGGAAGGTCGCCGCGCCGAGCCGCTCCGTCAGCGTGTTGAGGCCGCTGACGCCGAGCGCGCCCGCACCGAGTCCGAGCGTGCTCCCGAGGATGCCGAGCGTCGCCGCCTCGACCAGCAGCTGAGCGATCACCTGCCGCCGTGTCGCGCCGACCACGCGGCGGAGGCCGATCTCCCGGCGCCGCTCGACGACGGCCATGAACATGGTGTTGGTCACGGCGAGCGAGGCGACGAGGAGCGCGACCAGCCCGCTGCCCACGATGACGGCGTTCAGGAAGGCGAGGGCGCGGTCGAGCTGGATCGACGCGTCGCGGGGCGACACCACCGAGAGGCCCGGGAGCCGCTCGCGAATGCGCGCGGCGAGGGCCTCGGGATCCTGGCCGCTCGCCCAGAACACCGCCGCGGCGGTGGCGATCGGCAGCAGGTTCGAGCCTGGGACGAGCAGCAGGCGGCGGAGAAGCGGCTCGCTGTCGATCAAGAGTCGCTGGGCGGTCGGGAACGACATGAACACGAAGCTGTCGGGGCCGGTCAGCGTCGGCTCGAGGACGCCGACGACCCGGAAGCGCTGGCCGCGGACGGTGATCGGGTCGCCCGGGCCCACGTGATAGAGGCGTGCCACCTGGTTGCCGAGGACGGCCTCGTCGGAGGCGGGCGCCGGGACCAGGCGGCCGGCGCTGACGCGCGGCCGCGGCGAGCGCCGGTTGAGCGCGAGCGCTTCCATGTCGACGCCGAACACCACGGGCGCCAGCGTGAGCGGCAGGGCCGCCGGCGCGTCCGCCGCGGGGAACATGACGATCGGCGCCACTGCCGCCACCCCGTCGATCGTTTCGAGCGCGCGCAGCTGCTCGGCCGTGAGCAACCCGCCGCGTGTCATCCCGCTGAGCGCGCCGGTCCCCGCACCGCTCACCGTGACCTGGCCCGTCGCGAAGTCCCGTCCCCCCTCGACGAGCCGGCTCATCTTCTCCGAGAGCGCGCCCAGCAGGACGAGGGCGGCGACGCCGATGGCGATGCCCCCCGTCGTGAGCGCGCTCCGCACCCGACGGCGCCTGAGCTCGCGGAGCGCCTGGCGGACGGCGAGCATGGCGCGGTCCGGCTTGTAGATGACGGCGGGCGCCGCCGCAAGCCGCTTGCCTGCTTCGACTGGAGAAGAAAAGAAAGGCCGAAAGCCCGGGGGCGGGACGGGCTGGAAATGGCGACCACGACCCTCGCCGCACTCGACGCACGGGCCGCCGTCCGCTAGAGTGGCAATGTGGGGAGGAGGCGGCGTGGCGGACCTTCAGCCGCTGCACGTTGCGCGCCGGGCTGAGCGGGCGGGCCTTCAGGCCCGGCTGCGGTCGCTCTTCGCGACGCCGGGCCGGGGAAAGCGCCTCGAGCCGCGTACGCGCTATGGCGAGCCTTTCCTGCCGGGCCTCGCCGCGCTCGGGCGCCAGCACCTCGGCGAGGCGCGGGTGGTGCTCGAGCGCGCCGAGGCGCTGCGCGGCAGGCGCTTCCAGTTCTTCGGCCGGACGATCGGCTTTCCGGGCCGGATAGACTGGGAGCCGCGCGGCCAGCCGAAGCCCTGGCTCATCGCGCTCAACAGCCTCGACGATCTCTTCGCCGCCGGCGTGGCCGCGACGCTCGCCCCGACGCCGGAGGTGCGGGGGGGCTGGTACGAGGTCGCCACGGACCTCGCCCGCGAATGGATCGCTGGCGCAACTCCCTACTCCGGCGTGGCGTGGGAGGTGCCTGCGCTGGCCCGGCGGATCCCGAATCTGATCTACCTGCAGGTCTTCTTCGCACGCGAGCTCCGGGACGACCCGGGCGCGCGGCGTGCGCTGCGGGAAAGTCTATACCTCCAGGCAGCGGCGCTCGCCGCGACAGTCGGCGAGCAGCCTGCCGATCACTGGCTCGTGGCGGCCGGCCGAGCCCTCTTCCTGGCGGGACGCTTCTTCGATGGGCTCGAAGCCCGGAGCTGGCTCGACGCCGGCACGGCGCTCCTCTGGGGCCAGCTGCGCGAGCAGGTCAACGAAGACGGTGGGCATCGCGCGCGGAACCCCGTCGCCCACGCGCTCATGCTCGCCGACTACCTCGAGGTCCTGGCCTTCCTGCGTGCGGCCAACGACGACGCGCCGCCGTGGGCGCGCAAGAGCGTCAAGAGCATGGCGGACTTTCTTGCTCGTCTCCTGCATCCGGACGGCGAGCTGCCGCTTTTCCACAACGCCGCCCTCGGCGTCGCCCGCCCGGCGCGCGAGCTGCTCGCCACCGCGGCAGCCCTGTTCCACGAGCCGGCGCTCGCGTCCGCCGGCGAGCTGCCGGGCGTGTGGCCGCTCCTCGTGCTGGGCGAGGCGGGCCGCCGCGCCTATGCCAACCTGCCGCGCCGTCGCGAGGCGGCTGAGCCGCGGGCGCTGCGGCGGACGGGTTTCTACGTGCTGCCGGGCGATGCCGGTGACGTCATGCTGCTCGACGGCGGCACGCCCCCGCCGGGCGGCGATCCGAATCTCTTCGGCTACGAGCTGTCGGTCGGTGGCATGCGGCTCGTCGTCGACGCGGGGGTCGGCGGCGAGGAGCCCGGCCCTTGGGGCGACTACTTCCGCAGCAGGCGCGCGCACAACACGGTCGCCGTCGATGCCGTCGACGATCGCCGATCGCCGGAGGTGAGCGACGTCCGCTGGATCATGCGTGACGGATTGCTGTACTTCGCGGGCACGCACGACGGGTTTGCGCACCGGACGCCCGCGCTCAAGCACCGCCGGCGCGTGTTCTGTCTGCCGGGACGCTTCTGGGTGATCGCAGACGAGCTGCTCGGGGCGGGCGGGGTGGAGGCGGAGTCGTTCATCCACCTGCACCCCGACGTGCGGCTCGCGGCCGTGTGCCGCGGCCGCCCCGTCTTCACGGCCGCTCGCTCCCCCACGGCGCAGGTGCAGATCGTGCCGGCCGGCACGCACGAGGTCCGCGCAGTGCACGGCATCGACGATGCGCGCCCGCAGGGCTGGTACGCGGCACGTCATGGCGAGCGCCGCTCCGCCCCCGTCCTCTCGCTGCTGGCGATCGGCCGCCTGCCGCTGGTGTTCGGCTACGCGCTCGTGCCCCGCGCCGACGCGCCGGCCGAGCTCGTCTTTCACCAGGACGCCTTCCAGCTCCGCGCCACGCTGCGCGTCGCCGACCGGGAGTACACGATGGCCGTGGTGCAGGAGGAGGTCGAGCTGGTGAGCTCGGGCTGAGCATGCACACGATGCTCGTGCTTGCCGGGTGGCCGGACCACGAGCCGCCAGCAGGGGGGTGGAGAGGTGCGGACCTCACCGGGCGGGCCCTGCTGCTGGCGCATCTGCCGCGGAGCGCCGACCCGAGCCTCCCGGTCGGCGTCAACGAGGACCGCTCGGTGCGGGCCGTCCTCGCCGGCAGGCTCTACAACCGCCGCGAGCTCACGGTGGCGCTCGGGGGGCGGCATGCGCTGGGCGGGCGGGACGACGCCGAGATCGTCGCGCATCTGTACGAGGAGCGCGGGCTCAAGTCCGTGCAGGCCCTGCGGGGGGCCTTTGCCCTCGCCCTCTGGGACGCGCGGCGGGGGAGGCTCCTCCTGGCGCGCGATCAGCTGGGGCTCGTGCCGCTCTACTTCGCCGCCGACGGCAATCGATTGGCCGCAAGCTCGGCGCTGCCGACGCTCGTCGCCTTGCCCGGTCTCGCGCAGGCATGGGACCCGGCGGCGCTCGATGCCTTCCTCACCTTCGGCTTCGTCCCGCCGCCGGCCACGCTTCACCCGGCCATCCGCCAGCTCGCGCCCGCGGAGATCGCGGTCTGGGAAGGCGGCCGGCTGAGGTTCCAGCAATACTGGCAGCTCACGTTCCCGGAGCGGCGGCTCGCCGCCTCCGAGGCGGCGACGCTGGTGCGCGAGCAGGCGCGAGAGGCGATTCGCCTCCGGCTCGCCGGCGTGGTGGCGGGGTTTCTCCTCTCGGGCGGGCTCGATGCGGCCGCGCTCCTGGCACTCGTCGCCGCCGACCGGCGCTCACCCGCCAGCGCCTACACCGCGACGTTCGCCGGAGAGGGACGCGCGGCGGCCCGACTGGCCGCGCAACTCGGCATCGAGCATGTCGCCGTCGACGGCGAGCCCGAATGGCCGGCCGTGCTCGAGCACCTGCTCGCCGCGCACGGCGGCCCGGGTGCGAGCCTCGACGACCCGGTGCTCGCGCTCGCCGCGGCGCGCGCCGCCGCCGACGTCCGCGTGGCGCTCGCCGGGGTGGGCGGTGACGAGATCTTCGGCGGGTCCGCGCCGGCGCGTGCGGCAGCACGCATCGGCTACTATGCGCGGCTGCCGGCTCTCGCGCGCGAGATGATCGAGGTTTCGACGCGTGTCGCGCCCGCGCTCTGGTCGCCGGCCGTGCACGCGACGGTCGGCGGGGCCCGGCTCGCGCCGCTCGAGCTCTACGCTCGCCAGGTGAGTCTCCTGCTGCCCGAGGAGCGCGCCGCGCTCTACACGCCCGAGGCGCTCGAGGCCATGGGGGAGGCCATGCCCTGGCGGGCGCTCGCGGGCCTGTTCGCCGACGCTGCCGCCGCCGGCGCCGCCGACACCCGGGACGCGTTCCACTACGTCGACGTCGCGTTCCGGCTGCCGGCGCGCGCCGCCGTCACCACGGCGGCGGCCGCCGAAGGCGTCGAGCTGCGGCTGCCGTTCGCCGATCATCGGCTGGCGCAGATCGCCGCCAGCACGCCACCCGCGAGCCGCGGCGGCGTGCGAGCACGACAGCTCCTCCTCGGCGCGGCGACGGCGGATCTCCTGCCGCGGGCAGTGCGGAGCGCGCCGCATCGAGATCCGGGTCCCCCGCCGCAGGCCTGGGCCGCGGGCCGGCTCCGCGACCTCGCCGAGGAGCTGCTGGCGCCGCGGCGCCTCGCCGCGCAGGGCGTCTTCCGGCCCGACCACGTCGGGCGACTCTGGCGCGAGCACCTCGCGGGCGAACGCGACCACGGGCGTCGCCTCTGGGGCCTCCTCGCCGCGACACGCTGGCTCGAGGGCCGCGTGGTGGCGGCCTCCTCCGCCGCGCGCGCCGCGGGCTGAGTGCGACGACCGGCGCGAGCGTCACCCGGCCTCTCCGGCGCGCAGCTCAGCCCCGGGCGCGCGACTCGACGGCCCGGCGGAACTCCTCGACCGAGTCCTGAAGCGCCTTCTTCTCGAACGTGCTGCGCAGGAACCCGGGGATCCAGAACCCGATGTCGATGGCCTGCGTGCACATCGCCTTGGTCGGGCCGTCGGCCGGCGTGAAGGTGTACGACCCCTGCACGTCCTTGACGTCCCCGTCGACCATCCGCCAGCGCGCGCCGTGCGGCGGGTCGTAGGTGTACTCCAGCACGTAGCGAATGGTCTTGAGCTTCATGTCGAGGGCGAAGGCCACGCGCCGCCCGAGGCCGTCGGGGTAGCGCTCGAGCACGCGGCATTCCGTGATCGGCGACGACCACTCGGGGTACGCCTCGAAGTCGGTGAGGACGGCGAAGCAGTCGGCCGGCGAGCCGGCGACGAGGGTGGAGTACGACTGGCTGTAGTCGCTCATCGATATCCTTCGCTCGCGCTCACGGATTTCGTTCGCTCCCGCTTACGGATCGCGGACGATATCGAGGCCGCCGCCGCGACGTCAAGGCACGCCGCCCTGTTGTGTCACAGGCGATTCGGGTATGCTCCAAGCAGAGGCCGACGCTCGCCATGCCCGTTCGTACGATCGAGTGGAGAAGCGGCTGCGTGGTCATGCTCGACCAGCGCGTGCTCCCGACGCGTGAGGTCTACCGCGTCTACCGCGACTACCGGGAGGTGGCGCGCGCCATCAAGGACATGGTGATCCGTGGCGCGCCGGCGATCGGCGTCGCGGCGGCCATGGGCATCGCGCTCGGCGCGCGCACGCTGCGCGCGGGCGATACGGCGCGGGACTTCGAGCGGCTGTGCCGGGCGTTCGCGTCCACCCGCCCCACCGCGGTGAACCTCTTCTGGGCCATCCAGCGCATGCGCCGGGTCTTCGGGCGCAACCGTCACCGCTCGCCCGACACGCTGCGCACGCTGCTCGAGCGCGAGGCGCTCGCGATCCACGACGAGGATGTCGCGGCGAACCGCGCCCTCGGCGTGCACGGCGCGCCGCTCCTCGAGGACGGCGCCACCGTGCTCACGCACTGCAACGCCGGGGCGCTGGCGACGGCCGGTCATGGGACGGCACTGGCGATCGTGCGGGCGGCCATCGAGGCGGGCAAGCGTATCCAGGTGATCGCCTGCGAGACGCGGCCCTTCCTCCAGGGCGCGCGTCTCACGGCCTGGGAGCTCAAGAAGGACCGCATCCCGGTGACGCTCATCACCGACAACATGGCGGGCCACCTGATGCAGCGCGGGCGCGTGAGCTGCGTGATCGTCGGTACCGACCGCACCGCCGCCAACGGCGACGTCGCCAACAAGATCGGCACCTATCCTCTGGCCGTGCTGGCGCACCGACACGCGATCCCGTTCTACGTCGCGGCACCCATCTCGTCGATCGACCTCGACTGCCCGCGCGGCGACAAGATCCCGATCGAGGAGCGCCCCGCGCGCGAGGTGACGCACGTGCTCGGGCGGCAGATCGCGCCGAGCGGCATCCGCGTCCTGAACCCCGCCTTCGACGTGACCCCGAACGAGCTGGTGACCGCGATCGTCACCGAGCGCGGCGTCGCCCGCCAGCCCCTCGGCCGGACCCTCCCGCGGCTCGTGCGGGGAGCCGCCGAGGCCAAGCCGGAACGGAAGGCCGAGGCACGGCGCGTGCGGGCGCGCCGGCGCTAGTGCGCCGGGGCGCGCATGCGCGTCAGCCTCGCGCTCCTCGCCGACTACTCGAACGTCTCGCGCGAGGGCAAGCTCAACATCCTCGGCATCTTCGACACGATCTACGCGCCGGGATTCCCGACCACACACGCCCACATGCAGCTCGTCGTCCGCTCCGAGGCCGACGCGCGCGAGGCCGGAGCCACCCGGCAGGTCGAGGTGCAGTTCCGGACGCAGGACGGCACCGTCCTGTTCCGTCTCCCCGGCGCGATGACGGTTCAGCCCGGCGAGCTCGGGGAGACCATCCGCACCGACCACATCCTGAACGTGACGAACCTGAACCTGGAGCATCCGGGGCGCTACGCCTTCGACGTGCTGGTCGACGGGCAGGTGGCGGCGACGGTGCCGCTGCGGGTCGAGCAGATTCCGGCTCGGCACTGAGCCTGGAGGCAGCGGGTTCTCCCGGGCACCGGTGCGTGGTTCTCACGATTGACCGCCGAACGCCTCCGCGGCGATGATGCCGCACGGCATGGCCCACGAATGGCAGCGCAATGGGTCGGCATCCACAGGTATGCAGGTCGCGCCCGCGGACGGAGCCGGCGCGCAGCCGCGAGTCGTCGTCGTGAATCACAACGAGACCGCGCGCGAGTCGCTGCGCCGGCTCTGCGCGTCGGTGGGGCTTGCCGTCGAGACGTACCCCACGGCGGAGGCGTTCCTCGAGGCGTCGGACGGACCCCGTCCGGGATGTCTCTTGCTGGAGCTGTGCCTCCCGGGCATGGGAGGGCTCGCTCTCCAGCGAGAGCTCATCGCCCGGAGGGTCGGACTCCCGATCATCGTCGTCACGGGCTATGGCGACGTGCAGGCCGCGGTGGAAGCGCTGAAGGCCGGCGCGTTCGACTACTTCGAGGAGCCCTTCAGCCGCCAGCTGCTGCTCGACCGCATCCATCAGGCGATCGAGATGGACCGGGCGTTGTGGCAGAGGGAAGCTCAGCGCGCCGACCGCGCCTGGCGCCTCGGACGTCTGACACCGCGCGAACGGCAGGTGCTGGACCTGGTCGTCGACGGGAAGACCAACCGGGAGATCGCGGGGACGCTGGCGATGCGTGAAAAGACCGTCGAATATCATCGCGCGAGTCTCATGCGGAAGCTCTCCGTCGACTCCCTGGCCGAGATGATCCGTCTCGTCATCACGCACGAACACGACACACGGTGGCGACGCTCGTGCTTCCGAGCGTCGTGGGTCATCCTGTGGGTCCTCGCGATCATTCCCTCCTTCACGGCGGGGTGGCTCGACGATCTGGTGCCCGACCTGCCCGAGCTGGTGACGGGGCTCCTGTCTTCCATCGGCTTGGTCTGACGGCTCGAGCGCGGCGCGGCCGTGCATCGGGCGCGCCCGCACCTTGGGGTTGGGGGAGCCCCGAATCGATTCGGGGGATCTCTGAATTTACAGACACATTCGGGACCGATTACAGGTGACGGCCGGCGAGGTGCGTGATGGTTTCGAGCGGACGAAGGCGCGTAGCGTTGACTCTCTCGACGATGGTACTCGGCGTTTGCGTATCGCTCCCGCCGGCCTTGGCCACGCCGGCGCTGGACGACCGTGCGCCCGCGGTACCCGCGAATCTGGAGGTGCCGGAAGGCAACACGGTGGCCTTCCATGCGCACGCCGGCGGCGTGCAGATCTACGTCTGCAAACCCTCGGCGACCGACGCGATGCAGTTCGCCTGGAGCTTCAAGGCGCCGAAAGCCAAGCTGTTCGACGCCGAGGGCAACGTCGTTGGGATCCACTACGTGGGGCCGACGTGGCAGAGTCAGAGCGGCAGCAAGGTGGTCGGGGCGGTCGTGCAGAGCGCGGCGGCGCCGGACCTCGACGCCATTCCCTGGCTGCTCCTGCAGGCGAAGTCCACGAAGGGCCCGGGCGTCTTCGATCGCGTGACCTTCGTTCAGCGGGTGAACACCGGCGGCGGCAAGGCGCCTGCGACGGGCTGTGACGCTGCAGACGTCGGCCGCGAGGTGCGCGTGCCCTACACCGCGGAGTACTTCTTCTATCGCGGCACGTCCTGAGGCGGGCGCGCCAGGCCCGCGGCGCGCGTCAGCGACGCGGCCCGGCCGAGGGCTCGCGGCTCACTGCCCCCGTACCGTCGTCGTCACGACGCCGTCCTTTTGGACGCACGTCGTGAACTCGTCCGGCGTGTCGGTCGGGTAGTAGAAGGCGAACAGGTTGCAGTGCTCGTTCCGGTCGGTGAACGGACCGAACTTGTACGTCTGGTCGGTCTGGTTGTCGTACGTGCAGGTCCACTGGAGGCCCTTCACCGTGGGGGCGTGGTCGCCCGAGTAGCGGACGAAGGGAGGATCGAGGTACCCGTTCTGCTCGTAGAGCTTTTCGCCGCCCGTGCCGTCCCAGGAGCCGGCGGTGAAGCGGACGCCGCGGTAGTGGTAGTGGCCCGTGATCGCCAGCAGCGTGACCGGCTTCGGGAAGAGGCAGCGGGTGGTGGCGGTGGAGGTCGCGTGCGCCGGGACGACCACGTCGCGGTCCTGCCCGAAGATCGCCCCGGCGTAGGAGTGGACCTTCCGCGGCGGCATCGAGTAGAGGTTGAAGAGGGCCCAGCCCTGCCCCGTGGGCGTCCGCAGCAGGCCGTTGTCGACGAAGTGGGTCTGCGCGGCGAGCTGCTCGCCGGCGCGGAAGTGGAACGCGACACCCGGGGGGAGCCGCCAGTCGAGGAAGATGTCCTGCGCCGCCAGGACGAGCTGCCAGACGCTGAAGTCGAGCGCCATGTTGCAGGTCTCGTGGCCGTCGGCGAGATTCAACGTGGGATCGGCAGGCCGGTAGAGATGGACATGATGGCTGCCGCCGCTCACCTTGATCTTCACGCGGTGGACCGCCATGTCGCGCTTGCTCGGCATCTTCAGGTAGGTGCACTCAGTCAGCTCCTCGCCGCGCGGGACGATGACCGGGCCGACCTGGATCTGGCATCCGTGGCCGGGCTGGTGCATGTGCGGGCGGTTGAACGCCTTGGCGAGTGCGTGGTCGGCCGGCACCAAGGCCAGCGCGGCGAGGAAGATGAGGTGGGGGAAACCGCGCATCATGTTGGGACTTTACCCAAGAACTGTGCCGGTCGAAAAGGGGGTTCTCCAAATATTCGAACCGCGCCCGGGCTCGCGCTTGCGCACGAGCCTCGCGCAGGTGCATGTCGCGCGAGGTGACGCGAGGCGGGAGAGGCGTCGCGCCACGCGCGACGCCCGCGGGCGGAGCGGGGCTCCGCGCGACGCGTCACGCAACGGGCTGCGAAACCGAGGCCGTGGGGATCGATTTGGAGCCTCACCGTACCTGACCCGAGTCGGACCCGACCATCAACCCGGATTCGTCCACCGCCTCGAAATCCGCGCCGGTGATCTGCCCGAGCCCGTGCAGGTCGTCGTCGTCCCAGCGCGGATCGGGTGTGCCGGTGACGAACCACGCGCCGCCGTTGTCGGCGACGAACATGCCGTATCGCTTGAGCGCGGCGAGGATCACCTGGTTCGCCGGCGAGAAGCCCGAGATGTCGATGCTCGCCTTGAGCCGCAGGCGAAGTCCCATCGGCGGCAGGTTCGGGTCGGTCGACGAGCCCGCCTGGTGACGCGCCGGCCAGACGAACGCCCAGAGCGTCGCGTTGAACGCCTGGTCGAGCGTGCCGGTGAACTGGATCTGCCAGCTGGTGAAGAGGGGCGGCACCCAGCAGCTCGGGCAGGACAGCGGGGGAGGGAGCGCCCACGCCGGCGGCGCGATCGTCAGACCGAAGGCGAGCGCCGTTTGCGCCACGATTCGCCGCATCCGAAGTTCGAGACGATTCGCACGCACGGGAGATCGCGAGGCTCCGAGCCTCAGGGACGGGCGACCCGTGCGCTAGAACTCCACCGGATCGATGAAGGCGCCGCTCGGCGAGCACTGCAGGCGGTGCGCCTCGTCGACCGGAGCCGGCGGCAGCGGCGGCGGCGTCGCGAAGGGCGTACGGTGGAAGTTGAAGAGGCGGAGCATCGGGTCGGCGTTCGCGTCGCGCCGGGTCAGTGCCGGGAGGTCGAAGCGCGTCTCGATGAAGCGGATGATCGACGTGTGGTCGTACGTCCGGTGCGACACGTAGTGCTTGCGGGAGTACGGCGACACCACCACCACCGGCACGCGGATCCCGTAACGGTCGAACGCCCCCGGCTCGTCGCCGGACTGGAGCATCGGTGGAATGTTGTCCGGGAGGCA
>Ga0209801_1001416_pt1 | contig 14760 bp, 17 predicted proteins | sample GraSoiAngelo_127_FD_185884 | JGI IMG/M metagenome (GOLD analysis project Ga0209801, IMG submission 185884) | Grasslands soil microbial communities from the Angelo Coastal Reserve, California, USA - 14_0927_09_40cm (SPAdes) (version 2) | ecosystem: Environmental > Terrestrial > Soil > Grasslands ... | reverse complement strand
ACTTCTTGTCATACGTCCACCACTCGTCAGTGATCTGTGGGCTCGTTCCCTGATGACGGGCAACCCTGAAATAATCCCAAGGTAAGGTTTGCCGACCATCCGGACAGAATCCTCGTCCCGGACGCCCCACGTGATACCACGGCCTAACGTCTTTGTTGCTCTGTGCGCGAAGTCACCGGTGAGTAGCCCAGAACACGATCCCCGCCGTCAAAACGAGGCACAACAAGACGAGCCCCGGAATGATGAAGGCAAGGCGCCGACGCTTCTTCTGGTGCGATTCCCAGCTCGATTCGTCCCACAAGCAGAGGCAGATCGTGGCACTCTTCGGGCCGCAGGCGCGACGAGCTCGAACAGCTCCGAAGGGAAACACGGGAAGCACGGGAAACACTGCCATGCGACCTCTCTGAGTGGGCTACGGTCCGGATAACGTCCAGGTTCCAGCCGCAGCGGCTTTCGCTGGTACCGGCCGCTGCCGGCTGCAAACCGTCTTAGACGGCTCAAAGACGAGATCAAGGCACCTTGCACGCGAAGTTTGCCGCGTCGTTCGTGCTGCCCACGCCGTTGTACTGCGCGACTTGCGGATACGGACACACCGGCCGTGTCATGTTCACACGGTTGTCGCTGACTCGTGAAGCGATCAACCGGTCGGGTGCTATTCCGGATTCGCGCCAACGCTCCATCGCGGCCATCCAGTTCACCTGGTTAGGGCCTGGCCCATCCCCGCAATGAGCCATACCGGGCACCATGAACAGTCTCAGCCAGTCCTCTTGCTTCGGCCCCATCCTTGCCAACACGCTCGAGTAATAGTTGACGCTGTTCTGCGGCGAGATCGCCCCACCCGAGCCGCCGTCGTTCCAGCCGTGGTAGATGAGAAGTTTCCCACCACGAGCCCGAAAGGCCGAAAGATCCGGATTCACGGCGTCGATGAAGCCCGCTTTCTTCTCGACCAGCGAGGTGTCGCGATCCAGGTCGAACGTGCGCCAGTCCCACGCCGGGTCTTCGTGCGCTACGAACCTGAACATGCCCACGTCGATCCCTCCAGGTTCCGGCTTGGCGCCTGTCAGCATGGCCCAGCCCATCTCGCCGCCAGGCACTAAGCCGGGGTAAATCAACTCCCCTGTCCTTCGCGTGGCGGGCGCGTAGCCCATCTTCACGGCTTCTACCTGTCGCGCCGTCAGGCAATCATCCCTGTCGACCCCGCGGCACAAGATTGTTGCGGGATCAAAGTGGCATTGGTGTGGATCTGTCAGGAGTCTGTCCGTCACTCCGTCGAGTGCGTCACAAGCGGCAAGTACAGCCCTATTGACGAGGGCGAGTTTAGCGACGGGGACAACACTCGCCGGATCTTGGAGGGTCCTCGCTTCCACCGCGATCCGCCAGGCGCACAACTGCGTCTGATTGTTCGCAGGAGCGCCGGCGATAATCCCATCGAAGTCGTCTGGATAGCGCTGAGCCTCCATCAGAGCTTGTCGCCCGCCTGTCGAGCACCCCGTCCAGTACGAGAACCGTGGCGCGCGATCGTAGAAAGCCGCAATAATGGCCTTCGATTTCACAGCCATCTCGTGGACGGCGCGATACGCGAAATCTACGACCTTTTCTGGATGTCCGATCGCAAACGAGGCATTTCCACCGACGTGTCCGGTGTCGGTCGATGCCGTCGCGTAACCCTCCTGCAGCGCCGAGGCCAGCGCGCCATAGCTGATGGTTCCCGCCCAACCGCCGTTGCCGACTGCCTGGAACTTGCCGTTCCACGCTTGGGCCGGCAGCCAGACTTCAATCTTGATGTCCGAGTCCGACGAGGGCGTAAGCGTGGCCGCCACACGGCAAAAGGTCGGCAGCTGGCTGAATTGCGGCACCGCAGGGCCGGTTTCAGGCAGAGTGAATGCTCCGGCAGCCACCGTCTTGGCCAAGGTAATCGAAGTGTTCGGGAGCGCTAGGGATGACAAGCTCTCGCACGACGACGCGGCCTTGAGGGCGTGTCCGTGCGTTGTCAGTGCGAGGAGGAGCGCACACGATCCGCCAGTTACCATCTTCATCGCACGTTCCTCCGAAGTTCCGACGAGAGGGCAACAGGACAAAATCCACTCGCTCCACCGGGAAAGTCGCGTTGCTTGCTAACGCTTCCACTGGAAGACGACACCCATTGCTGGCGTAGCTCTGCTTCAGGGAAGCGGAATCCGTTCACTCGCTCATAATACTTCCGAAGAGCAGTGAAGCTGGCCAAATCTGTTGGCCCCGGTGGCGGCGGTTTAGGCGCCCGGAGTGCCTGCATCTCATTAACGTTTGCTCCCTTCCCATTGTCGAAGGCGTAAGAATACGCAGCGTCGAGATAGACCATGCCTGCAATACGATCGGGATGGTTCTTTGCAACCGAACTCATTTCTGCGTCGGCGATGGAGTGCCCCACTAGGACCGGCCTATTCATTTTCAGCGCGTCGATCACCGCCACTACGTCTTCGCCGAGCCGTTCAGCCGGAGTCTGTGTGGCTGAATAACCGGATGTACCGAATCCGCGCCGCGTGATGCCGTAAACATGCCAGCTGGCAGCGAGCTTTGGCGCGAAGTCGTCAAAGACGTGAGCGGTAAAGCCACCGCCGGCTAGAAGGATAATCGACCTGCCGAGACCACCCCAGTCGAGCACCTCCACCTGAACGTTCTTGTCCACGGTCACGAATCGCGTGCTATGGGTTGATGGGTCCTTCCACTGCGAGAGACCTTGCGCGTAAAGATGGCCTATGCAGAAGGCACCCACCACAAAACTGGCCAGCCGACTGTGTTGAGGCATTGAGCTCCCACTCGTTCATCGACTACATACGCGGCTTCGGTCTCCAAAGTTCCCCTGAATTCGACCTGTCTCAGACGTCGCCGCAGGCAGGTTCTTCCCGAGTGACGGGCAACCCTGAACTAATCCCAAGGTAAGAGTTGCCGACAATCCGGGAAGTGATCGCATGGTGGCTCAAACCCAAATCTGAATGCAACCGCTCCAGCAGGTATAACCTTATAAGTCAAATAAGGAGGCAGGTGATGAGGTGGTTGAAAACACCCAGGAATCCCGCTCGGAGAATCAGTTGCGATTCAGCCGGTCATCGAGAAGCAACAGCACACGGTAAAGAACTTCGGCACCGTTGGCTACGTCTTGCCAAGGAGTGAATTCCTTCGGGGAATGGCTGATGCCGTCGGTGCTGGGGACGAAGATCATGGCTATCGGCGCAATCTTGGCAATTTGCTGGGAGTCCTGCCCCGCTTCGCTGGGTAGATCCATGGTGGTAAGGGCGAGGGACTTCGCGGCGTCACGGATGACGGCCTGCAGTGCGGGATCCGTCGGAGCTGGCTCCGTATCGTCTACTGATGTGCAGAGCGTCACGACGTTCTCTTCCTTGTCGATCTGCTTGAATTTCGCTTGGATATGCTCCCACATGCGCTTTATTTTCGCGGCATCGAGATCGCGCAGTTCGACAGGGAACTCAGCGCGGCCAGGTACGACGTTAACGGCTCCAGGTTCTGCCTTCATATAGCCGACCGTACCGACTTGATGGCCGTTTTCCGCACGCACTGCGTCACGAACGGCGAGGACTTCCTTTGAAGCGGCCGCAAGGGCGTCCTTCCGGCGATTCATCGGCGTGGTGCCCGCGTGATTGGCGAAACCCGTGACGACGCAATCCGATCTCTTGATGCCCACGATCCCCTGTACGATCCCGATTGGGATTTTTGCTTCATCAAGGTGAGGGCCTTGTTCGATGTGCAATTCGATAAAGGCCGCCAGCGCTCCTTTCGGAATGCGTGCGTCAGTAAGATGAGACGGGTCCTGACCGTAACGGCGCAGCCAATCTGCTAGGGTCAATCCCTGGTCGTCCTTGCGGCCGAGGATTTCAGGCCCCAGCAGTCCAGCGGCGATACCGGAACCCAGCGTGCCCAGGGCGAAGTGGTTGCCTTCTTCGTTCGTCCAAATGACTACTTCCAGTGGATGGCGGGTCTTCACTTTTGCGTCGTTGAGCGCGCGCATCACTTCGATGGAGCCCATGCTGCCGACGTCTCCATCGAAGTTTCCGCCGTGCAGCACTGAATCGATGTGCGAGCCGAAAAGCAATATTGGCAACTTCTCCGAGCCAGCGCGCCGGCCGAAGATGTTTCCCGCAGGATCCACGCGAACCTCAAGGCCTGCTTGCTTCATGAGACCGATGACGTATTCGCGAGCGGCCATATCGGTCTCCGAGAAACCGATGCGAGTGACACCGCCTTCGGGATTCCGACCGAACTCGCTCAATTTCTCAAGCGTGCCTTGCAAACGTTGAGAGTCGACATGAAACTTTGAAGAGCCAGTTCCTTGGGCTCCTGCAGGACGTGCGGCGAAGGAAGCCACCCACAGAATGACCAATGCAAGAAGAGAAGCGTTTCGGTATACGCTCCCGACGGTCGTCCTCGGGTGTGAGGCTGACATACCGTTCCTCCATTTCAGTGAATGACCAGGGCGTGGATCAGCACTCGCGCACACCGCAAACGGAAATGACTCGATAGTCGAGAGCACCTTGTTGAGTGTGACACCCGAGAGCCGCCGCCACCGTCAAGGCCCTTGTGCCCACGGGGAGTGAAGAACTCAAACTAATCGGCCACGGTTAGAAGTGGGTTCTTCTGCGGTCGATTATAATAGGGGCCTCTCAGGATTCCGCCTGGATGACGGCTAACCGGTAGTAATCCGCCCTGGACGAAAGCTGGTTTTACAGACGGCTGGATGGGGATAATTGGCGAAATCGGGCGTTGCGCCGCCTGAGAATTTGCTGGTGAAATGGCGAAGTCACGCCGGCTGCGGATTCAATCTGTCAACCGTGTGTTTCCTCTGACACTTACCCTTTGACGTTCCAGAAGATGCAACGAAATTCACTCTTGGGCTCAAACCTTCGCTTTTTCGGATCATCCGCAGCCATGGTTGTATTGGACCGATGAAGCAGGGGTGCGCACGCTCAGGGCTTGGGTGAGACCCCCGTACATCCTGATCCTGCCCTTGGTGTTAGCTGCTCTCGCACAGGCGTGGGTAATGTTAATGCCCAGATCCGCCACAGCTTAAGAGACGTTCCTTGCTGTAGAGATTTTCGCCGGTGGAATTGCAGGCGAATTTTTCTTATTCCATCCCTCGCACACGATATTGCGGAATACGCCGTGATGCTGGCTGTGATCTTGCTATTAGTGGTGGGCACTATTCGTCTCGTTGGCTCGAACGCCAACAACGCATTTTCGACAATTGCCAGCACGATTCAATACGCGGCGTCCCCGAGCATTCTCAAAGACCTCGAGAAGCAGCGAAATCTTTTCGATATTCGTCAGGGAAGCCGCCGAGCACAAAGGAAAGATTACGGGCACAGCTTGCGGCCAAATGCACGAATACAGCTTGGCGGACATCCGCAAGCTTGCTGCCTGAATTCTGATTGTGATCGAGCGATTCGAGAGGGATCGCGGGGGTGAGCCTGTCCCTGTGAACGGATCGGCTGATTAGAAGATTGCTGCTAACGCATCGGGGCGAGTTGACAAAAATCGTTGAGTCGTGGGAAGGTGATGTAACCAGCGCGGGGGCGTGCTAGGTGATCCATCTTGTCCCTGCGCGGCTCAGTTCGTTCCCGCATTTCATCAAGCCCGCGAACCCGTAGAACCTTCCCGATCCGAAAAGATTTGCTGTTAAAAGCGGTGCGGTCTTGATCCGTGCTGTTGCGATTTGTTTGCTTGTGCTTCTCATTGCTTTCCTGCTTTTTGCCGGGATGCGCCGCCGCTAAGCCGATTTCATGAGCACGTCTCGGAAACCTGTGGTTGGATGCCGCTCGGTTTTCTGCACGTCCTCTTTTTATTCCATCAAGCGCAGCATTCGAAGTTCGCGCACGGGAACACCGGGAGCGAAAAAGGGCTTAAGAGCCTGGTAACCAAAACCTCGCCACCCGTCTGGACTCTTGATTTTCTTGGTAAACGAAACGCAACGCGAATATCGCTAACGGCACTACTCACCTATTGGAGTGTGCTAATGGCAGCGTTATACAAGTTCGCATATCAACATTCAATCGTGGCAGTGCGATGGGCACACGAAGCGAGAAGCTGGCGGGGAAGGTGGAAATGGATAGAGCCATATGTCCTAGTGGCGTTGGAGCCGCACTCTACGCAGTCGCGGAACGGATCGTTAAAGGGATTTGGCCGTGACAAGAACCCAGCCAAAAGTTCGTTTTTTCTTCGAGGGCTTACTTCTTTTCCCCCTCACTTTCCGCCATCTCGCCCGCGCTGCTGCTCTGATCCGCGCCAGTCCCGCCGGTGAGATGCGGCGCTTGCCCGCCTTGATTGGGACAACCTTCTGGCCTTTAGCCTTTGCCCAACGCGCTTTCTGAGCAGCGAAAATTCGCGCGCGAGCTGCTGCTGACATTTTCCGGCGTGGTCTGGATGATCCTGTTTTGTACATCCCCGCGAAAGCTGCGAGTCGCTGCATTCAGTCCGTTCAACTGTCGCGCAACCCTATCCCTCTCAGCCTTTATCAGCGCGATGATGTCCATGTGTTCCTCTGCGGGCGATGATTGTACAGGAGATCAGGCAAATGCGCTCTAGTCGTCTCGTCTTTCCACGGTTGACTTCGTATCGTCTGCCAGTGACACTATCCAGAAGCACTGTGGTATTGAATGCTTAGCCCACCTACTCGATCTGTCCGAGAATTGCTATGAGATCGCTCACGTGGGTGTCGGATAAAAACCTTACTGGCTGGACCTGCTCCGCATGCGACTGGACTTTTCCGCTTCCTTCGCTTCTCGGCGATCCCGAGGCAAAGAAGGCTTACGACAGACTCGCCTCGGCCAAGTTTCAAAGACATGATTGTGCTACACACCAGCCCGTCGCGTCCCTCGATCCCGACAGTTTCATTGCCCGTGCTAAAGGATTAGTGAAGCGCGGTTTTAAGCCCAAAGATGCGGCTGACATCACCGCAAGGGAGATTATGTTCGAGAACCACGATGATCCCGACATCGCTAGGAAGGTGCAGATTGAAGCACAAGGCTTCCTGCGCCGAGTGAAAGAGGGATTGATTTGAGACCGCTCCATTTAGGACAGTGATTCAAGCCTAGGAAATTCCGGGGATACGCGACGCGAGTGCGCAGCGCAAATTTCCCATGGATAACCGGATTCGACCGAGAGCCCTCACCGCTTTTTTCTAAACCAGTTTAGCCGCTCAGATCATGTTGTGACCGTAAATGTGCCGGCACTGGTGGCAGTGCCACCCGGCGTAACCACGGTGATTTTGCCAGTCTTTGCCCCTGAGGGAATGGTGACTGTGATCTTCGTATAAGAGTTAACGACGAAATTCGCCTCCACTCCCCTAGCAGGTTGCGGAAAAACTAACTCGATGCGAGCGTTAATCCGTTAATCGCCAAAGATGGTTCTATCAAGAGCTACCGCAATCCAGTGACGAAGATTGTCTCGGTGTTCGCCTCCTTCGCACTCAAGCAGCGGATGGACTCTCCTCGGCCGAGACGATGGCCGCCTCACCGGTGGCAGCGGGCGTCAGCAACGGCCAGCCTCGGCGCAACACATAGTCAAGCCACGCGCCCGCCATCTGCGAGGTGAGGACGGCCGCTAGTACAAGTGTCGTGTAGAACTTTGGGCTGATGATACCGGCTTCAAATGCCACGCTGGCCAGTACAATACCTGGTCCGCCGCGTGCGTTAGTCGTGATCGCGAGATTGATCAGATCCAACCCACGGAACCCTGCCAAACGCCCTGCCAGTGATACGGAAAGAATCTTGACGACACAACTTCCGACGATGAAGGCGGCCATCATCGACAACGACACGCCGCGAACCAGGTCGAGTTTCAATCCCACAATCGCGAAGTACGCAGGAATAAAGAACGCGAACGATACCTTTCCTATGGCGTCGAGCGCCTCCGAGAACAATCTGCGCTTCTTGTGTACGACGGCGAACCCGGCAAGAAAGGCGGCGAATACCACGCTGACATCGAGTGCCCCAGCGACCACACAATATCCGAGAAGAACTGCAATCGTATAGGCCACCGGCGAGTGTTTCGCGATAACGTTGAAGCGTGACTTATTTATGCGCTTCACCATCCGGGGAAGGATCGTCAGCCCCAGTCCGAAGAATCCGATCGTGCTGATCAAGTGAACCGACATCTCCCGCGAGTTGAGCACGGTTTTGCCGGCCATTGCTGTCGCCACCGCCAGCGCCAGCCAGAGCACGATGTCTTCCAGCACGGCGACGCCGAGAACCAGTCGTGCGAAGCGGGTGTGGAGTATCTTCAAGTCGGCGAAAATCTTCGAAACAACCGGAACCGACGTTACGGCGACCCCGACGGCGAGAATGATGATCAGAGAAATGCGATTGCCGCTAGGACCGGCGAGCGCGGGGCCAATAAGCCATGGACCCAGCACAAGCCCAAGGATGAATGGTATGCCCGTACCCACGATGGCCAGCCAACCCACTTCGCGGCGCTCTTCGCGAGTGAACAGCTGGCGGGTTTCCGCCCCAGACAGGAACATCAGTAGCAGCAAGCCGAGCCAGTAAACAAAATTCAAAATATTTACCTGATGTTTCGTGGCTTCCATCAGTCTTGACGCGAACGGCAATCGGCCGATTAGAGCCGGGCCCAGTACAATGCCGGCCAGGATTTCGCCGACCACCTTCGGCTGTCGGAGTTTCACGAAGAAATAGCCGAGCAACTGTGCCAACCCGACCAGAAGTAAGAGTATGAAGAGAATCGAAGTCAGATCGGAGTTTGACACGTTTGCCCTCCCGCAGCTTAGGATGCCTTCAGCGTGAGAGGGTTTGTCATGGAGGGATCAAAAGCTGAACTGGGCGTCCGTATTTCTCAATAAGCCTCCTCAGTACCAGAAAACTGTCTTGTTTCCACATCGCAAGGTGATAAGAAGAAGTCACGCGTGGAAACGACGAGCAGCAGTTGGATGTGTTCAGCTATATCAGCCCCGAGGAGCGAGTGCCGCAGGATCACCCGCTGCGTCCGCTGCGGGTCATGACCGATGAGGCGCTACAGCAGCTGCAACCTCGGTTCAACAACTTGTACGCCAAGATTGGACGGCCGTCGATTGCGCCGGAGAAGTTGTTGCGAGCATTCCTGCTGCAAGCGCTGTACTATGTGCGCAGCGAACGGATGTTAATGGAACAGTTGGACTACAACCTGCTGTTTCGATGGTTCGTGGGTTTGAATATGGATGACGCCATTTGGGATGTGACCGTGTTCACCAAGAACCGTGAGCGCCTGCTCGATGGGGACATTGGCGAAGCGCTCGCACGACGCAGCACCCCGGATATGCCATTAGTCAGAGAAAGAGGAAGCGCATTGAAGAGTGCTTCGGTTGGCTGAAGACGATCGCGCTGTTGCGGAAGGTTCGGCATCGTGGAATCTTCAAGGTGGGATGGGTTTTCACCTTCGCGGCAGCCGCTTATAACTTAGTCCGTCTGCGAAAGCTGGCAATTCAGGCGGGGTAAGCCGAGGTCGAATGGGTTGTTCGCGGGCCAGAAAAACGATCTACGGGCCAGCGGAAGCGGTCAAAGCTCCCCTGAGTCACAAAATCACGGAACTATACGAAACTGGGAAGTCGCATTATCCCTTTTTCCGCAGCCTGCTAGGCTAACAGAGCTTGCGATTACATACGCGGCTGCTGGACAAAGCGCGCGCGCACGCACTCTGCTCCGCGAAGCCATCGCGGACAGGGAGGGATACGTCCCTCCTTATTGGATTGCCGTTGCGTATCTATTTTTAGGTGAAAAGGACAATGCCGTTCAATGGCTGCAGAGGGCGTGTCGGAAAAATGATCCTACGCTGGGCTGGATGAAGGTCGATCCAATGCTAGACTCAATCCGCTCTGACCAACGATACGTCGAGCTACTCAGGATCTTCTTGAAACAGGCGGTTTATCTCTGCCACTAAAGCAAAGAGCTTTTCGGTATCCATCTCTTTCGATGCAAGTTCGCACAACTGACGCAACTCTTCTGGCAACTCCAACACTCGGCTCCTCCGACCCCGTTGAGACATATTTACACTTCAAGACGTGACCGCCTCCCTATGGAGAGCGGCTATCGATTTTTGCTGCAAGAGCAATGCCAAACGTTTCTGAAGCCAGGATTAAATGTCTGCTGCCGTGCATCATGAACGGACTTTGCTACACCACTACATGAATGTGCGAATTGATCTGCTTTAGCGTAGCCGTGGCATCGGATTCACCCGCTTCACGCTTTTCGAATAGAGTGCGGTAGCTAGGGCTGTCGACGGCTGTTGACGGCTGTTTTCTATTGCCGCAACACCACGAGGCACCTTGGAAGATGAGACATAGGCAGCAAAGAATCCTAGAGATGGAAATTGCCGGCAAGCAGATCGGCGAATAAGATGAGCAGATCTCGGACTGCCGTGGCCTGTGGATCGTAACCTGACAGAATTCCTGCAAGAATACTCGCGGGTTAACGTCCCGGAGTTCCGGGATTCAGTGATGTGCGGCCGAGCTAAAAAGCCTGCAAATCTAGCCGTGCGTGTCAGGGGGCAGAATGATGCGAGCGTACAATAAAGCGCATCCACACGCGGGTCAGTGACCAACTTAGTCAGGTTCATCCGCGCCAGAGTGAAATCTAGATAAAAAAATGCCCGCTGGTGATTATCTCAAAGGCAAGTACAGCAAGCGGACTAAAACCGTCATGCGTTTGTTACGAGAGGGCCATCTCTCTCAGACCAAGATCGCCAGGAAAGTAGGAGTCAGCAAGCAAAGAGTGTGGATGATCAACAAAAGCTATCTGAAGGCTCCGCATTCTCCTTAACCCTGTATCGGTGTCGTCTCTGTCAGTGCGCATAGATTTCCTGCGCTCCGGCGCGTAATCATCGGCATCGCCAAGGTCTCAGGGAACCGCCGCGATCACCTGATTGGAGAAGCCGCTCTCCTTCGTCCCATCCCAAGCCGTCGCCACGTAGAAGTAAGTCTCGCCCGCCGTCACCGACTGGTCCACGAAACTGGTCCCAAGAATGGCCGAAGCTACCAGCCCGTAAGGTCCGCCTGAAAACGTCGAGCGGTACAAATCGTAGGAGACAGCCGTGGGAGAGGACTGCCACTTCAGGCTGACTGAGTGCGCCGTCTGAGCCGGGGCGATGCTAACCGTATACCTGCGGCTAGAGATATGGCCTCCGCAGCCTTTGACCGTAACCGAAAAGGTGGAGGAACTGACCTGAGCGGGTGTTCCATGAACCAGATCGTAGGTGGTTGCGGGAGAGGGCGAAGCTACGAGTCCGCTCGGGAGCGTGCCCGAAATCCACCAGCGATAGGGGGTACAGCCGTTAATGGCCTTGACTGCTACCGCGTAATGCTGGCCCACGGTTCCGTTCGGCAAGCTGGTGGTTGAGATTGAGACCACCGTCGCCTGGGCCAGCGCCGCCGGCAAAAGAAATAAGATGAGCCGGGCAATCTTCACTCCGAGAACATATAAGTCGAAACGACCCGGCTGTCGCCTTACCGAAGGCAGAGAACTTTGGTGTCAAGACCCGAAACGCGCAGCGTTTCAGTAGTTCTCCACTCGCTAGTTAGAGATGGATTCAACGAAATTACGGTCAGCCGAGACACATATTGCCCGGCCTGTCCCGCTACAAGGGTCATGATGTCGACTTGGTCTGACGCTTTTGATGGCCGCAGACTGTCTCCTCGCAGCTAATAATCGGGCTGGCGTCTTCTGAGTTGCGGCTCCTCAGAAATTCCAGAGCAGACTTTTGGTCGGCAGGTCGAGAGAAAAAATACCCCTGCGCCATTTCGCATTCCAGACGCTTGAGTTGGTTCATCTGCTCCTCGGTCTCCACACCCTCCGCAACAACCCTGAGACCGAGGTTGTGAGCCAACATAATAATGATGCGCACCATTTCGCGGGTCTCGACATCCGTGTCCATCTTGGAGACGAAGGCGCGATCGATCTTTATCGCATCGACTGGGAAACTCTGCAATCGGCTCAACGACGAATACCCAGTGCCAAAATCATCGATACTCAGACGAACCCCCACTCTCTTCAATTCCGAGAGTACGAGGCCCGATCTTTCAGCATCTGCCATAGCGATAGTCTCGGTGATCTCCAGATCGATGTTGCGCGGATCGACGCCGACTTTCTCTAGAATGGCCTCGATCTGAGCCGCTAAATCAGGTTGGGCGAACTGCTTGGGGGTAATGTTTACGCTGATCTTCAGCGGCGGGTCGGAAGGAAATTGAGAGTGCCACGAACGGAGGTGCTGGCAGGCCTCGCGCAACAGGAGCCGATTTATGGGCAGAATGATTCCGGTCTCGTCGGCCACGGCAATGAATTCGCCCGGCAGAACGAGACCTTCAGGCCGTTGCCATCGGCTCAGCGCCTCAAAACCAACAATCTTGCCGCTTCGTAACGAGACGATGGGCTGGTAGTGGACCCGGAATTCGCCCAATTCCAGACCTCGGCGCAAGTCAGTTTCTAGCCGCAATCTCTTGACCGCAGAGGTATGCATCGCATTGTCAAAAACCTGATAACGTGCCTTTCCCTCCTGCTTGGCGCGATACATGGCAATCTCGGCGTCACGAACCAAGTCTTCAGAATCGGAGTACGAGCTTGCGCTGAATGCGATTCCGATGCTTGCCGTAGTCACCACCTCGTGCGCGTCTGCCAGAAAAGGAATCCCCATTCTCTCCTGAATACGCTCCGCTACTCGGATGGCATCGCTGGAGTCTCGAATATCCTCCAACAGCACCGTAAATTCGTCTCCACCGAGCCTGGCTAAACTCTCGTCATCAGACGAAGTCCCTGTTTCCCGCATCAGACGCGGGCGCGAAACCGTGTCAGCACCTCGCAGCGAGGCGGTTAACCGTCGCCCGATTTGAATCAACAGGGCGTCTCCTGCTGCATGTCCTAAGCTGTCATTAAAGACTTTGAACTCGTCAACATCAATGAACAACACCGCAAACTTGTAGCTCGGGTGGCGCAGCGAAAGTGCGAGGGCATGGCGCACGCGATCCAGAAACAGGGCGCGGTTCGGCAGGTTGGTCAAAGCATCGTGGAAGGCACTGTGCGCCAGCATTTCCTCGGCCCGCTTGCGCTCCGTGATATCACGGTTCACGATGACCAGCCTTTCGGTCTGGCCATCTTTGTCTTTGATCGCGCTGGCGGTTGACTCCAGAATGCGCCACGTTCCGTCTTTGTGGCGTATCCGGTACTCAAGCCTCTCTCCCCGGCCAGTAAGACGCGCCTTCTCCGTCGCTTCCAAAACCCGCTGCCGATCTTCAGAGTGGATTTGCTCCAGCGATGAGGTGGATTTCAGTTCCTCCGGCGAATAGCCAAGTATGTTTTGATACGCTGGACTGTTGTAGAGCCGATGCCCGTCGCAGTCGATCACCGCAATCATGTCGGCGGCATTCTCGGTGATGAGTTCAAAAAGCTGGTCCCGCTCCGCCAACTGCCGCCGAATTCTCTGCAGTTGCAGATGTTGATAAACGGTGTAGATGTCGAACAGCAGTACGAGGCAGGCCAGCGCGCGCACCCACTCCTTGAGATCAAACCAGTAAGGGCCATCCGCTCGCAGGTGAGGGCTGGGGAAGCTGAGCGACACGATACCGGCTGTCAGCACCAGCGTGACGGTCACGGCAAATCCCCAGAGCCACCACTCGCGCCCTTCCACCTGCCGCATCCGGTTCGGAGTCGTGCTCCTCTGGTTGCTTTCTTTTTTGTTCAATACCACCCCGGTCTGTCATGCATTCCACAGAGATTCTAGACTGAGAAAAAAGACGGGAAAGTTACCAAAGTCGGAGGGGCGGATAATTTACCTTCCGCCCCAATTGCTGTTCCTCGCTGGACGGTCGAGAACGGAGTGGCATTCTTGCTTCATGCTGGTGCAACAATACTGCAGCCTTTACGTACTAAGCGTTAGCTGGCTTTCTCGCGGCAGAGCGGTAGGTCTGCCAGCGAAAGCGTAGGAGGCGGCCCTCTCAATCCTGCTGGAGTGGGAGGCAGTCAACGTAAGGCTTGGCCCTGCCACTTCCCCAGAAAATCTGCGAGTCGGTAACATCCTCGGCAGGGCAACGGTAGGGCTTGTATTGAGCTCCCATTGGGATGTCGTCCACGGAAGTCCGACTTGCCCAGTCCGGATGGCTGGGATCAATATAGCGCTGCTGCGCTCCAGCCATGTCAGTCCAGATGTCACCCATCTTTCTGTTTCGTTCAGTCCATTCTCCCCAACCGTTTGTTCTGAGCGTCGCTAGTGCGCCGAGACCAGTCCTGAATCATTTGATTCTGCTGCTTCGTATTAGCCGCAATGGAGTAAGCCAGGCCTCTGTTGCTGTGCCACGCTTTGCTGAACGGCCCTAGGATCGGTCTGCACTGACTGGAAAATCGACGAGTGGATATCGGTATTCGCGGCATACACCGGACCTGGGGCCGAGATCACCGCGTAGAGAAAGCCCCAGGTTCGAGCAACACCCATTGCCACTCCCGGCACAAGCTGGATGCGGGCTTCCCACGTTACCGAGCCACCTGGCGACTGTATGCCTCCGCAAGTACCTTGCAACCTGTACACGCTGTCCTATAGCACAACCAATGATTTGTATCCTGCCTTTTCGCCTGATGGGATGCGAATCGCGTTTGTGCGACCACAATCGATTCCACCGGCAAAGTCCTGAATTCGACAATCATGACAATCAGCCTGCTCGATGGATCGAAGCAGACAGTGCTTTACCTGCGGGAGAACGGGTGGACAATTTGAGCTGGTCGCCGGATGGCAGCCGCTTGA